>OFFP01001909.1_pt1 | contig 13120 bp, 11 predicted proteins | sample 1521431 | NCBI WGS metagenome assembly OFFP01 (sample SAMEA3504104, study PRJEB24116) | mouse gut metagenome | biome: mouse gut; feature: mouse-associated habitat; material: faeces | place: Denmark | collected 2011 | reverse complement strand
TTTCTTTCCTAATAATCCTGGCATTTCTCTTTGATTTAGAAAATGTGAACTGTGATTGTTGTTTTTACTTAAATCCGTGGTCTACTCATATATTAGACCTTGATTTCCACTTCCACACCTGAGGGAAGTTCGAGCTTCATGAGGGCGTCGACTGTCTTGGCAGTCGAGTTATAGATGTCGATAAGGCGCTTGAACGATGAAAGCTGGAACTGCTCGCGCGATTTCTTGTTAACGAAAGTGGAGCGGTTTACCGTGAAGATACGCTTATGGGTGGGCAGGGGTATGGGGCCGCTGATAACCGCACCGGTAGCCTTCACTGTCTTCACGATCTTCTCGGCCGATTTGTCGACGAGGTTGTGATCGTAAGATTTCAGTTTGATTCTAATTTTCTGGCTCATATTGTTGTTTCGTTTTTTTATTGTTCGATAAACGGGCGGTTATTTGATAAGGTCAACACGGCCCTGGCACTCGGTGAGCACGTTCTTGGCAATCGACGACGACACTTCCGAATAGTGGGAGAAGGTCATGGTCGAGGTTGCGCGACCCGAGGTAATCGTACGGAGGGCGGTCACATAACCGAACATTTCGGCAAGGGGGGCCTGTGCCTTTACAACGCGGGCACCGCTGCGCGATGTCTCCATGCCCTCAACCTGGCCGCGGCGCTTGTTAAGGTCTCCCATAACATCGCCGGTATATTCGTCCGGAACTGTCACCTTTACAGATGCGATCGGCTCTAAGAGCACCGGACCAGCCTCCATGAAGCCCTTCTTGAACGCCTGGATCGTCGCAGTCTTGAACGCCATCTCAGAGGAATCTACCGGATGATAAGATCCGTCGTAAAGCGTCGCCTTCACGCCGACTACCGGATATCCGGCAAGAGGCCCCTTGATTACAGATTCCTGAAGCCCCTTCTCCACTGCCGGGAAGTAATTCTTCGGAACCGCACCGCCGACTACCGTCTCTTCAAAGACATACGGCGTCTCTAAATCGCCTGAGGATGCAAACTTCATCTTAACGTGGCCATACTGCCCATGACCGCCGGACTGCTTCTTATACTTGGTGTCCACGTCCGAATTCTTCCGGATCGTCTCACGGAATGCAACTTTCGGCGTCTCCAGTGTTACTTCGCATTTGTATCTCTCAAGGAGCTTGCTCACCGCAATCTCAAGATGCTGGTCGCCCATACCATAGATCAGCGTCTGACGGTTCTCACTGTCATTCACTGCCTTCAAAGTGATATCTTCCGCCATCATCTTCTGAAGCGCCTGGGAAACCTTGTCTTCATCCCCTTTATTCTTTGTTATATACTTCATATATGTATACGGCTTGGAATATTCTGTCTTACCGAAGAGTACCGGCGTAGCCTTTGCAGACAGTGTATCTCCGGTCTTGGTGCTCGTAAGCTTCGCGATTGCTCCGATATCGCCTGCAAATAATTCCTTCACTTCTACCGGCTTATTCCCCACCATGGTGTAGATCTTGCCAAGCTTCTCATCCGTCTCCGTATCCGCATTGTAAAGAGTATCCTCGCCCTTTAATACACCGGAACATACTTTGACGAAGGAATACTTACCGATGAACGGATCCACCATCGTCTTGAAGACATATGCGGACTTCGCCTTCGCGAAATCATAGTTTGCCTCGTAGATCTCATTGGTCTTACGGTTGATACCTGCACACTCTCTCCAATCCGGGCTCGGGAAGAACCTTACGATATCTGACAGAAGGTTCGCAACACCCTGTGCCTGTACGTTAGAACCCATGGCAACCGGAACGATCCTTCCTTCCATAACCTCGGTACGCATCGCCGCGCGGATCTCTTCTACGGAGAATTCTTCTCCCGCAAAATAGCGTTCCATATACTCGTCGCTGATCTCTGCCACTGCCTCTAACAGCTTCTCGCGGTAGCTCTCAAGGTTCGGCTTACAATAATCTGGGATCTCACATTCTTCTCTCTGTCCGATACCTGTGTAACGTCTGCCGGCATTCTTGATGACATTGACATAACCAACCAGCTTCTCATTCTCTCTGATCGGCTGGAAATGAGGCGCGATCACCTTGCCGTATCTCTCGTTGAGATCCTCTACTACCTGACGGAAGCTGGCGTCGTCTACATCCATCTCCGTCACATAGATCATACGCGGAAGATTGTACTTATCACACAGCTCCCATGCCTTCTCTGTCCCGACTTCCACGCCCGACTTGCCAGATACTACGATCACTGCCGCGTCCGCCGCGCTGACTGCCTCTTCAACCTCGCCCACGAAATCAAAATACCCCGGTGTATCTAAGACATTGATCTTCGCCTTCTCCCACTCGATCGGTATCAGAGTTGTGCTGATTGAAAATTCTCTCTTCTGTTCCTCTTTATCGAAATCACTGATCGTATTATGGTCTGTGATCTTCCCCATACGATTCGTTGCTCCTGATACATAAGCCATAGCTTCAACAAGGCTTGTCTTGCCGCTCCCCCCATGTCCTAAGAGAACTACGTTCCTGATCTCATCAGTTCTGTAAACCTTCATATTTTCGGTGCCTCCTTATTCTTGGTAAAATCTCATGTTTACATTGTACTAAAAAAATCAGGGTATTACAACTCTTTTATGCAGGTTTTACAATTTTTTCAATCCGACGGCTTTACTTCTTCACTTTAAAGTGTCATAGTATTGACAAAACAGCCTCTTACGAGTTAGAATATACTATATTTCCTAAGGCATCATTAAGAAAATGAGGAGAATCATCATGAAGCATAAGATTGGATTTATCGGCATGGGCCTCATCGGCGGCTCCATCGCCAGGGCAATACGGCAGTATTTCCCCGACTATGAGATCGTCGCCTTCGACAAGAACAAAGAGACCCTGGCGCTGGCGACCCAGGAATCCGTCATTGATGTGGCGGCAACCACCATCGACGGCAATTTTCATCACTGCAGTTATCTCTTCCTCTGCGCTCCCGTGTCCTATAACACGGCTTATCTCAAGCAGGTGAAGGACTATCTTCACAAGGACTGTATCCTGACCGACGTCGGAAGTGTGAAGACAAATATCCACCAAGAGGTGGAGGCTCTTGGGATCGAGGAATCTTTTATCGGCGGACACCCCATGGCAGGTTCCGAGAAAAGCGGTTACGTCAACTCAAAGGCAATGCTGATCGAAAATGCATACTTTGTACTGACGCCCTCCGGGAAGGTTCCGCAGGAAAAGATAGCACGCTATACAGAATTCGTCCAGTCTCTGCATGCGATCCCCATCATCCTGGACTACCGGCAGCACGACTATGTGACCGGGACCATCAGCCATCTCCCCCACATCATAGCCTCAAGCCTGGTCAATTTCGTGCGGGATATGGATACCAGTGATGAGTTGATGAAGAACCTTGCCGCAGGAGGTTTCAAGGATATCACCCGTATCGCCTCCTCGTCCCCGACCATGTGGCAGCATATCTGTCTGAAGAATAAGGAGAACATCTCTCAGATCCTGGATGCATACATCCATCTTCTGCGCCACGCAAGGGATATGATCGAGCAAGAAGACGAACAGGGAATCTACGACATGTTCGACACCTCCCGGAATTATCGGAATTCCATCCCGGTATCCTCTGCCGGCCCGATCAAGAAGGCGTACGAGGTCTATTGCGATATCATTGACGAGACAGGCGGGATTGCGGCGATCGCGACGATCCTGGCATCCAACAGCCTGAATCTTAAGAATATCGGGATCATACATAACAGAGAATTTGAAGAAGGGGTTCTGCGCATTGAATTCTACGACGAGACATCCTCTAAGAAGGCGGCGGAGATTCTGCAGAAATTCAGGTACATTGTCTATGAGCGTTAAAACGATCTGCCCAAGAAGGCACTTAAAAGGCGAGATCACGGTTCCGGGGGACAAATCCATCTCCCACCGAAGCATCATGTTCGGTTCCATAGCGCTTGGAACCACCGTGATCACGAATTTCCTAAAGGGCGCAGACTGTCTCTCCACCATCGGATGTTTTCGGAAGATGGGGGTGGAGATCACCCAGAAAGGTGAGGCGATCTATGTGCACGGCAGAGGCCTTCGGGGCCTGTCGGCACCCCAGGAAACTCTCGAAGTCGGGAACAGCGGAACTACCACGAGGCTCCTGTCAGGTATCCTTGCCGGGCAGTCCTTTTCCTCCGTCATGTCCGGAGACGAATCCCTCAACTTACGCCCTATGGGACGGATCATGTCGCCTCTGAACAGTATGGGAGCACATATAACAAGCATTCACGGCAACAACTGCGCCCCCTTAAGAATCGAACCGGGCGTACTTCGAGGCATCTGTTATCACTCGCCGGTTGCATCCGCCCAGGTCAAATCCGCCGTTCTCCTTGCAGGGCTTTATGCCGACGGCAAGACCTCTGTGACGGAGCCTGTTCTTTCCCGCGATCACACGGAACTGATGCTGAAAAGCTTCGGCGCCGACGTAACCTCCGCGATTCATGAAGACGGAAGCGCAACCGCACAGATACAGCCCTGCCGGGAGCTGTTCGCCCAGGAGATCTGCGTCCCCGGGGATATCTCGTCCGCCGCCTATTTTATAGCCGCCGGACTTCTCGTTCCGGGTTCCGAGCTTCTCATCCGGAATGTGGGAACGAACCCCACCCGTGCCGGGATCCTTAAGGTGTGCGAGGCTATGGGAGCGGATATCACCTATCTGGAAGCCAGAGATACGCTGCCCCGTGCCGGACGGCAGGACACAGGCGAACCCACGGCGGACATTCTCGTCAGACACAGCGCCCTTCACGGCATAACCATAGGCGGAGGCCTTATCCCGACGCTGATCGACGAGATCCCGGTCATCGCAGTGATCGCCGCCTGCGCAGAAGGCACGACGGTCATCAGGGACGCGGCGGAGTTAAAAGTGAAGGAGACTAACCGGATCGACACTGTCACAGAGAATCTTCGGGCTATGGGCGCAGATATCACGCCTACCGAAGACGGAATGATCATAAAAGGCGGCGCGCCGCTTAAAGGCGCAACGATCAAGAGCTATCTGGATCACCGGATCGCGATGGCATTCGCGGTCGCCGGATTGACCGCAGAAGGTGAAACGAAGATCAAAGACAGCCAGTGTGTGGATGTCTCCTACCCGGAATTCTTCCGGACGCTTGAGAGCATATAAACGGATCGGATCTATCGTAGTCAAATATGCATGCAAGCATGCCCGCCTGGCTCGTTGCCCGCGGGAATAAAAAGGACTGCTGCAAAATGCGCATATGCCGCATCCTGCAACAGTCCTTTCTCACATCCTGTCCCTATTCGCCCTTCATCCTTGCCGTAAAATCCTTAATGATAGGCGGGATCTGAGACAGCATATTCTCTATATCTTCAAACATCGTGCTCTTCGTAGTCCCAAGCTTGCCTGCCTTGTTGATATGATTGACAACATCCTGATACTGTGACTTGATCTGGTCAAAGAAGCCGCAGAGAACCTGGAGCGCTGATTTGGACTGGTCGATCACGCCCGAGATCTCCGTATGCACGGTTGCCGCACCTTCGGCAGACTGCGTGATCTCATCAAACATATCATACGTCTCCTGCACCTTATTAAGGCTCTCTCCCAACGCGCTCTCGGAAGTCGTGATACTGCCGCTCAGCTGATCTGTCCCCTGCTCCACCTCCTGGATACCAGAGTCCACCTCTCTTGTCAGATTCTTGATCTCATCAGCAAGCTTCTTCACCTCTACCGCCACTACAGCGAAGCCTTTTCCCTGCTCGCCGGCACGCGCCGCCTCAATGGACGCGTTGATCGCAAGGATATTGGTCTGATCGGCAATGGACACGATCTTATTCGTACACTGCTTGATCTTCTCCACCGCCTTCTGCAGATCCTCAAACGTATGTTCCATCTCACTGAAATGAGCCGCAACCTGTTCGGAACTGTTCTTAAGTTCCTCGACTCCGCCCTGTGCACGGGCAACCGACTGTGAGATCGTATCCTTTACCGTGATAAACTCACCGGAAACCTGCTCAATACTTGAGAAATTCTCCCCAAAATTCAGCAGCTTCCCCTGAAAATCTTCCGCCTCCCTTACGACACTGCCAAAGGAACGGCCGATCTCATTGAGCTCCCACAGAGAATCCACTTCCTTTTGTACCATCTCTTTATGGTAATCCTTAAGACTCCCCATCACATGAAGCACCGGATACAGACTGTTCTCATTTCCGGACACTACTTTGGCTTCCTGCTTATTCCTCTTCCAAAACATATCTCTTCCCCCTTACTCGAATACCACACAGGTCATGGACTGATTCACAAAACGGTTATTATAATGCTCCCCATATCCGACTACCCCTGCATGGTTTCCCAATCTTCCCATTTCATTCAGATAATCCTGCATATAATTGTTCTGTGTAAACAGAAGATACCGGAAGAGACAATTGACGGAGAAAACTGCCGAAACCTTCGGGAAATCCCGCTGTATCATAGAGATCGTGTCCTTCACGATGGCGCGGTAATCCCCTAACTCCAACAGTACCAGTACATCTGAGTCATTGACCTGCCGAAAACAGGTCAGCGCATTCCCGCTCACCTCTTTGATCGACACAATGCAGGTATCGTCCCCGTTCAGCTTGCCAAACGGATTCTGGAAGGTCCGGGTCGTGATCTCCTGTTCCGACACGTGAAGGATATCCTGATAAACCTGCTTCGCCGGCTTCCCGTTCAAGGCTCCGATGATATAATTCGCCTTATCCGTCTCCGATGCGATAAAGCGATAATTCTTCATCTGATGATAGATATTCTCCTTATATGCTTTAACCCTGCCGCCTAAGTTCTTCACAAGCGCATATGCCACGGCGTCTTCATAGACTCTGCCGTTGGCAGAAACCTTTCCCGCGTCTCCGGTTCCTCCCACCAGGGAGATATCCCTGCGCTTCAGTACGGAGTAAATCGTAGTCAGCACACAGGCGTCGTTGCCGGAACACAGATCTATACAGACCGTATCATTATGCGAGCCCTTTACACTGTTCACATCCTGTTCCAACCGGTCTATATACTTTACCGGCATGACCGACACTTCCTCCAACACATTCGCCGCTGCGACGACGCCTTCTGAAAAGGCGACGACGCCGACTCCCTTCTCTACTACCTTCGTATCATAACTCATACCGATACATCCGATACTGGGAACTCCTGGAAAGATCTCTTCGAGTTCTCTTACATGTGATTCAAACTGATCTCCGTTGGAGAACAGCATCAGGAACTGAGGCTTGCTGATTCCCCTGACAGCCTCTTTCAGATTCCCGCTCTGGCTTTTTCCAAATGTCTGCTTCATTATGTAATCCTCTTTCTATGCTTAACTTTTATTAGTATCATCGGAACAAAAAAGAATAAAACGTGATTTTATTATATGGGATATCTGTACACTGCGTCAATCCTTTTTGTTAATTAATTATTTAACCGGCATCAAAAGTAACATCAATAATACTTCACGTTCACATTCTTTCCCAGGTTCTGTGCGCATTCCTTCAATTGTTCCACCAGGTTCATCCTGACGCTTAAGTCAAAAGGCAGGTTGGAATTCTTATGCGCCACATTCATCGCTTTCCCGACAAACAGATTAAGCTGCGTACACTCCTCAATGATCAGCTTCGCAAGCTTTGCCGCCCCGTTATCCGCATCCAGCTCGTCGAAGAACGCCTCATCAAATTCATCCTGTTCATAGCGTTTCAGAAGCCCCAACGACTTGCCGATGGTAAGGACGCCTTCCGTCACAAGATCCAGTCCTTCTATCGTCGCCATCGGAGGTACCGTAGGATCCGCATAATTCACAGAGGTTACGATCTCCCGCTTTAATACTCTTGACGTAATATTTGCACTGGTGCCGCCGCAGACCACTTTCTTTCCTTCCTGCTTCATGAAGTCCCGGACCACTCTCTCATCGTCTTCCTTATGGGTTGGCGGACCGGTGAATATATTGACGATCCGCCGCTCGATCACCCTTGCCACGGCAACCGTCGTATCATCTCCAGGCTTGTTGCCGTACAGGTCGTCGCACAGCTGGCTTAACATCGCGGCAAGCCGGGAAGCTGACAGCGTCTGTTTCGTACATTTCAGCGTATAATCCGCCATATCCTCCCAGGTCCAGCCAAGGTTCATAAGCTCGCCCTCGCCCGCCCAGATCACACCGTCGCTCATCAGCACGAAGCAGTCCTTAAGCTTCACCAGAAAACGGTATTCCCGGATATTCTTTCCTTCCATCGTCCGCTCCTGGTATGGATAATTCACAATCTTTCCATCTCTTACAAAGATACACAGGGGATTGTCGAATTCTACCAGATACGCCTCGCCGTTGTGGAAGATCTGCAGAATACTGAATGTGGCGTAAGCCACTTCTCTGACCTTGCAGACCGGCAGTGTCTTCGCGATCGTCTCGACGCAAGATTCTATCTTCGCCCCCTCCAGAAACATCGTGCCCAGGATCTTAGACGTCAGCGTCGCCAGGATATTCGCCTTTACGCCGCTTCCCATGCCGTCTGCCAGTATCACGATCTCCGAATCCTTCGTCTTCAACACTTCAACCTTGTCCCCGCACAGCTCTTCTCCGTGTTTATTCAGGCTCTTCCAGGATATATCCACACTCACGCTCATACTAATCTTCCTCTTCAAATAAAATAGAATCCCGAAGTTTCGAAAGGGTCACTTTCGTCTCTGCCGTAGTCTCTCCCAATAATCCCGCGATCTCCTGGGCAACCATCATCTGCTTATCTATGACCTTCTGCGCCATCTCAACCGTCTCCATCTTCAGGTTATAATGCTGCTCCTTCGCTTTCTCTTCCTTCGTGATATCCTGGTACGTCACAAGAACCGATTCCAGACTGTCAATATAGATGATCGTCTCTACTACTTTAAGCTTCACGGTATCCAGGCTCATCTTCTTATGGATGATCGGCTTCTTCGCAGAGAGCACCTCTGCGATATCCCTGTCGTCTATGAACTCAAAGATATAACGCTCCAGGGCTTCTTCCCGCGATACTCCAAGCATCTCCATCGCCTTCTTGTTACATTCCCGGATCCGCATATCCTTGTCAATGATCAGGATCATGCTGGGCGTCACGTCCATGACGATATTAGACATAGACTCCGCCTGTGCCAGCGCATACGGAAGACACATTCCGATCTCCGCCTTCTTCTGGAACACCGCCGCCGCTTTTGCACGACAGGTCGCGTATCCGCAGGCGCCGCAGTTTAACTCATCATCCCGGGTGTATTTGCCCATGGCATGCAGGACATCCTGCATCTCCTGGTCGGTCGGCTGCCTGTCTACCACGCGGCGGTCTGTAAATTCCTTATGCAGATCAAGGGCGCTGCCGTCAATCTCCGCCGCTTCTTCCTTATGCTTCACCCGCTTCTCGATATCCATCTTCGCGCGGACCAAAGACTGCTGCCACTTATCCGAAGCCGGTCCTTTGATACAGCCTCCCTCACAGACATTTACCTCAAAGAAGCAGTCCCGGATCTCGCCTCTTTCTAATTCTTCGAACAATTCCATACAATTCTTAAGCCCGTCTATATGTACTTTATAATACAGATCCTCCGCCTCGCCTGCAAGAACCGACTGGATCACCCCGCCGCTGACAGGATAGAGCCGGTTCACCTTCGGGCTTGGGTTGCCCGCCGGCTGGTCCTCGCACTGGTGGATGTCGATGCCTTCCGCCTTCCACCACTTTGTGATCTCTTCAAAGGTCAGGATCGCGTCGATCGCTCCTCTGACACGCTCGTCCCCGATCGCTTCTTCCTTCTTTGCGATACACGGTCCTAGGAATACCACTTTCACATCTTCCCCGTAGATACTCTTGATCAGCCTGCCATGCGCCACCATCGGAGACACCACCGGCGCCATCTGCGGTGCCAGGGACGGGTAATACTTCTCAATCAAGTCATTGACACTTGGACAGCAGGTGGAGATGATGTTCGTCATCTTCCCCTCTTTAAGAAGCCTTCCATACTCCTTCGTGACAAGCGCCGCACCCTCCGCGGTCTCCCGTACTTCCCAGAATCCAAGCCGCTTCAAAGCGTCCACAACCTGTCCCGGCGTATCGTATTCCAGAACGCCCAGATAGGACGGGGCAATGGAGATGACCACGCGCATCCCCTGCCTGAGATAGCCCTTCACCCGGTCCATATCACTTGCAAATGTCTTCGCATTCTGCGGGCAGACCTCCAGACAATGTCCGCAGTTAATACAATGATCCTTCATGATATGCGCCTGCTCGTGCTCCACTGAGATCGCCTTCACCTCACAGTTGCGCACACACTTGTAACAGTGCCTGCAGCTTGCGTCCTTAAAATCAATTACACGCATCTTCTCTTCTCCCTCCCTGACCCGTATCATACTGACTTAATTATAACAAAACACCAATACGCACTCAAGCCATTTTAAGCCTAAAAACCCAAAAAAATGACAGCACCGCCGCTCCCGATAAGCGAGGTGCTGTCCTTTTCGGAACTTGCCGATCATTGATTTACCGTTCTCTTCACATAGCTGGTATGTAATGTCTCATGCGCCTTGTGGCTTCCGGGCGCGCCAAGATACTCGTCATAGAGCTTCTTGATCTCCGGATTCTCGTGAGATTTGCGGATCGCCTTCGCTTCATCGTTGCGGTACAGCACGCCTGCACGGATGCCGCGCACATCCGTAAAGTTGCGGACATCGCCGGACCCCGGCGGCTGGCCGCCGCCGTTCACACATCCGCCCGGACATCCCATGATCTCGATGAAATGATAGTCCGCCTCGCCTGCCTTCACCTTGTTAAGCAGCTCCCGCGCATTGCCAAGCCCTGACGCGACTGCAACCTTCACATCCATGCCCGCCACACTGTAGGAAGCTTCCTTGATCCCTTTTGTTCCGCGCACATCTGTGAATTCCAGATTCGCAAGCTCTTCCCCGGTCAACGTCTCGACCGCAGTACGCAGCGCCGCCTCCATAACGCCTCCGGTCGCGCCAAAGATCACGCCCGCACCGGTAGACTCGCCCATCGGATTGTCGAATGTCTCATCCGGAAGCTTCGTAAATTCGATGCCGCAGCGCTTGATGAGTCTTGCAAGCTCCCTGGTCGTGATCGCGATATCCACATCCGGGACGCCCGCCGCACTCTGATCGTCTCTTCCGATCTCGAACTTCTTCGCCGTACAAGGCATCACGCTCACAGACACGATCTTCTTCGGATCAATGCCTTCCTTTTCTGCGAAATAGGTCTTTAACATCGCGCCGAACATCTGCTGCGGAGATTTACAGGTCGACAGATTCTCTGTCATATCCGGGAAATAATGCTCGCAGTATTTGATCCATCCCGGCGAACAGGAGGTGATCATCGGCAGTACGCCGCCGTTCTTGACACGGTCCAGAAGCTCTGTCGCCTCTTCCATAATGGTAAGGTCTGCCGCCCAGTCGGTATCGAATACCTTGTCGAATCCCAGCCGTCTAAGCGCAGCTGCCATCTTGCCTTCCACATCCGTTCCCATCGGGTAGCCGAATTCCTCGCCAAGCCCTGCGCGGACAGACGGAGCAGTCTGTACCACCACATATTTCTCCGGATCTGCGATCGCCTCGATGATCTGGCTTGTATAATCCTTCTCATACAGCGCGCCTGTCGGACAGACAGCGATACACTGACCGCAGGATACACAGCTTGTCTCGCCAAGCCCCATCTCGAATGCCGAGCCGATCATAGTCGCAAATCCGCGGTTATTCGGGCCGATCACGCCGATGCCCTGCGTCTTCTCGCAGACAGCCACGCAGCGGCGGCATAAGATACACTTGTTATTGTCACGGATCATGTGAGCCGCGGAATCATCCAGCTCATAGTGATTCACCGCGCCTTCATAGAAATCCTCATCGTCCACGCCATACTCACGGCATAACTGCTGCAGCTCACAATTCCCGCTCCTCACACATGACAGACATTTCTTATCATGATTGGAAAGGAGAAGCTGCAGGGTCTTCTTCCTGGATTCGATCAGCTTCGGAGTATGGGTGTATACCTCCATCCCTTCATTGATCGGGTGTACGCAGGCAGCTACCAGGTTTCTTGCTCCCTTTACCTCGACCACGCACATACGGCATGCGCCGATCTCATTGATTTCCTTCAGATAACACAAGGTCGGTATCTTGATTCCTGCAAGGTGCGCTGCTTCAAGGATCGTAGAGCCTGCAGGAGCGGATACATCAAGACCGTTGATTTTAAGATTAATATTTTCCATATTCTCCATCCTCCATTACTCTTTGTAGATTGCACCGAAACGGCATTTTTCCATACAAGCGCCGCATTTCACGCACTTATCCTGATTGATCACATGCGGTTCTCTTACGGAGCCTGAGATCGCGTCATTCGGACAAGTCCTTGCACATAAGGTACAACCCTTACACTTGTCTGCGTCGATCTTGTAGGAAAGAAGCGCCTTACACACTCCCGCCGGACACTTCTTGTCAACGATATGCGCTATGTATTCGTCCTTAAAGTAACGTAAGGTGGAAAGCACCGGGTTCGGAGCAGTCTGTCCGAGCGCGCACAGGGAATTGGACTTCAGATGTGCCGCCAGATCCTCCAGCTTATCTAAGTCTTCCATGGTTCCCTGACCGTTGGTGATCTTCTCTAAGATCTCCAGCATACGCCTGGTTCCGATCCGGCACGGCGTACACTTGCCGCAGGATTCATCTACCGTGAATTCCAGGAAGAACTTCGCAATATCAACCATACAGGTGTCTTCATCCATAACGATCAATCCGCCGGAGCCCATCATGGACCCGATGGCGATCAGATTGTCATAATCGATCGGCACGTCAAAATGCTCTGCCGGGATACATCCGCCGGACGGACCGCCGGTCTGAGCCGCCTTAAACTTCTTCCCGTTCCGCCGCCGATCTCCTCTACGATCTCGCGGAGCGTCGTTCCCATCGGGATCTCTACAAGTCCCGTATTCTTAACCTTTCCTCCAAGGGCGAATACCTTCGTCCCCTTAGACTTCTCTGTTCCCATGGAAGCGAACCAGTCCGCGCCGTTCAAGATGATCTGCGGAATATTCGCCAATGTCTCTACGTTATTCAGGATGGTCGGCTTCTGGAACAGACCCTTAAGAGCAGGGAACGGCGGA
>OFFP01001908.1_pt1 | contig 13122 bp, 11 predicted proteins | sample 1521431 | NCBI WGS metagenome assembly OFFP01 (sample SAMEA3504104, study PRJEB24116) | mouse gut metagenome | biome: mouse gut; feature: mouse-associated habitat; material: faeces | place: Denmark | collected 2011 | reverse complement strand
AAGCAAGCTGGACAGCCTGCCCAACAACCTGTCCGGCGGGCAGCAGCAGCGGGTGGCCATCGCCCGGGCCCTGGCCTCCAAGCCGTCCATCATCCTTGCGGATGAACCTACCGGGAATCTGGATTCCAAGACCAGCGACGATGTGATCGGGCTGCTGAAGATGACCGGAAGCGAGTTCCATCAGACGATCGTTATGATCACTCATAACCCGGAGATCGCGCAGATGGCAGACCGCGTCGTGCGGATCGAGGATGGAAAGATCGTGGCGTGACAATGTTTTGAAAAGTGATGAAAGAAAAGCGGAGAGCGCGGGGCTCTTCGCTTTTTCTGGTGAAAAAGGTATCAGTCCTTCTGGAGTTTGCGCCGTAAACGGAATTTGTTAAATCGTTCAGTCATCCTTTGCGATGTTGCGTAAATGGAAATAGACTGTATTGATGGATATATCGAGAGCATTGGCTACTTGTTCTACGGAGTTTTTTATTTCAAATACTTTGTGGTGATGTAAAATACGAATGATCTCCTTTTTTTGCTGGGCAGAAGGAATCAATGGATTGGATAAAATTTGTTCTTTCGCGTTATTTAATTCCCGATCGACCGTTTCCGGACCGGCAGCAAAATTTTCGGAAGCAAAGATCGAGGTTTCCTGAGGAATTAAATTAGAAACCAGATTAATAAAGGGGGTTCCCAGATATAAGTTTATACACAATAAACCGATGATTTTATTTTGGGAGCCGCGAATGGCGATCGTGGAAGATTTTAGCGGTTCGCCGAGTTTATTTTTGGAGTAGTAGGAATATTGGTTGACTTCTTCACCTCCGTTTTTGAGCTTTTCCAGCCAGCTGACAGCTAAATCTGTAATAGGAGCTCCTACGACCCGGCCCGTATGAAAACCATTTGCAATTTCAATCACAGAATTTTCCGGGTCTCCCAGACTATGAAGAACAATCTCATATGCATCTCCCAGATATGCAGCCAATGCCTGAACGGTTGATTTATAAGATTCTAAGATTGCGGAATCTTGCTTTGTTACTTTTGAAATCATGGATATCCTCCTCAAAAATGCAGATCTATTTTGACTGAAATTTCTACTGAATTTTATTTTAGTATATAAATTATAAATGCTCCTGTCATGAATCTCAATCAGCAATTTTACTAAATATGGATATAAAAATCTGTGATTTTCTAACAAAAATTTATTTTAGTAATGAGTATTGTTGACTAGAATAAATTTTAGTGCTATATTTTTTTTATAACTAAAATATATTTCAGTGAAAACTAGAAAAAAACACAGGAGGATATTTCAATGTCAGATATTCTAAAAAGAATGAAACCAGCATTTGCAAAATTGGACGGCGGATTATTTTCAACGGCTGAAAAAGCAGACGTGGGAGATGTTGCAAGCCGTATGGAAGAGATGGGTGTTGCGATGATGAGCTGGGCGGATCCGTTCAAACCGGATCCCTCCACGCCGGAACCAGTGCTGGAGGCGGCAGTAAATGCGATTAAAGAAGGTACATCTTCTCATTATATAATGCCGATAGGCAGCCCGGAACTGAAAAAATTAATTGCGGAGAGAATTGAAAAGAAAAGTGGATTAAAGCTGGATCCGGAACGCAATTTAATCATTAATCCCGGATCGGATAATGGCTTACTATTCGCGATTTTTCCGTGGATCTGCCCTGGGGATGAAGTGCTGATCCATGATCCCAGTTATCCGAATAACTTTCAGGATGTGGAAATTTTAGGCGGAGTACCGGTCGCAGTGCCGACTTATGAGGAGGACGGATGGCATATCCGCATCGAAGAATATAAGAAGAGAGTTACCGATAAGACGAAAATGATCATTTTAACAAATCCTAATAATCCGACAGGAGTTTGTTATACTCGAAAAGAATTGGAAGAATTGGCGGAACTGTGTATTGAAAATGATCTGATCTGTGTGATCGATCAGGCTTTTGAAGATACGGTTTTCGAGGGGATCGAAATGGTCAATATGGCGCAGATCCCAGGAATGTGGGAACGCACAGTAACAGTATGTTCCGTATCAAAAGGAATGGGACTGAGCGGATTTCGTGTTGGATGGACCTATGCGGACGATATCATTATGGATAAAATGCATGCGTCTGCTGTAAGTATTCAGGGAGCAGCAAGTACGATGGCGCAGAAGGCCGTGATTCCGGCATTCAAAGATGACAGCTTTATTCAGGAATATGTAATGAAATATGAAAACCGGAGAAAATATGGATATGAGCTGTTCAACAGCATTCCCGGAGTTTCTGTCCTTTTGCCGGACGCAGGCTTTTATTTCTGGCTCAACGTGAAGGAGCTTGGTGATTCTTCAGAAATTGTAAATTATCTTATAAAAGAGGCTCTGGTGAATTGTAATGACGGAAAATTCTATGGGGCTCAGGGCAGCGGCTACCTCCGAGTGATCTTTGCCGTGTTTGAAAAAGACGAGGATTGTTACGCGGCATGTGACCGTATGGCAGAGGCATTCCGCAAGCGTGCGGAAGAAAGGGGATTATTGGTATGAAAGAACAGAAAAAATATCCGGTGGAATTTCGTGGGAGCCAATTGTTTGCATTCATTCCTATGATCATATTTTTAATCTTTTGCGTGGTGTATTTTGTGATCTTTAAAGTGTTTGATATGAACGCGTTAGCGGTAGGAGGTTTTGTAGGACTGCTGGTGGGCGCGCTGTTTGCAAAAACATATGATGAATATTGGAATGCTGCTTTGGGCGGCATCGGCAGTTCGACGTCGGTCAGTATCGTAGTGATTCTCCTGGTGATCGGAATGTTCACAAAGCTTATGGCTGTAAGCGGCGTCTCATATGGGTTTGTCTGGTTAGCGTATAAAATCGGTATGAACGGCGGAATATTTACAGGCTTTACATTTCTGGCGTCTTGTCTCATTACGACTGCAACAGGATCTTCTATCGGTACATTGTCCACGGTTTTTCCGATTTTATATCCGGCGGGTATTTTAATGGGCGGGAATCCGGCGGTCCTTTCAGGAGCCATTTTGTCGGGAGCTATTTTTGGAGATAATCTGGCGCCTATTTCTGATGTCACGATTGCATCGACAACAAACCAGAGATTCCGCACAAAAGAGGGAAACGCGGATATTGCAGGGACTGTGGGATACCGGTTAAAATATGCGTTAACGGCAGGTGCATTATCATTCGTGTTTTTCGTTGTGCTTGGCGGCGGCGGTACAACACAGAACGGAGCGGAAGAGATATTGCAGGCGAATATGGATCCGCGGGGATTGATCATGCTGCTTCCGGTCATTTGCCTGTTACTTGTTTCTATCAAGACGCAGAATATTTTCAAGGCGGTTACAACAGGGCTGGTTTCCGGAATCATGATCGGAGTTGCATCCGGTGCGTTTGGCCTGGACGCAATCCTTAGTATTCAGGACGGAAACGCGGCAGGTTTTATTTACACTGGTTTTACTGGTATGATCGGAATCTGTCTATTTTGTATCGCGCTTTTTGGAGCAATGGGTATTCTTGAAAAGAGCGGCATGATGAACCAGATGATCCAGAGTATCTCTGACAGTCCTTTCGCGAAAAGCGCAAGAGGCGCAGAGCTGCTGATCGCTGCCGGCTCAATGCTTACTACGGTTTTAGTTGGCGGAGTGACCAGTGCGTCCGTGCTGACCTTTGGTCCTGTTGCGGATGAACTGGGTGCAAAGCACAACATTCATCCATATCGAAGGGCAAATATTCTTACGGGTTTTGCAAATAGTTTTCCGGCGATTCTTCCATTTATAAGTGCTTTTATTTTTATCTCCGTATCTGTGATCGAACCGTTGGTTGAGGAAAGCTCTTATTTGACGGCTGTTACACCGATGCAGATATTCAGCGGAGCATTTTATCCGATGCTGCTGTTTGTTGTTTTGCTGATCTCTATTCTGTCCGGCTGGGATAGAATCTACGAAGGAGAAGATGGAAAGATCACGAAAATAAATAACAAGTGAATACTAGTGTAGCGACCGCATTATATCCGATGAAAAATCAGACAAGGAGGTTTATTGGATATAATGCGGTCGCTACACTAGAAAGTGTTATTATTCCAAACAAAGATACCGTATATACTCCGCGGCGGTTTCTTTGCGCGGCGTATTCCGGATAACGCCCAAGTATACAGGCTCTGTAAAGCCTGCCTCTTTCAGCAGGGGCGTCTGGGAAATGTCTAACGCTGTGGGGGATTTTTTTGTTTCAGCGGTATAACAGACAGAACTGTCCAGCGCCGCTTCCTCCGCGTTATCTTCCAGGATTTCGATATTTTCACACAGCAGTTCCCGGCAGTATTCGTACAGGGCAGGATCTGCTTCTGACAGCAATGTTTCCATATTATACAGATACCCGTTTTGCGAAAACATGTCATATGCCTCCTGATCCAGCAGGACGATATCCAGAGTCTTGCTGTCGATAGCCCCTAGGATCTTGATGCGGGAGGCATAGGTATACTCATGGTAAGGGTTGTCTTCATCACTGCTGAGATAGAGTCCGGCAGACAGGTGGAATTCATATTTCTTTTCATCGAGGTCCTGGGAGGTCATAAAACCGCTGCTCAGCTTTTCTGTCAGCGCTTCGCCGGGGACCACGTTGATGAAGGCGGCATAGAGGAGGGGATCCTTCTGTGTAAAATATCCATGAAGCATATATCCCAAAATATACAGAATCACACATCCAATCCCAAAATGCAGCTTATAATAATCCCAGAGGTACTCCAGCTTTTTCAAACCTTTAAGACGGCGCAGCTTTTCTTTTTCTGAGGCATGCTCCGAAGTATTTCCCGGGGTGTATTCCAAGGTAGTTTTCGCAGAATTTTTCATAGAGAGTCAGCAGTCCTTTCTGGTATCTCTTCTTCCTTTTTTTCGCATTGCACCAGAATATTGGAGAGCAGCCAGGAGCAGAGCAGCGCGCACAACCCTTCCCCGAAAATCACAGCCGGGGTAAAGAACCGTACCACGACCAGCAGCATTACAAAATAGATGACAGCCATCAATGCGGTGCAGAACAGAAAACGGATGCCGATAAACAGCGCGTTTTTAAACATGGCGCGCACCGTATTGTCAAATCTGGCCAGAAGAGGGAAGATATACATCAGGACAACGCAGTAAGCAGCCGCAGCCACGAAAAATATTGCCGTGCAAAGCGTCCAGAACACATTTTCAAACCGCATATGATACAGGACATACCCGTCGATGCCCAGCACGATCCCTACGCCAAGCAGGATCAGCCAGATGATCGTTCCCTGCTTAAAATTTTCCCGGAAAGAATGGAAAAACGCTTTCGTCAGGTTCCCCTCTTCATTTTTCGCGACTTTTAATGATACATAGAAGAGGGCGGTGGTGGACGCGCCGACCGTCACAATGGGAATACAGCAGATGAACCATAAAATATTCAGATAAACGCTGTATACGAGCTTGTTGATAAACTGCAGGACCGGTCCGTCCATATTGAATAAATTACCCATAAAATCTTTCCTCCTATTATAATACGGCGCCCCCTCACCTGCGGTACGAGGGCAGGTCATCGAAAGGTATAAAAAGAAATACTCCGCATCTGCCTTTCTCCTCACCCCTCCGTAGAGTCCCGGTAGATCAGGCTGGTTTCCGTGTGCATGGTACGGTAATTCAGGGATGGCTCATTGATCCGCGACATCAGCAGGTTCACGGCGGCAAAGCCCATGATCTGGCTGTGGATATGGATGGTAGTCAGCGGGGGCGTGACGATCTTGGACTCCGGGGAATCGTCAAAGCCGCACAGATACACATCCTCCGGAACCGAGTATCCCAGCTTTTTCAGCACTTGCAGCACATTCAGAGCGGCGGAATCATTGGAGCACAAGAACACCTCCGGAAAAGGCTCCAGCTTCTGCAGGCTTTCGGTGAGATACTCCTGATAATCCTCCGATTTGGGATTGCGGATCCCCTTCTTATTCCCTGTGACGCAGTATTCGTCCGGGCAGGGGAGACCCAGAAGCTGCAGGGCATTCCGGTAAGCCATATACCGCTCGAAGAAGGAACGGCAGTGCAGATATTCCCCGACAAATCCGATCCTGGTCTTTCCCCGCCGGGCCATTTCCTGTATAAATAAGTAGATACCGGTCTGGTTGTCCATACAGAGCAGGTCCGCCTCCAGCGGTTCCCGGAAGCAGGCCGCCGGCGCGTCTACAAATAAGACAGGCAGCCCCAGGCCGCAGAGCATCTTATCATATTCATAGTCAAACATCTCAATGCAGACGATGCCGGCGGTCCGCTCCATGGAAAAAGAAGCAGGCAGCTTCATGGCATCCAGCTCATCCGCCAGGATCCGGTGCATCGTCAGGCTGTACCCCAGCCCGGAGAGCTCCATCTGAAATTTGTCCAGCATGACGGAAGCGAAATGAGAGCCGTCTATAAAATTTGCGATCAATAACGCAATCTCCGTGTTCTGCTTTGCGGCCGGGATGGAAAGCACGGCGCTTCCCGAGGCAGCGCTTGCGGCGGTCACATAGGAAAACTGCTTGTACCCCATCTCCATCGCCTTTTTTAAAACCTTCTCCCGGGTCGAATCGGCCAGGATGCCGGTATTGTTGATCGCCTTTGATACGGTGTTGCGGGAAATGCCGAGCTCATCCGCAATGTCCTGTATCGTAACTCTAGTACCCATATGTCCCTCCTTTTGCTGTATCGGCATATCCTCAAACCGGAGTCCGGGGATCTGTCTGCCGTAAATCTTTTCTAAAAACATTATAATGCACAAAAGAGAATGTGTCAAATGTAAAAATGTAAAATTTATAGATTTTTCCGAAAATGCAATAAAAAATAGCGGTGAATCTAATCGATATGTGCATTAAGAATAAAAATGCAAAAATAAATGTGTGCAAATGGCGAAAAAGTATTGACTAAATGTAAAAAAAGTGATATAAATTTATATAAGCAAATCCCAAAATATGTTACAATGATTTTACAAATGCACAAATTATAAAAATGGGAAGGAGAAGAATAAGGTAATGAGAGAAAAAGTGTGCAAAAGAAAAAGGGATTTGAGAGAAAGGAGGAAATTATGAATACAAATGCAACAACTGTTCCAAATCAAAGACAGGACAAGGGATTTCACAACACCATGCTGTATGTAAAGCAGCACTGGCAGCTGTATGCGATCTTCCTGATGCCCGCGCTGTTGCTGACACTGATCTTCAAGTACGCGCCCATGAGCGGTATTCTGATCGCGTTCCAGGACTACAACCCATTCCGGGGCGTTTCCGGAAGCGAATGGGTGGGCCTGAAGCATTTTACCAGGTTCTTATCCTCGCCGGACTTTATGGGCTATCTGGCCAATACTTTGAAACTGAGTGTGTACGGCCTCCTGTGGGGATTCCCAATGCCGATCCTATTGGCGTTTCTGCTGAACCGGATCCAGAGTACGGGCATCAAGAAAAAGATACAATTGGTGCTGTATCTTCCCAACTTCGTATCTGTCATCGTACTTTGCGGTATCGTGAGGATCTTACTTTCCGTGACAGGTCCTCTGAATCTTTTGATGGGAACAGAGATTAACTTTATGACCATGCCGGAAGCGTTCCGCTCCATTTACATCATCAGCGGTATCTGGCAGGGCGCGGGCTGGGCGTCCATCATGTATACGGCATCTTTGTCCAACGCCAGCCAGGAGCTCAAAGAAGCGGCTGTCATGGACGGCGCGAATATCCTGCAGCAGATCAAGGCGGTAGAGTGGCCGGCGATCAAAGATATGGTCGTGATCCAGTTCATCCTGCAGGCAGGAAATATCATGAGCATCGGATTTGAAAAAGCATACGCACTGCAGACAGACCTGAACCTCCCGGCATCCGAGATCATTGCCACCTATGTATACCGGAAAGGTCTGATCGACGGAGATTACAGCTTTTCAACTGCGGTAGGTTTATTTAACACCGTGATCAATGTCATCCTTCTGGTTGCCGTGAACAAGATCGTAGCCAAGATGAATGACGGACAGGGATTATAAGGAGGTGCGTACGAAGTGGTAAAAACAAGATATTCCGGTCAGGACAAGATATTATTGACAATTGGATACATACTTCTTGGGCTGTTTGTAGTGGCGATCATCGTGCCCATGATCTACATCATCGTGGCATCCTTTATGGATCCCATTACACTGCAGAATAAGGGAATTACCTTTGATTTCAGCAAATGGACGACGACTGCCTATGAGCGTGTCATGTCCAACAGCCAGATCTGGATTGGTTTTAAAAACGCGGTCATCTATTCCATACTGTTTACGGTGGTGTCTGTAGTTGTTACGCTTTTAGCGGCTTACCCGTTATCCAGGGCGGATTTCAAGGGAAGAGGATTTTTCAATATTATTTTCATGATCACCATGTTCTTCGGCGGCGGACTGATCCCGACCTACTTGATCGTAAGTAACTTAGGTCTGGTGGACAGCATGTGGGCGGTCATCCTCCCGGGAGCTTTCAGCGTCTGGAATATGACCATTGCCAGAACTTATTACCGCGGGATCCCGAAGGAACTCCGGGAAGCGGCGGACGTGGACGGGGCAAATGAGCTGACATTCTTCTTTAAGATCCTGCTTCCGGTCTGTACGCCGGTTATCGCGGTGCTTGCTCTGTGGCAGTTTGTAGGTATGTGGAACAGCTACTTTGACGCAATGATCTACCTCAATGATTCCGCAAAACAGCCTCTGCAGCTGGTACTTCGTTCCATCCTGATCCAGAACCAGCCGGAATCCGGCATGATCTCTGATATGCAGAGTACGGCGGCCCGCGCGCAGCTGGCAGAGCTTTTGAAATACGCAACTATTATTATTTCCAGTTTGCCGCTTCTGATCATGTACCCGTTCTTCCAGAAATATTTTGACAGCGGGATCATGGCAGGCGCTGTAAAGGGCTAAGCTGAAGAGGAAAAGGAGACAGACCATGAGATATAGAAAAGTAAAACGTATAATGGCAGCGGCGCTGGCAGGCTGTATGGTACTTTCTATGGCAGGCTGCGGCAAGGTAAAGATCAATGACGGCACATTCCGTCCGGTGGACGAGGCAACCCTGGAGTTTCCGCAGAAGGAAACCGTGACGCTGACCGGGCTGATCAGTTATCCGCCCAGCACGGAGTCAGAACCCAATAACAGGACGATCTTCAAGCGCCTCGAGGAACAGACCAATGTGCATATTGACTGGACCGCCATCCCTAACGACCAGTGGGCGGATAAGATATCCCTGAATATGTCCGACCCGAACAAGCTGACTGATTTTGTTTTCACGGCAGGCTTTTCAGACAGCAACCTGCTCAAGTACGGGGAGTTTGGCGCAATCATTCCGCTGGAGGAATATATTGACAACTATATGCCGAACCTGAAATCGGTGTTTGACAAATATCCGGAGTACAGGATCATGTGTACGGATGTAAACGGCCATATCTGGTCTCTGCCCTGGATCGAGCAGCTTGGTTCGGAAAAGACGGCGATCCAGACCATTGATAATATGAGCTTTATCAATAAGAAATGGATGGATTTTCTTGATCTGGAGATGCCGGAGACAGTCGATGAATTTGAAGAGGTTCTGATGGCGTTCCGCGACCATGCGTCAGAGCTTCAAGCAGAATTTAATATTGATGGAAATATCATCCCCATGTCGTGTATAATTAATGATGGCGGCCAGGATCCGGCGATCCTGATCAATGGCTTTGGGGAAGGCTATGGCGACGCGGACAAGGCCAGACATATCGCGGTGACGGATGATCAGGAAGTCATCTGCGCCGCTGTGCAGGAAGGCTGGAAGAAAGGGATCGAATGGCTTCACAAGCTGTATGATGAAGGCTTGATCGACCCGGAGGCATTTACCCAGGAATGGTCCACCTATGTGGCGAAAGGAAAGTCAGGCCGTTACGGCGTATGCTTCAGCTGGGACGTAGGAAACATCGACAACCTGAAGGACTGGGTTCCGCTTCCGGCGCTGACGGCGGACACGAGAAATATAACTCCTACGAACGGCTCCTTTACCAGCGGATTTGAACGCGGACGCTGCGTGGTAACTTCTGTGGCGGAGAATCCGGCCCTGGTATGCGCATGGCTGGATCAGATGTACGCGCCGATCCAGTCCCCGCAGAATAACTGGGGAACCTACGGGGAAGATGACGACTTTGATATCTTCGAGATGAGCACCAACGACCAGGGGGGGGAGATGCTGAAACATGCTCCTTTGGGCGACGCCTCCCCGGTGGAGGTCCGGGAAGCCGAAGCTGTCGGCGGACCTCTCGCTGTTCTGGACGAGTATTATGATGTGTACGTGACCTGCCCGGATGACGCCCAGTACCGTCTGGACTGGATCAAGGATATCTACACGCCGGACATGCACACAAAATATGTGTATCCCAACCTTTTCATGAGCAGGGAGGACACCGAGACACTGTCGAACCTGCAGGCGGATATCGAGAAGACGATCAACAGGCATAAGGCGGACTGGATCATGAACGGATTTACGGACGCGGACTGGGAAAAATTCCTGGATGACCTGGATGCGTACGGGCTGGAGGAGTATCTGGGATTATTCCAGAAATATCTGGATGCCTACAACGCAGAGATGGCAGAATAAGTAAAAATGATTTATAATGTCATTATATGACGAAAGAGACAGGACAGCGGCTGCGGACGAGGCTGCGGCCTGCTGTCCAAGCATCTGGTCGGCATGAATTATACTGCGCGCCAGATAAATCTGCCGCACAGTATAACATATATATGATGAAAGGAAAATGAATTATGACAAGTCAGACATTGAGAGAAGCAAGGAAGTATGAGGAAGCTTCCGAAAAAATGATCCAAAAAGAAGAAAGGCCTGATTTCCATTTATCTGTCCGTACCGGCTGGATGAATGACCCCAACGGATTTTCTTATTATAAAGGCAGGTATCACATGTTCTATCAGTATTACCCTTATGATACCAAATGGGGTCCCATGCACTGGGGGCATGCGGTGAGCACGGATCTGCTGCACTGGGACTACCTGCCCGCCGCGCTGGCGCCGGATGAGGCTTATGACAGGGACGGCTGTTTTTCCGGCAGCGCAATCGAACTTCCCGACGGCAGGCAGCTTCTGATGTATACCGGAGTGGTAAGGACACCCCAGTGGAACGGCGGGCACTGTGATATACAGACACAGTGCATTGCGGTGGGGGACGGTGTGGATTATGAGAAATGTGACTGCAACCCGGTCCTTGACAGCAGGGATCTGCCGGAAGGGTTCAGCAGAGAGGATTTCCGGGATCCGAAGATGTGGAAGGACGAGGACGGAAGGTACTGGTGTGTGGTCGGAAACCGCCCGGCGGACGGAAGCGGGCAGATCCTGCTTTTCTCCAGCGAGGATGCGTTCCGGTGGAAATATGAAAAGGTACTTGCGGAAAATCGGAACCGGATCGGAAAAATGTGGGAGTGTCCGGATTTCTTTGAACTGGACGGCAAATGGGTGCTGCTGACCAGCCCCCAGGATATGCTGCCCCAGGGCTTTGAATTTCACAACGGAAACGGAACGCTCTGCCTGATCGGAGAATATGACAGGAAGACGCTCACATTTTCAGAGCAAAAGCAGCAGTCCATTGATTATGGGATTGACTTTTATGCTCCCCAGACCGTGCTGGCTCCGGACGGACGCAGGATCATGATGGGCTGGATGCAGAACTGGGACACCAGTATGCCCCACTCTCCCTATCAGAAATGGTTCGGACAGATGAGCCTTCCGAGAGAGCTTTCTGTGAAAAACGGAAGGCTGTACCAGAAGCCAATCCGGGAACTGGATGATATGCGGAAAAATGAGGTGGTGCATTCCGATGTGATCCTGGAAAACGGCACCATCCATCTGGAAGGCGTCCGGGGACGGAGGATCGATATGGAATTGTCCATCCGTCCGGGAGATCCGGACAGCATTTACCGGAAATTCGCGGTGCGGTTTGCACAGAATGAGGAATATCAGACCTCCTTAAGCTTCCGCCCCTATGAGTCGGTGCTGAAGATCGACCGGAAGTTTTCCGGCTCCCGCAGGGCGCTGATCCATCAGAGAAGATGTAAGATCAGCGGCCGGGAGGAGGAGCTGAAGCTGAGGATCATCCTGGACCGGTTCAGCGCAGAGGTCTTTGTCAATGACGGGGAGCAGGTGATGACGGCGACCTTCTACACAGATCCTGCAGCAGACGGGATTTCCTTCTTCGCGGACGGCAAGGTCAGGATGGATGTTGTGAAGTATGATCTGGTCTAAAATGAAAGCTTATTTATTTGTTGCAAAGGTGCGGATCCAGTCTGCCCTGGCTTACCGGTTCAACGTCATCTCCACCATATCCATTCAGTGTCTGCTCATGTTCGCCATGGCCTGCTTCTGGAAGGCGGCCTATGGCGGGACGGGAAATGTCTCAGGAGTAGGGGAACGGGAGATGCTTACCTACACGACGATTTCTGTGATTATGGGAAATCTGCTGACCATGGGCGTGGAGGGCCGGATCGAGAGCAGTGTCCGAACCGGCAGCGTGGCGCTTGACATGTTAAAGCCTGTGAATATCTATGGGATCTATCTGGCGGAGGATCTGGGCGATATGGCTGTTGCTTTTTTCCAGACCGCCGTCCCGCTGTTCCTTATCGGCTCCGCCTTGTTCGGCCTGCCGGCTCCGGCATCTTCTGTCCACGTCATACTTTTCCTCGTAAGCTTTGCGGTCGGGTATCTCATCAACTGGATGCTGGCTGCTCTTTTGGGGATGTGCGCCTTCAAGACGATCGTCATGGGGCCCATAAGAAATGTAAAGGGATTCGTTATGAAGCTGCTTTCCGGCAGCGTCATCCCTCTCTGGTTTTTCCCGGATGGAGTTCGGGTAGTTCTGGAGTGTCTGCCTTTTGTAAATATCTACCAGCTTCCCCTTGGGATTTATATCGGGCGTTATACATTTGGAGAAATGCTCCTGCGCACTGTGCTGCAGCTGTTTTGGTGCGCGGCGCTGTGGCTGATATTTCATGCGGTGCAGAAAAAGGCGGCTGCGGCCGTCCTGATCCAAGGAGGGTGATGAGGATGAAAAAAATAAAATATTACGCTTCTGTGGCGGCCGCATTGACAAGGCAATCTATCCAGTCCCGGCT
>OFFP01001898.1_pt1 | contig 13170 bp, 18 predicted proteins | sample 1521431 | NCBI WGS metagenome assembly OFFP01 (sample SAMEA3504104, study PRJEB24116) | mouse gut metagenome | biome: mouse gut; feature: mouse-associated habitat; material: faeces | place: Denmark | collected 2011 | reverse complement strand
TGGGTAATTCCTTACTGGCTGTAAGGGATATTAACCATAAATATATTGTAGTAGGAGGAATATGATGGAGGAACAATGCTATGCATTACTGATCGACGCAGATAATGTGTCTGCGAAGTATATTAAGCCCATACTCACTGAGCTGTCAAAGTATGGGGTTATCACATATAAGAGGATATATGGAGATTGGACAAGTACGCACAATTCCAGTTGGAAGGATGAGCTTTTGACGAATTCCATTATGCCGGTACAGCAATTCAGCTATACACAGGGGAAGAATGCTACGGATTCGGCGATGATCATTGATGCGATGGATATCTTGTATACGAATGATGTGGATGGCTTCTGTATCGTATCCAGCGACAGTGATTTCACACGGCTGGTGACCCGGATCAGGGAAAGTGCGAAGATGGTTATCGGGATGGGAGAGAATAAGACGCCGGAACCATTCCGTAAGGCTTGTGATAAGTTTACTATCCTGGAAAATCTTCTGAATGAGCAGGAACCGGGGAATGCGAAGGCAGAAGAGTCCCACGACAAGCTGAGCAAAGAGCAGATCGAAGACGCGATCATTAAGATGGTCATCGAGAATCAGGACAATAACCGGCCTACAGGCCTTGGAGAAGTGGGAAGCCGCCTGGTCAGCCTGTATCCTGACTTTGACGTTCGAAGCTATGGCTATAACATGTTATCAAAGTTCCTGGAAGAGTTCTCAAGAATCCAGTTGGTGAAGAACGGGAATCTTGTGGCTGTTGCGCTGAAAGAAGATTGGGGAATGAAAGAGGATATTGATCGGTATGTACTCTGGCTGGTGAAAAGGGCTGGTAAGAATGGCGTGGAACTCAGCACACTTGGAAATAAAGTCTACGAGAAATATGAGGATTTTAAGATCAGCGACTATGGATATTCACAGTTTAATCAGTATGTGAAGAGCATCGAACATATAGAGATCGAGCAAGACGGGACGATACTGAAAGCGAAGTATCAGAAATAACAGTAATCTTCAGGAGAGTTTGCAGAAAATACAGGGAGACAAGGAAAGGGGAACAGACGATATGAAAAAGGGAGAAGTTTATGAAGGAGTGATCGAGGCAGTTGATTTTCCGAATAAAGCGAAGGTGTTTCTGCCGGAGGAGAACAGGTACGTGATCGTGAAAAATGGAATTCCGGGACAAAGGGTGCGTATTTCTGTCAATAAGATCCGCAGCGGGAATGCAGAAGGACGGATCCTGGAAGTATTGGATGCTTCACCGCTTGAAATAGCTTCTCCGTGTCCGCATTTTGGGCAGTGCGGGGGCTGTACTTATCAGAATCTTCCTTATGAAGAGCAGATTAAGATGAAGAATGCGCAGATCAAGGCGATGATGGATGGAGCGGTAGATGGCGCGTACATCTGGGAGGGGATCAAGCCCAGTCCGGTGCAGGCTGGATATCGAAATAAGATGGAATTCTCTTTTGGAGATGAGTATAAGGATGGACCGTTGGCTTTGGGGATGCATAAGCGAGGGAGTTTTCATGATATCGTGAACGTTGGGGAATGCCAGATCGTAGATGAAGATTACAGGCAGATCCTGTCGTGTACTCTGGATTATGCGAAAGAGACGGGACTTCCATACTATCATCGGATGAGGCATACCGGATTCTTCCGTCATCTTTTGGTGAGAAAAGCCGCGAAGACAGGGGAGATCTTGATCGATCTTGTGACGACGGGAGAGCGCGGGGGCAGCAGGAAAGATGAAAGTGCGGGAAGTGGTGGCAAGATAGAAAGAAATTGTGAATACGACGGCGAATACAGAGCAAATGATGGATTTCGTGAAAAAGAGTGGGTGGAGAGACTGCTTTCATTGAAGCTTATCGGAAAGATCGCGGGAATTCTGCATACACAGAATGACAGTGTGGCAGATGTTGTGAAGGACGAGGGAACGAAGATCCTGTATGGGCAGGATTATTTTTATGAAGAATTACTGGGGCTTCGCTTTAAGATCACGCCGTTTTCTTTTTTCCAGACTAATTCGCTGGGAGCGGAGGTACTGTATGAGACAGCCAGGGAATATATTGGGGAGACGAAGGATAAGGTGATCTTTGATCTGTACAGTGGGACTGGGACGATCGCGCAGATACTGGCGCCGGTTGCAAAGAAGGTGGTTGGCGTCGAGATCGTTGAGGAGGCTGTGGAGGCGGCGAAGGAGAATGCAGAGCTAAACGGGCTGACGAATTGCTCGTTCTGGGCGGGGGATGTGCTGAAGGTGATTGACGAGCTTCACGAGATGCCGGATTTGATCGTGCTTGACCCGCCGAGGGATGGAGTGCATCCGAAGGCGCTTCAGAAGATTACGGACTTTGGGGTGGAGAGGATCGTGTATATTGCCTGTAAACCGACGAGCCTGGTGCGGGATCTGGAGATGCTGCAGGGGAGAGGGTATCGGGTGGAGAAGGTTGGGGGGATTGATATGTTTCCGGGGACTTATCACACAGAAAGTATCGCCTTGCTTTCCAAACTTAATTCAAATAAAGTTGAAGCATATTAATGTGGAATTGGATATGAATGAACTTGATTTGACAGTCGCGGAGAGTAAAGCAACCTATGAGGAAATCAAGGATTATGTTCTGAAGCAAAGTGGATTGAAAGTCGGCAACTTGCATATCGCACAAGTAAAGCAGAAATGTGGAATTATTGAGAGGGCAAATTATAACCTGCCGAAATCGGAAAATTCCAGACAGCCGAAGTGTCCGCCAGAGAAAGAAAGGGCCGTTAGGGAGGCATTGAAATAATTTTAAGATGATTTTATAACTTGCTGAACAGGAGGTTAAGTATGGCAAAAGATTTAACAAATTCAAGATTAGACAGGCAAAATATATTGAATAATGAAATTGCCATAGACGCAATACAACAGAAGTCAGGAATAGACGGTATTTTATGGGATGGTAAAATCTTTGTAACTCGTGAAATGACAGCTAATTTTTTTGAAGTTGATATAAGAACAATTAGCCGTTATTTGGAACAAAATGGAGAAGAACTTTCTGAAAATGGCTATCAGGTGCTTCGCGGGAAGAAATTAAAAGCTTTTTTAGAATCTGCAAAAGATTTTGGTAAGGACATTTGTGTCCCTACCAAAACAACAGTGCTTGGAGTGTTTGATTTTCGAGCATTTTTAAATATGGCCATGCTTTTATCTGAAAGTGATAAAGCAAGAGCATTGCGACAGTTGATGCTGGATATAGTTATTGATCTTATTAATCGTAAAACAGGCGGCGGAACAAAATATATCAATCAGAGGGATAAAGACTTTGTTTTTTCCTCTTTGCAAGAAGATAATTACCGTAAGCAATTTACGGATGCGTTAAAAGATTATGTGGAAGATAACCGATACAAATATGCTCATTTTACTGATATGATATATGTGAGCATATTTAAGGAAAAAGCAAAAGAATATAAGAAAATTTTGGACTTGAAAGCAAATGATAAGGTTCGAGATACTTTTTATAGCGAAATATTGGATATTATCGCAGCCTATGAGAGCGGTCTCGCTAATGCTATAAAGTGCGAATATGAACAGGTGGGCCATGTTTTATCACAACAAGAAGTGGAAGAATTGTTTAGACGTTTTGAAAACATGGCACTGTGGAAGCCATTAATCCAACGCGGACGAGTGAAAATGGCAAGTCGTGATATGGCACTAAGGGATGCCTTCCATTATCAATTATCAGAGTATATACAACCTCTTGATAAAGATGAATATCAGAAATTTTTGGGTGCTGCCGGAGATGAATTGGACAAGTTGATGCAGGAAAATCAAGAAGTTTTACGCAGATTGAAGGAGCGTGATTAAATGGACGGAATCATTTATTTAACGCTCGGACAAGCAGAGATAATACATAAAAAGACAATCAGGTATAGTGGTGGTGGGATCTATGAATCTCTGGATATCGGAAAGCTGGACAGTGTTTTGCAACATATACAAAACGATGAATATTATCCGACATTTGTGGATAAGCTGACACATTTATTCTTTTGCACCTGTGAATTTCATTGTTTTGCTGACGGCAATAAAAGGCTTGCAATCACCTTATCATTACAATTTCTATTATTTAATGGGTACATGGGAATTGCAAGGAATTTTATGTCAATTACAGAAAATATCAGTTATCATGTTGCAGCAGGAAAAATAAGTAAAGAACTTCTTCATAAAATAATGACAGCTATTATGGACGGTACATATGAGCAAAATGAAACGCTTAAAATTGAGATAATGAATGCTATTGCAGAGTAGTTTATAAGTAGGAAACTAAGAGAATAATTATTGCGATAGCAAGGGGCAGTAGCTTGGACAACGAAAAATATGTAGAGATGGTTGCCTTATTATCCCTGAAAACAGGTCAACCTAAGTTAGAAGTTATGATGGAAGTGGATTCTGATAGTAATTACACACCAGAGAAACATGCCACGTATCAAAAGATTAAAGCGTATGTGAAGAACATATATGGTGTGAATGAGCATACTTCTTATATTGCACAGGTTAAGCGGATGTTTGGTCTGGATATAGACGAGAATTATAATAAGTCCAAGAAAGAGAATTTAGAGGTAAAACAATGTCCGCAGGGGAAGGTGGAGTATATTAAGGATGCATAGAGGTATTTTGGTATGATATAATAGATTTAATGTTTGATGATGAGATGAAAATAAGATAGGAACAAGGAGGATAAAAATGGCAACAGTAATTACGTTTATAAATATGAAGGGTGGAGTTGGAAAGACTACTCTTGCGGTAAATGTGGCTTATACATTATCAAAGATAGAAAATAAGAAGGTATTGTTAATTGATATGGATCCACAGATGAATGCAACACAATATACACTTACTGAATCACAGATGGAGGAAATATTAGCAGATAGAAATAAGTCAGTTTATGGTTGCTTGTCTCCAGACTATCAAGCTAATTCTGTATTAGAGAAATATGAGCAGAGAAAAGAAGAAAAATGGATTTTTAATGTAGAAAATACCTTTGATATCATTCCATCCAGTTTGGATATTATGACGTTGAATCTTGCGCAAGGTCCATATAAATTAAAGCAGTATATACAGAACGATTTAGGGGGAAAATATGATATCGTAATAATAGATTGTCCTCCTACAATTTCGGAGTATACAAAAGTCTCTTTGTTGGCATCAGATATGTATTTGGTTCCTATGAAGGCAGAACCATTATCCGTATTTGGTCTTCCAATGTTAGAAAATTATGTAAAGGAAACGATACAAAAACAATTTGAGCATGAAATAAAATTTGTAGGAATAGTATTGAATATGGTTATACCTTCAAGATTACTTTATAAAAAGAATAAACCAATTATACAAAAGAAATGGAAGTTAAAGCTTTTTCAAAATGAATTAAAGCAATGTGAAGATATAGTAAAAGGATTAGATTCTGAATTGTCAAATGAAAAATATATATTAAATATGAGTGATATCAATGTAGTTAATCAGATTAAAAATATAACTAAGGAATTAGTTCAGAAAGGTAGGTTATAATTATGAAAAGGGAAACAAAGGAAGCATTATATTCTCTTTTGGATTTAATGGATATGTTAGGAAGTATTGAATTTATAAATATGGATATAGATAAAGCTAACAGTATTAGAAAAGAGGTTCTGGATGTTATTGGAGAAAAGAAAGAAGTAACTATTCTTGATAGTAGTACAGAAGAATTGCTAGGAATTCTACCTATGATTTTGTTAGATTCTAATAAGTTTCCTTCTGCAAAAGAGATATTAAAATTTGCTGAAAAATGTTTAAATATTGAAATAAAAAATTATTGGCTAAAACGTTCTAGAGCAGAAGCCGCAGGAATTGTACTTAATGAAGTATATGAGCAGAGTCCAGAACAATTTAACAAATTTTTGAAAGCATGGAGTAAATTTAGTTGCGACTCTAACTCTTGTCCTGAAAATAACCAACAAATACCTGATGAAAAAGGATTTATGGAATCTTGGTTTGAATTTTTTGATAGTTATAAAGGTGTTGATTGATGGAAATATTTGGTTATGAATTAGAAGAAGAATTTAATGTAATAACACATTTTATAGAAGAAAAATACGGAATTATTATAAGATCCAAAGAACAGTCTGTTAATTTTACAAAAAAAGCACTTACTTTTATGATTACTATCAAAGTTTGGAAAAAGCATATGGCTCCTATTTTTCAGAAAGTACCTAAAACTGAAACATATTTTCAAGAAATGTTGTCAAATGCAATTCATATTATTTTACTTGGTAATATTGATATGAAGATACCTGCATTAATAATGTTGCGAAGAACACAAGAATTAATTTTGGCGTATTTGTATTATAGTGAACATCCTGTAGAATTATTTAAAAAAGAAATGGATGATAATTCAAGGCCTGTTAGTGGTTTTAATGAATTAAAAGATTACATTAAAAATTATCCATATTCTATGAAGTATAATATAGAGGATGTGAAAGTACAAGAAATTGCTAATAAGGTTATTGATGATTGGACTAGACAATATAGAACGTTATCAAATTTTGTTCATGGAACTAACAGTAATTTTTTTCAAAAGACAGAATATGTAGATGGATTTAAATTTGTAAAAAAGGATATAAACTTTTTAGCAAAACAAGTAGAGATTTTATCAAGTATTGTAAATACTTTGCTTATAATTTTCTATTTTGAAGAATATGTAAAATTTGATGAAAATACAGAGAAGAGTTTGATAAGAAGTGCAATATCTAATGATTTAGGATATAAAAAGAGCGTGGCAGAAGTATTGGAAGAGATATAGATTATATTCACAACTGAGCCACTATAACAGCCAACCTTGAAAGAAGCAGTTGTTGCAAAAATCATCTGGATGAAAAAGATCTTTGAGCAATGGGACAGCTTGTATGGAAGTGTCTCTCATAAGCAAGCCGTTAATAAGGCAACAGATGAATATAAAGCAAGAACTATCAACGATGTAGAAGAGGATTATTTGAACTGTATAAAAGTATTAGAATAAAAGACAGATAAGAAATAAAAGATATGTGATTTGGTTTGGACTACGGTGAATATGTTGAGACGGTATGTTTATTATCCAAACTCAATGTCAAGCACTATATTGAGATTGAGCTTCACATGGAGGAGCTTGATTTGACGGCGGCAGAGAGCAAAGCCACTTATGAAGAAATTAAGGATTATGTATTAAAACATAGCGGATTAAAGGTAAGTAATCTCTATATCGCACAGATAAAGCAGAAATGTGGGATTATTGAGAGAGCAAATTATAACCTGCTAAAATCGAAAAATTCCAGACAGCCGAAATGTCCATCAGAGAAAGAAGCTGCTATAAGGGAAGCATTAGAACATTTTCGTATGATTTAATGGTATCCTTTTCACATTTGAGCTGTTTCTTAGTTTTGTTTATAATGAAGTCAAGAAACGGAGGTGCTGATTATGAGAGAAACCAAATACCACGCCTATCTGGACAGTGAGGATTAGAAAATGTAACGTACAACGAAGTACATGGAGAAATCCCGGCGGCGCGATTCTATACAAGAGAAGATGAAGAAGAAAAAATCATATCTGGTTTCATAAAGCGTGTAATGGATGAGGGCCTAGATCCAGCAGATGTTGTCATTCTGACAGCTAAGACGATTGAAAGTTCTTGGATTAATCTAGGAAAGAAATATGCCGAATAGGAATTGTCATGCGAGGGTGAAGCAGGAAAGATACTGTTCACAACTATTCGTAAATTTAAGGGGCTTGAAGCTGAAGCCATTCTAATTGTGGGTGCGCAGATGTCAGCGCTGACAAATTTCGAAAACAGGCACTTGTTATATACCGGATCGTCAAGGGCTAAGAATCTTCTTAACATTGCGATGTTAGAGGATATAGAGACCGGAGAATATGGGGACTATCTTAGGAATATTGCGCCGGAAAGAAATGTTCCCAAGAATAAGAAAGGGCTGAAGCGGCTCTTAAATGTGACGATGTAGGAGGCTGCATATGGGTATCTCATTTAGACACTCAGCTGGATTCGGCAAACGAATGGAATATAATCTGGTTGGAAAGATGCTTATGGAAGGGCTTGATGTCTATATGCCTCTGGTAGATGACCACGGCGTTGACTGTGTTATCAAAAAAGAAGACGGTACATTTATTGAGATTCAGATAAAAGCAAGATTCAGTGAAGTTACGGATAGTGATGCTGCTTTGTTTTCTGCTATCACGTATGAACTGACTGAGAATTTTTATTTTGTGTTTTATTCGGAACGGTTGGATCTTATGTGGATTATGTCATCGGAAGAGTTCCTAAATGAGTGTGTCACGAACAAAACGGGAAAGAATAAGGGCAAGCGAGGTATCTGGTTCAATGGAAACCGAACAGATAAGAAGACTGGAATCAAGAAGGAATATTGTAAGAAGCAGTTTGAAAAATATATAGCGACTGATATTTCGCGGTTCCATTGATGGAGGTAGATTATGATTTCTGATGAACTAAAAGAGATTATTGATAAGATTAAAGATCAGGGGAAAATGCGTTTTCTTGAAGCTGCAACTGAAGAGCAGATCAGTCAGTTTGAAAAAGAAAACGAGATTCAGCTTCCGGCTCAATACCGGGAGTGGTTACAGTACGCTGATGGAGGTGAGTTATATTTACCTGCTGGAGTCCAACTCTACGGTGTAGCACACAAGCCGTTGATCAACATTGAAGATAATGACAGGCCGGATGATAATTATATTATTGTTGGTGCATTATCTTCTGGGGAGCCAGTTCTTTTTAAGAAGGACGAAGAGAAATTTTACATTTTTAATCATGAGAGCCAAGAGCTTGATGATGATCTAACATATGATGATTTCGTTACGTTATTGAATGACCTTTATGATCTTCTTGGGATAGGAGAGTGATTCTATGTCAAGAACCAGCATAAAGGAAAGAAATAAAGCAATAAGACAAGCCTGGGAAAAAGAACAGCAATTAGTCCGAGAGGGGAAAGGAACAAGGGATTGGACAAATGAACAGCAGCAGGATATTCTTGATCCGGATAAAGGCAAAGCCTACAATGATCAAGGTCGGGCTTTTGAAGGTCAGCATATGAAAAGTGCTGCTGAATATCCGGAATACCAGGGTGACCCGGATAACATTCAGTTCCTTACAAGGGAAGAACATCTGGAGGCACATAAGGGCAGTTGGCAGAATCCAACGAATTGGTATTATGATCCTGTTACGAAAGAGTTTCACGATTTCGGGGATGGAGATGTTGTTCCTTGCAAGATTATTGAGCTGAGTAATCCGTTTGTAAGAGGGACTGATCCTATTCAAAGGTCGTCGGAAGCGGCTGATACTTTCCAGAAGGAAGGTAAGGAGTACAATTCTGGAGATGTGAAAGGAAAAGATGCTACTCCGGTAAAGCCAAGTATAACTATGCCTTCAGAATCTAAAGCCTCCCCAAAAGGCAGTAAAAGTTTTGGAGAAAGAATAATGGATGCCGTTGAAGCTGTCAAAGGTTTCAGCGAAAAACATCCGGTATTAACAGGTGTAATTAAATTTGCTGGAGCAGTGGCTGTAGCTGCCGTAGCTGATGCAATCGCAAATGGCGGTAAAGGATCAGGTGGTGGTTCAGAATCATCTTCAATGAATGATTACTTCAGTAGTTCTTCTGACGATGATTATTCTGATTCTCTGGATGGAGACGATTATGATGACTCATCTGATGGCAGAGATTATCCAGAAGAACGATCTTCACCTAAGGAGCATATGGTGTCAAGGCATGGGCAACACTATTACACGAAGGATGGGGTGATTTGGAAGGAAAAGGATCCATATCCGCGTGGTGGAAAACATAATGACGAGTAACAAAGGATGAAAGCAGCGGCACTCCAGTGATGAACCGAAAGCCGCTATTTTCATGTCAGTCTTTTTTATAAAAATTGGTTTCATATCCATCGGTGCGGAGCAGGATATCTGGCATCCAGTCAGGGGATCTGCCCATCTGCTCACAGACTACTTTCAAGTCAACGATGGGATCGCATTCGATGATCAGTTCGTCGTGGACGTAACCGACTATAAAGCAATGCCGGAGCGTTTTCATAGCGTAGCAGAGGATGTCACGGCTGACGGCCTGCGCGATGTTCTCCACGAATTTTGGACCGTAGGATTCGATGCGTTTCCATCTTTTATTTGTGCCGACACCTTCATAGGTGACGGATTCACCACCGAATTGGTTCACACATATACGAGGCTTTACGTAAGACAGGCATCGTCCTGAAGGAAGCTGGATGAAAAGCATTCCGCTTTTGTAAAAGAAGCGGATACCGCGCACTTCGGTCTGGATTCGTTGTGTAATAGTGATCTTTACAGCACGATCTACATCCCACTAGTGTGCTGACCGTATTATATTTAGCCTAATTATTTTTCGCAATCATATCAAATTTTGGATAGAGAGATACCAGTTTAGTCCTGGCATTATCGGTAGTGAACTGCCAGTGAATACATACAGTATGTTCGTTGCGTTCTCTCTCCCATACTGCCAGTTCCTGACGGAGCAGTACTATATCCGCAATTCTACGGGACAGGCATTGACGTGTCATTACATTTATCTCTATTTCGGCTATGTCCAGCCAGCTCCCATGTTTGGGAGTGTAATGAATTTCCAGTTTTTTTGCAATCCTGCGGGCTTCCGGCGCTGGAAATGCTTTGTATAGGGATGAAAGTGCATGGGTGTTCAGATTGTCCATAACAAGTATGATCTTATCCCGATCAGGGTAGCTTACATCTACTAAATACCTGATTTCCTCAGCCCAGTCAATTGCAGTACGGCGTTCCCGCACACTTACATGCCTAACGCCGCCCAATGGCTCCACAAATACAAATATGCTGCAGCTGCCGTTTCGGACATATTCGGAATCGATTTTCTATGTGTCACCTGGACGCATGGGCAGGGGTTCTCTTGCTTCCCCAAGCAGCTGGTAAGGTTTTTCGTCCATGCATACCACTGGAACTGCAGGGTTATATGGCATTCCATAAATGTCCAGGATATCCTCCATGCAGGCTACAAATTCTGCGTTTTCTTTGGGAGGGATGCACCAGTAGGCGTTTTTGTGAGGTCGAAGTTCATTTTTTTTAATGTTTCCCGTATGGTTTCTCTCCCAACCGGAATATCAAGCTCAACACGGGCTTTTTCTTCCAGGAGCCGGAGTGTCCAACGTGAATGTCCCTCAGGGACAGGGCCGCAGGCCATCTGGATAATGCGTGCTTCGGTACGTCCATCTATTTTACGAAGTGCAGCGCTTGAATTGGGGCTGATCTTGTAGCGGACAATATCCATTATGCCATTCGTGACATAAGACTGGACGATATTTGTTATGGTGGCAGGGCAGACTGCATAGCTGTGGGCAATCTGGGCATGGGTAAGCCCTGTTCCCTGTTCTTCATCCAGCTCAAGCAGTATCTGGCAGCGCTTTAATATAGTTTTACAAGTCTTTTTGTTATGGATTGTCTTTTGGAGAGCAGCTTTTTCCGCATCATTAAGTTTAATAATGTAGGTTTTAGGTCTTGCCATAATTACCACCGCCGTTTCTTTTTAGTGTAACATAGAGTGGAAATATATGGAAGAATTATTTAACTAAATATAAATTGGTCAGCACACTAGAATGCTGTAATCATAGGGTTAGAGGATCGCCAGGCATTGACCAGTGGCTGCAGGTCTTCTTCTGGGACAACCATTTCAAGAGCGCCCATTGATTTCAAAGCACCGACAGAACCGCCATATCCAAGAGCCAATTCTGCGATTTTGTCTTTTTGGCGGAGGTGGCTGTTCAATCCGTGCTTCTCTACGGGAACGCCGAACATCTGGGATGATGAGGCACAGTAGATGTCTTTTCCTTCCGCAAATACCTTGGAACGCCAGGTCTCACCGGCAAGGTGAGCAAGGACACGGGCTTCAATAGCGGAGAAGTCGCTGACAATAAACTTGTATCCAGGGCGGGGTACAAAGACTGTTCTGATCAGCTGTGATAATGCTCATGTACGGTAAAGAAGCAAGCAATCGAAAACAAGAGATAGACCGCCAGCACCACACTATTCCGAACCAAAGAAAGCAAAGACCAAAAGACAAGCATTATGGAAATGTGCATAACAGGCTATGGAATCATGGATAACTCTATTCACAGCACATGGAAAAGCTAAAGTGCAGCTTTCCCACGTCCTGCAAACAGAGTTACCCACAACTCCATAAGACAGCCAGTTATACACATTCCCACAATGCCGACTACTACGGAGAAAGAAAACCGGAGTAAAATGGAATAAGACTCACAGCTTAGAACACGAGCACATTTTATCTGGCATTATCAAATGTCCGATATGCGGAACCGGTCTTAGTGGAACGTTACGCCGCAGGAAAAACAAGAAAACTGGAGATTATGTTGATGATTTTTATTATCGCTGTCAGCACAGGCACAAAATTGATGATGAGCATTTTTGCAATTTCTAGCCTTCTCTGAACCAGAATGAATTTAACCATGAAGTGGAGCAAGTAATTCTGGATATGGTCAACCATGATAATTTCCGTCAATTTGTGATGGATAAGGCAAACACAAAAGTTGATGTGAGTGCGCTGGAGAAGGAGCGTGAAAGAATCAGAAAACTGCTCAGACAAGTAATGGGAGCAAAAGCAAAACTCACAGACATGCTTGATAAACTGGATGTAATGGATAAACACTATGACCGGAAATATCAGGACATGCATGACAGACTGGATAATCTGTATGATAAGATTTCTGAGTATGAAGACAGTATTGCTGATATCACGGCAAGGATTGAAGCAGTGTATGGCAATCAGATTACGGGAAATCAGATTTATGATATTTTGGTGCATTTTGAGATGATGTACTATAAAATAACGGACCTTGAAAAGAAGGAATTTATGAAAGACTTCATAAACAGTATTGAACTTTATCCTGAAAAGAAGGATAATGAAAGCATCGTGAAGCAGATAAATTTGAAGTTCGGTGTTTATTATGAAGGGAAGGAAACTATGGATATTCGGTTGCTCAACGAAAAAACAGTCGAAGTTGCAATGTTGCTAACGAGGAAAGATACCTAGAAATCCTTGAATTTATGCACTTTGTGACATTTTTCAGTTTCAACAAAATCGGTGAAAATCATAAGGAAAAG
>OFFP01001896.1_pt1 | contig 13181 bp, 7 predicted proteins | sample 1521431 | NCBI WGS metagenome assembly OFFP01 (sample SAMEA3504104, study PRJEB24116) | mouse gut metagenome | biome: mouse gut; feature: mouse-associated habitat; material: faeces | place: Denmark | collected 2011 | reverse complement strand
ATCTGTGATTATAATTATGTGTTTGACCCCAATGCGCATCTGAGGCGTTTCTTTGGGGAAGGAAATAAGGGGGAGTATCTTTTTCTGGTGGATGAAGCGCACAATCTGGTTGAACGCGGCAGAGCGATGTACAGCGCTGAATTATATAAGGAAGATATCCTTAAGATAAAAAGACTGGTAAAACACAAAGATCCAAAACTTACAAAGCGTCTGGAAGAATGCAATAAGCAATTGCTTGCCCTGAAAAGGGAATGCGACGGATATCAGGTTTTGAACAGTGTATCACATATCTATCTAAAGCTGATGTCCCTTATGACAGAGATGGAGCGGTTTTTGGAAGAATCTAAAGAGGAAGAACTCCGCAAAGAAGTACTGGAGCTGTATTTTTCGGTGCGTATGTTTATCAGTATCCATGACAAGCTCGACGAGAATTATATGATCTATTCAGAATTAGACGATACCGGGAGATTTAAAGTCAGGCTTTTTTGTGTGAATCCTGCAAAATGCCTGCAGGAATTCCTTGATAAAGGAAATAGTACGGTGTTTTTTTCTGCAACATTGCTGCCGATTCACTACTATAAAGAACTTCTCAGTACGTCGAAAGAGGATTACGCTATCTATGCGGAGTCTCCCTTTGATCCGTCAAACCGCCGGATCCTTCTTGGTACAGACGTCAGTACGAAATATACCAGAAGAGACCGGGAGATGTATAGGAGATATGCCTGGTATCTGATTCGGACGGCAAAAGCAAAAAGAGGGAATTATCTTGCCTTTTTCCCATCTTATCGCTTTATGGAAGAAGTGTATGAAGAGTTTTTGGATATGCTGAAGGAAACGGAAGATGAGAAAGAGAGTAATTTGGAGTATATTATGCAGTCTCAGTATATGTCGGAAGAGGCAAGGGAGATATTTTTAGAAAATTTTGAAGAAATCAGCGAACGAAGCCTGGTGGGTTTCTGTGTTATGGGAGGGATCTTTTCGGAAGGGATCGACCTGACCGAAGATAAACTGATCGGTACGATGATCGTTGGCACAGGCTTGCCGCAGGTGTGCAGAGAACGGGAGCTACTCAAAATACATTTTGATAAACTTGGGCTCCGTGGATTTGATTATGCATATCTTTACCCGGGGATGAATAAGGTGCTCCAGTCTGCCGGCAGGGTGATACGGACGGATCGGGACAGAGGGGTCATCCTGCTGCTTGATGACCGCTTCAGGGACGGAAGGTATCAAGAGACATTCCCGCGTGAATGGAAAGACTATAGAATGTGTAATATAGAGAACGTATCGGAGGAAATACAAGGATTCTGGAAGGAAGCCAAGCAGAACCCAGAAGGGAGACAGGAAAGATGAGTTTAAAAGAAGAAAAAGGAATAGTACAGGCTGCAGGAGAGGATGTGAACAGGCTGCAGGGGACAATACCAGCCAGGGCGGCGTCTGTTGTTGCAGCGCTTTCTATGTTTCTTATGATCGTAGCAATGCTGCTGACCAGTTTTCAGGCGGCGATCTACGGGGATGCCAGGTATCGTTTTTATGAAAAGGAATATGCCAGATATCATGTCACGGATGCTCTTGATATGGAGATGGAAGATGTTATGGCGGTGACGGAATATATGATGGATTATCTCATAGGAAGAGAGGAAGAACTGTCTATTGTAACGGATGTGGATGGAAGACGTCAGGATTTCTTTAATGAGCAGGATCGTCTGCATATGGCAGATGTCAGAAACTTATTCCTGGGCGGCTTGAAGATCCGTAATATCTGCGCAGCCGCAGCCGTGCTCCTGATCCTTGGACTGGCCGTGGGAAAAGCAGATTGGAGGTTTCTGCTTCCTAAGGCTTACTTTAGAGCGGTTATGATACTGGCAGTTATGATATTGTGTCTGGGGATCGTATGTACTATTGATTTTACGGCTTGTTTTCGGGTCTTCCATGAGATATTTTTTACCAATGATCTTTGGATGTTTGATCCTGCAACAGATTATATGATCCGGATGCTGCCGGAGGGATTTTTCTCTGATATGGTGATCAGGATCGGCGTGACATTCATAGGGATGCTGGCTGTGCTGTGGGGGATCTTTGTGTTATGGAAAAGGAGGTTTCTGAAAAATAGGATATCTTAATCGGACAAATTGTGCTACAATGGGAAATAGAATGGAGATAAGATTCAGGTATGGAGGTTGATTTATGGGAGAGGTAAGACGAGTATATGTAGAGAAAAAGGAAGGTTTTGGCGTGCAGGCTCACGATCTGAAGCGGGAGATCAGTAATTACCTTGGTATTCAGGATGTGGAAAATGTACGGGTACTGATCCGTTATGACGTGGAGAATATCTCTGAAGAGACATTTGGGAAAGCATGTAAGGGTGTCTTTGCGGAGCCTCCGGTGGATACTCTCTATCATGAGGAGTTTCCGGTGAAGCAGGGAAGCAGAGTATTCTCGGTGGAATTCCTTCCGGGACAGTTCGATCAGCGAGCAGATTCTGCCGTACAGTGCATCCAGTTTATCAAAGAGGACGAGCAGCCGGTGATCAGGACTGCAACGACATATGTGATCGAAGGAAAAGGCGGAGCGATAACAGATGAGGAGCTTGCGGCGATCAAAGCGCATTGTATCAATCCGGTGGACTCCAGAGAGACAGGTATGGAGAAGCCGGAGACACTTGTGGAAGACTTTCCGGAACCAGAAGATGTGAAGATATTTGAAGGATTTCGAGAGATGGAGGAAGAGCAGCTAAAGGAGCTGTATGGATCTCTGTGCCTTGCAATGACATTTAAGGATTTTCAGCATATCCGTAATTATTTTGCCGCAGAAGAGAAGAGGGATCCGTCCATGACAGAGATCAGGGTACTGGATACATACTGGTCTGATCACTGCCGGCATACGACATTCTCGACAGAGCTTACGGATGTTACATTCGGGGACGGAGATTATAGAAGACCGATAGAAGAGACTTATCGGAGATATCTGGCTGACCACAGTGAGATATTTAAAGGCAGGGAAGACAAGTTTGTTTGCCTGATGGACCTGGCGCTGATGGCGATGCGTAAGCTGAAGAAGGAAGGCAGATTAAACGATCAGGAAGAATCAGACGAGATCAATGCCTGCAGTATCGTAGTCCCTGTGAAGGTAGACGGGGTGGAGGAAGAATGGCTTGTGAATTTCAAGAATGAGACACACAACCATCCGACAGAGATTGAGCCGTTCGGCGGCGCGGCAACCTGTCTTGGCGGCGCGATCCGTGATCCGCTCTCAGGACGGACTTATGTGTATCAGGCGATGCGTGTGACAGGAGCGGCAGATCCTACTGTCTCGGTGAAGGATACCATGAAGGGTAAGCTCCCGCAGAAGAAGCTGGTCCGGGAGGCGGCGCATGGTTACAGTTCCTATGGCAATCAGATCGGGCTTTCGACAGGCGCTGTGAAGGAGATCTATCATCCGAATTATGTTGCAAAGCGTATGGAGATCGGCGCGGTATTAGGTGCAGCGCCGAGGCGTGCGGTGATCCGGGAGACTTCGGATCCGGGAGATATCATCATTCTCCTCGGCGGACGTACCGGGCGCGACGGATGCGGCGGTGCAACCGGTTCATCCAAGGTGCATACAGAAGAATCAACCAAGACATGCGGAGCGGAAGTCCAAAAAGGGAACCCGCCGACAGAGCGCAAGATCCAGCGGCTGTTCCGAAGGGAAGAGGTCAGCAGGCTGATCAAGAAATGTAACGACTTTGGTGCGGGCGGAGTCTCAGTTGCGATCGGAGAACTGGCAGACGGACTGAGAGTGGATCTTGATAAGGTACCGAAAAAATATGCCGGATTAGACGGGACAGAGATTGCGATCTCCGAATCGCAGGAAAGAATGGCAGTCGTAGTTGACCCGAAAGATGTAGATACATTCATGGCATATGCGAAGGAAGAGAATCTGGAAGCCACCTGTGTGGCAGTTGTGACAGAGGAGCCGCGTCTGGTTCTTTTATGGAGAGGCAAGGAGATCGTGAACTTGTCGCGTGCCTTCTTAGATACGAATGGAGCGCATCAGGAGACGACGGTTGCGGTAGATATCCCGAGCAGGAAGGACAGCATACTGGTCAGAGAAGAGATTGGGGATATCAGGGAGAGATGGCTTGCCACGCTGAGCGATCTGAATGTCTGTTCGCAGAAGGGGCTTGTGGAGATGTTCGATGGTTCCATCGGAGCAGCATCCGTGTTCATGCCTCATGGGGGCAGATATCAGAAGACGGAGACGCAGGCGATGGTGGCAAAGCTTCCGGTCCTTACAGGGGATTGTGACACCGTAACGATGATGAGTTATGGTTTTGATCCGTATCTGTCCTCCTGGAGCCCTTATCACGGTGCGGTCTATGCGGTAACAGAGTCGGTTGCGAAGATCGTGTCGTCAGGCGGGGACTGCAGGAAGATCCGGTTTACGTTCCAGGAGTATTTCCGCCGCATGACAGAGGATCCGCATAGATGGAGCCAACCTTTTGCCGCGCTTTTGGGAGCTTATAACGCGCAGCTTGGTTTTAGCCTTCCTTCTATAGGAGGAAAGGACAGTATGTCAGGAACCTTTGAAGACATAGACGTACCTCCGACACTCGTATCATTTGCGGTAGACGTTGCGGCAGAGAAGGATATCATCACGCCGGAGCTTAAAAATCCGGGGAACAAGCTGGTATGGCTTCGGATCGAGACGGATGAATATGATATTCCGGTATATGAAAAGGTACTGGAGCAGTATGGGAAATTCACAGACGATATCCATAACGGACGGATCGTATCCGCATATGCGCTTGACAGACATGGGGTTATCGCTGCGGTCAGCAAGATGGCATTTGGAAACCGGAATGGCGTAAGAATCGAACACAATATTGACGAGAGAGATCTGTTTATGCCGGCATTCGGAGATATTATCGCGGAGGTTCCGTCAGATAAGGTGGGCGAGCTTTCTATTACGTATACCGTGATCGGAGAAGTGTTAGATCAGCCGGTACTTTCTTACAAAGATATAGAGATTTCTCTTTCCGAAGCGGAAAAGGTATGGAGCGAACCGCTGGAGAGTGTATTTGCAACGAATTCCGGGGCTCTTGGACAATGTGAGAAAGTAGAGACAGGGCTTTACGACACGAAAGAGATCAGTATCTGTACGCATAAGATCGCACAGCCGACGGTATTTATCCCGGTTTTCCCGGGAACAAATTGTGAATATGACAGTGCGAGGGCATTTGAGAGGGCAGGTGCGAAGACGGTCATAAAGGTATTCCGGAATATGAGTGCGTCTGATATTATTGATTCGATGGAGGTATTTGAGAAGGCGATCGGCGGATCTCAGATCATCATGTTCCCGGGAGGGTTCAGTGCAGGCGATGAGCCGGACGGATCTGCGAAGTTTTTCGCCACGGCATTTCAGAACGCAAAGATGAAAGAAGCTGTGGAGAAGCTGTTGAATGAACGTGACGGACTGGTGCTTGGAATATGTAATGGATTCCAGACACTGATCAAGCTTGGGCTTGTTCCGAATGGTACGGTCACCGGACAGACGGAAGATTCTCCGACCCTGACTTACAACACGATCGGCAGGCACATTTCTAAGATGGTGTATACGAAAGTAGTTTCCAATAAGTCGCCCTGGCTTTCAAAAGCGGCGCTCGGAGGCGTGTATACCAATCCGGCATCCCACGGAGAGGGCAGATTTGTGGCAAATGAGGAGTGGATCAAAAAGTTATTCGCAAATGGCCAGGTGGCGACACAGTATTGTGATCTTGAAGGAAATATCACGATGCAGGAAGAGTGGAATGTAAATGGTTCTTATTGCGCGATAGAAGGTATAACGAGCCCGGACGGACGTGTGTTTGGTAAGATGGCGCATTCCGAGAGGCGTGCGAGGTCAGTGGCTGTTAATATCTATGGGGAACAGGATCTGAAGATTTTTGAGTCTGGGGTCGAATACTTCAAGTAAAAGACGAGAGCGAAGAAGTCACACATGGTACGGAGCATTTAGAACAAAAAAGAAGAGGGAGATTTAAGCAGGTAAGAGTCTCTCTCTTCTTTTCTTAATATTATTGTTGGATTCTATTGTATGGGTTATGTTACCATGCGCTGTTAAGCTGTTTCCGGTATACATATTGCCGGATATCCCGCTCCGTACTCTTGGGGAGTTCTACAAACTGACAGCCATAACCATAATAGTTATCCCGGATGAGCGTCACACGTAACACTTTGCCCTGTATTTCCTGATCTTTCTTTGAAAAATGATACTGGAATTCAAAATGTTCGCCGATATCCATCTTTGTAGAAGCGGTCATATAGATGCCGCCTACACTGATATTCTGTATAATGCCACGGAAACTTCCATGGGCGGCCGTGATAAAGGTTGCTTCCCTGACCATGCGCACCCGCAGTTCTTTCTGACGCTGCAGGATCTCAAGGATCTCAAGGATCACACAGTCTGCCAACCATGGTTCAAGAATATAGGGATCCGTATTCTTTCGGATCTCAAGTTCGCAGAACGTCTTTATATAGCCGACCTGACTGTCAAAAAAATCTACCCGAAGTCTGTCTGTATGTAGTCCCAGGTCATTGTTATCATCAAAATGTAATGTGATTCTCTCGTCTATGCATCGAACTCTGGCGCGGACTACGATACCTTCTTCCATACCATAGATGGTGCATGTGCTGCAGTTTTTTAAAATCATAGGTTTATAATGCCCCCCTCACTGTAAATAGAAGTATTCCGTATAATTTGTAGAAATATTTTGTTTAACAGAATTAATTTTATCATGCTGTCAGATGAAATGCAATCACTAATTGCAGGAATAGGATACATAGAAATTTGAGAAAGGAATTGATTTCAGTAGTAGGATTGTTTATAATGAATATACCATGAATGGTTTGTTCATGAGAGAGTTGGGTATTATATGAAGAAAGGGATAACGGATGTTTAGAAAGACAAAGAGATTTTTATTTGTTAGTATGAGTTGTCTTGTTCTGCTTTGTGTTTTGATTTTTTTGTGGTTGAGTTCGATTATGACCGGAAAGAGTGAAGAAGCAATCAATGATGTGGGCAAGATCTATATGTCAGAGATGAGTACACAGCTGCAGCAAAAGTTCGATGCGATCACTGCATCCTGGGTATCGCAGGTAGAGGGGATTGCCAAACGTACTCCGCCGCAGGAGCAGGTATATGGACAGGCGATGCTGGACGATCTGGCATTAGGAGCAAGTGTCAGGAAATTTGAATATCTGGGATTATACACGGAAGACGGGGAATACGAAGATGTCTATGGCACACCGGTGACTTTTCTTGATGAGCAGGAATTTCATATGGCGATTGGGGAAGAGGATAAAAAGATAACGAGCGGTTTTAACGCAAACGATGAGAAACTACTCTTTTTTGTGATAGATGCACAGTATCCGATGAAAGGCGGAAAAGTCAGCGATGTGTTGGTCGCAGGACTTCCTATGAGTCATTTGGAATCGGCGCTTGTATTGGAAGAAGAGAACTCAATGGTATATTCTCACATTATCCGTAAAGACGGGAAATTCGTGGTAAGGACGGGGGAAGCATTCCGCGATAATTATTTTGATCGGTTAAGAGAGACGATTTCAAATAATAACCAAAAGAATCCGGAGACATATGTAGAAGAAGTTCAGGAAGCGATGCAGGCTGAGGAAGAATATTCGGCTTTGCTGATCGTTGATGACACGCACCGCCATATTTATTGTGCCCCGCTTTGTAATTCGGAATGGTATCTGGTGTCCATTATGCCTTATGGAGTATTAGATGATGCGATTTTGCATCTGAGTGATGAGAGACAGAAGACTATGGTGACGGCAGGGGGGATTATATTAGCGGCATTGTTGGTGATCTTTGCCCTGTATTATCGGTTGACTCAGCAGCAGTTGAGAGAGCTTGAGAAAGCGGAGAAGGCAGCGACCAGTGCGAACAAGGCAAAGAGCGAATTTTTGTCCAGTATGAGCCATGATATCAGGACTCCGATGAACGGGATCGTCGGGATGACGGCGATCGCGATCGCGAATGTCCATGATATGGCAAGAGTACAGGATTGTTTAAAAAAGATCAGTTTGTCAAGCCGGCACTTGTTGGGGCTGATCAACGACGTGTTGGATATGTCAAAGATCGAGAGCGGGAAATTGTCTTTGAATATTGACATCCTGTCTCTTAGGGATGTTATGGAAAATATTGTGAATATCGTTCAGCCGCAGATTAAAGAAAAGCGTCAGCATTTTGACATATTCATTCGGGATATTGAATCAGAAGAAGTGTGCTGCGACGGTGTGCGGCTGAATCAGATCCTGGTTAATATGCTGTCCAATGCAATTAAGTTTACGCCGGAAGAAGGAACGATCAACGTATATCTTTTTCAGGAAGAGTCGCCGAAAGGAAGCGACTATGTGAGATGTCATTTCCGTGTGAGAGATAACGGGATCGGAATGTCGCCGGAGTTTCAGAAGAAGATCTTTGAAACTTTTTCAAGAGAAGATACCAAGGTTCAGAAGATTGAAGGGACAGGCCTTGGTATGGCGATCACGAAGTTTATCGTAAGCATGATGGGCGGAACGATCGAAGTGGAGAGCGAACAGGGAAAAGGAAGCGAATTCCATGTGATCATTGATTTTGAAAGAGCGACGATCCAGGAGGTAGATATGGTTCTTCCGTCTTGGAGGCTTCTGGTTGTAGATAATAATGAGGATCTGTGCCGCAGTGCGACGTCTGCGCTAAAAGAGATCGGCGTTCAGGCTGAATGGGTTCTGGACGGGGAGAAGGCGCTGCGGAAGATAGAAGAGAACCATAAGAGAAATACGGATTATGAAATTGTATTATTAGACTGGAAGATGCCGGGGATGAACGGCCTGGAGACGACCAGAGGAATCCGAAAGATCGTAGGAGACGAGCTTCCGATCCTGATCATCTCGGCGTATGACTGGAGCGAAATAGAAGATGAAGCGCGTGCGGCGGGAGTACAGGGATTTATATCCAAGCCATTATTCAAATCCAATCTTTATCTGGGACTCAGCCGTTATGTGGAAGGCGCGCCGGATGAAGACGAACAGGTGAATGCGCTGGAAGAAGAGAGGGATTTTGGCGGACTGCGTATTTTGCTTGCAGAAGACAACGATCTGAACTGGGAGATTGCGGAAGACATTCTCACAGATGTTGGATTCGAAGTGGAATGGGCGGAGAACGGGAAAATCTGTGTTGAGAAATTTGAACAGTCTGCACCGGGTTATTACGATGCGGTCCTGATGGATATCCGTATGCCGGTTATGAACGGATATGACGCCGCAAAAGCGATCCGTGCGCTGAATCGGGCGGACGCCAGACTTCCGATCATTGCTATGACGGCGGATGCTTTTTCGGAAGATATTCAGAGATGCCTGGAGTGCGGTATGAATGAACATGTGGCAAAGCCGATCGATATCGAGAAGCTTATGAAATTATTGAAGCGATATTTGGGTTAGCTTGATCTACAGGGCTGGGTTTTGATTCGGATTATATAGGTAAGAAAGAGGTATAGACGGGGCAATGGAAAGTGTATTTGATAAGAAAAAGATATTGATAGTGGACGATTCGGAGATTAATCGTTCTTTATTATCGGACATGCTTGATGATGAATACGAGATTATAGAAGCGGAAAACGGTATGGAAGCATCTGCGATTCTGCATGAACATGAGCATGAGATATCCTTGATGTTGTTAGATATTATGATGCCGGTCATGGATGGCTTTGAGACGCTGGAAGCCATGAATAAAAATGGTTGGATCAAAGATATTCCGGTTATTATGATATCGGCGGAGACAGTTCCATCCTATGTAGACCGCGCATATGATCTGGGGGTACAGGATTTTATAAACAGGCCTTTTGACGAGCGTACAGTACGCAGAAGGGTAGTCAATACAATTCTTCTTTTTGCAAAGCAGAAGGAATTGTCCCATATGGTCATGAACCAGATTATGGAAAAAGAAAATGATAATAAACTGATGATAGAGATCCTGTCTAATATTGTGGAATTCCGTAACGGGGAAAGCGGCCTGCATGTATTACATATCCGTGTGCTGACGGAGATTATTTTGAAATGGCTGATCGACAACAGTGAGTATGGACTTTCGGAGGATGATATCTATCTGATCTGTAATGCTTCGGCATTGCATGATATAGGAAAGATCTCCATTGCATCAGAGATATTGAATAAGCCGGGGCGTCTGACAGATGAAGAATTTAAGATCATGAAAGGACATGCGTTGGAAGGCGCCAGACTTTTGCAGGATATCCCGATGAGAGAAAATGAACCGTTGATCCAGTTGGGATATCAGATCTGCCGGTGGCATCATGAACGATTCGATGGAAGAGGATATCCGGATGGATTGAAAGGGGAAGAGATCCCGATCGCCGCACAGGTAGTCGCGTTGGCGGATGTATATGATGCTTTGACCAGTAAGCGGGTGTACAAGCCGGCATTTTCACACGAAAAAGCGGTTGATATGATATTGAACGGGGAGTGCGGGGTCTTCAATCCAGTACTTTTGACATGTCTGAAGGAATTGTCGGAAACATTAGAAGAAGAGCTCAGACAACGTTCGGAAGGACAGAATTTCCAGGAAGAGGCGTTGGATGCGGTAGAACATATGATGGAGAGCGGCGAGCTGGATGTTTCGGACCGGACATTGAAGCTTTTGGAGCATGAGCGGGTTAAATACCAGTTTTTTGCCGAATTATCTCAGGAGATTCAGTTCGAATATACAACGACGCCGGAGATGGTGATCTTGTCCGAATGGGGAGCAAAGTATCTGAGTATGCCGGAGACGATCCTGAATCCGAAGAAGGACGACTTTGGAACAGTGCTGTTTGCACCGAAGGATTTTGAAGATTTCCTGGCAAGGCTTGAGAGTACGACGCCGGAGAATCCGATGGTAGAAGAAAAGTATCTGATGAATATCAACGGACATACAAGGTGGAGCAAAGTGGTCGCGCGCTCCATGTGGGCGTCATGGGAGCCGCCGGAATATACGGGCGCGATCGGAAAGATTGTCGACATACACGAAGAGCAGGAGAAGATGGATCGGCTGAAGCTTATTGCAGCACATGATTCTTTGACCGGGCTTCTGAATCATAAGGCGGCGAAATCACAGATCTCGGCGATCTTAGAGCAGGATGATGAGAAGAAATACATTATGATCGTATTCGATCTGGATCATTTTAAGATGGCAAATGATACCTTTGGGCATTTGTTTGGAGATGAAGTGCTCAAATATGTAGCGGAGACAATGAAGAAGAATACCAGAAATTTTGATATCGTTGCCCGGATGGGCGGAGACGAGTTCTTGTTGTTCATGCCGTATAAAGATGAGATGGAATCTTTGGTGCAGCGTATTTTTAACCTGCTGCACAGTGAATATAATGGCTTTTCGATCAAAGTAAGCATGGGAGTATCCTGTGCGAAAGAGTGCAACGGAAAGTACGATACCTTATTCCATATGGCGGATGAGGCTTTGTACGAGGTAAAACGTAACGGGCGGGATAATTATTGCTTTTATAAAAAAGAAAATATGAAACTAGGAGGAAGTGAATGATGACAGTTAAGGAATGTTATGAAAAGATTGGTGCAGATTATGAAAGTGTGTTGGGAAGACTGAGGAAGGATGATAGGATTCAGAAGTTCCTGCTTAAATTTCTGAATGATAAGAGTTATGAATTGTTATGTGATTCATTGGAGACAAAGAATATGGAAGAGGCGTTCCGGGCGGCGCATACATTAAAGGGAGTGTGCCAGAATCTGTCGCTGAACCCGCTTTATGAATCTTCTTCTGAATTGGCTGAGAGACTGCGGGACGGCAAAGAATATGCGGCGGATGTGGATCCTCTTGTAGAGCAGGTGAAAAAGGATTATACACATATGATGGGATGTATCCATGAACTGGCAGAAAGCGAGTAACCTGGGGATCGCTGTCAGGATGTTCTGAAATGAAATTTGGAGTACACTCTGTTGCAAGAAAGGAAAGAATTGAATGCAGAAAATCTCCGATTTTCGTGGGAAAGTGAAGGATAAGAAAAGCAAAGTTGCATAAATTTGAAAAAATCTAAAAAAAACCTTGTGTTCTTCGTAGAAATATTTTAAAATATGTAAGAGCGGAGGCGTGAAATGGAGCAGACTCTGTCTGCTCCATTTTTAGATCGAGAAAGAGATATGTATGCATCTTGCGCCAAGTCCTGCGCTTTGGATCTTGAAAAAGAGTGATATAGGAGGTAGAAAGTCATGTCATATGTTGATGAAGTCCTGGAAAAAGTAGTGGCAAAGAATCCTGCTGAACCGGAATTCCACCAGGCGGTAAAGGAAGTATTAGAATCATTAAGAGTAGTGGTAGAAGCAAATGAAGAGAAATTCAGAAGAGACGCTTTGTTGGAGAGACTGGTGGAGCCGGAAAGACAATTTAAATTCCGTGTGCCGTGGGTAGATGACAAAGGGCAGGTTCAGGTGAATACGGGGTATCGCGTACAGTTTAACAGTGCGATCGGACCATATAAGGGCGGATTGCGTCTTCACCCTTCTGTAAATCTTGGAATTATCAAATTCCTTGGATTTGAGCAAATTTTCAAGAATTCACTGACCGGACTTCCGATCGGCGGAGGAAAAGGTGGTTCTGATTTTGATCCGAAAGGAAAATCAGACAGAGAAGTTATGGCATTCTGCCAGAGTTTTATGACAGAGCTCTGCAAACATATCGGTGCGGATACGGATGTGCCGGCAGGCGATATCGGTACGGGAGCAAGAGAGATCGGTTATATGTTTGGGCAGTATAAGAGAATCCGGGGGGTATATGAAGGCGTCCTTACTGGAAAGGGATTAAGCTATGGCGGTTCTCTTGCAAGAACAGAAGCGACGGGATATGGGCTTTTGTATCTGACAGAGGAACTTTTGAAGATTAACGGCAAGGAGCTTGCAGGAAAGACCGTTGCAGTATCCGGGTCGGGAAATGTTGCGATCTACGCGACGCAGAAGGCGCAGCAGTTGGGCGCGAAGGTAGTCACTGTCAGCGATTCTAACGGATGGGTATATGATCCGGAAGGTATTGATGTAGACGCGCTGAGAGAGATCAAGGAAGTGAATCGGGCAAGGCTTACGGAGTACAAGAAGTATCGTCCGAATTCCGAATATCACGAGGGA
>OFFP01001888.1_pt1 | contig 13228 bp, 15 predicted proteins | sample 1521431 | NCBI WGS metagenome assembly OFFP01 (sample SAMEA3504104, study PRJEB24116) | mouse gut metagenome | biome: mouse gut; feature: mouse-associated habitat; material: faeces | place: Denmark | collected 2011 | reverse complement strand
CCCCCCCCGCCATGGCGCTGGACCAGGAAAGAACCGCCCCTTTCCACCAGCCAAACAGATTCGCATTGGCAAAGGTCAAAAGAAACGCCGGCAAAGGAGCTGCGATCGACTGTAAGATCATCAGCAGAAATGAGACTGCCGCCGCATACGCCCCGTAAGACTCCACAAAATCCCTCACCACCGTAAAATCACCGCTGGCAAAGGCCGCCAGCACCGTATGCATCGTCCGGTTCACCGACGGAACAAAGCAGTATATCAAAAACGCCGCCAACGCAGCAAGCACCACCGCCGCCCTCCCTATCTGGTTCCTTTTTTTCTTGTCCATAATTTTTACCTCTCGCCTGTATTTTTCATGCAAAAAACTCATCCTCTAAAAATAATCCCGTGACAGCATCTTAAGGAAATCATGGGAAAGGTACGCCTCAAGCTTTTTGTATGTAGACTCGTTAAAAATAAGCTTATCCGGCTGCTGGTACTGAACCCATGCCATGGCGCACCACGTCACCCCTCTCAGACAGGTAACCGGGATAAACGTATAGACCCTCTCCTTAAGCCCCTCCACCGGAAACCTCCCGTCTACAGCCTCCATATATTTCTCCAGGAAATCCTCCGTCTCCCGGGGCGTAAGTATCACATCCGTCTTCCAGAACGTAGTCGTAGGAGCAAGAAAATGCCCCAGATCCTGCGCCGGCTCCCCGTACAGCGGCTTTTCCCAGTCAATCAGGTAATTCTCCCTGCCCTCCCCGTTGATAAGGAAATTCGTAGAATTAAGCTCCGTATTAATACAGCACCGGTAACCTTTCCGGTTCTCTGTCTGCCGGAATCTCTCCCATCCCCTGTCCAAAAGCTCCCGGACGGCGCTTTTCGTCTCCCCGTCTCCCAGGGAAGAGTCCATATAGACCTTCACCATCTCCTCGCACTCGTTAAGGATCGCCCTCAGAGGATCCTCCGGAGACAAGAGCCCGTCGTCCGCCGGCACCGGAACGCTGTGGATATCCGCAAGACACTGCGCCGCAATCCCCATATCCTTTCGGTAATCAAGACTTTTCCCCGGAAGATATTCCATCACCAGCACCCCATGCCCTAACTCTTTTAAGCTCCCGTCCACATAAAACACCTTCGGCGTCCTTCCCGAATCCTTTAAAAGCTCCAACGCATGATATTCATACTCAATCTGATTTTCAAGATGCATCTGGCTCCCGCAGTTCACCCGCAAAAGAAACTCCCTGCCGCTGACCGGATGGGTGAAAATATAATTCATATTATACTCCCCCTGCGCCAACAGCCGGTACTCCTCGCAAACCACCCCCGGCAGCCCCATCGCCTCCCGGAATTCAGCCCTTTTCACATATTCCCTCAATCCCTTGATCCTGTCCAAACCAGCACCTCTCTCACCGCACATCTTTATACAGCCTTGCAATCTCCTCTATATCCGCCCCATCCCGATACTTCTTCCTGAGCCGGTTCATCTTCCACATCTCTTTCAGTTTCGGTATCGTTCCCGCCGGGAACCTCCTGTCAGACGTATAGATCCTCTTCTTCGCTATCCCAATCTTTTCCCCCCGCTCCTTAAGCCCGAGGGAGAACTCATAATCCTCCATAACGGGCAGCTCCGGGAACATCCCCATCTCAAAAAACAATCTCCGGTCGATAAAGATTCCCTGGTCGCCGAACACCACGTTCCTGTCCTTAATCCTATGATTGGAGATGACGCGGCATGTATACATAAAGAAATTCCTCGAATGAAACGCAATCCCAAAGCATCCCACCCGGTAATCTTTCATCACATAGCGAATCTGCTCAAGGGGCCTCTCCGGCAGCTCACTGTCGCAGTGAAGGAAAAACAGGATATCCCCCGAGCTCTCCTTCGCTCCCAGGTTCATCTGCGCCGCCCTTCCCTTTTTCGAATAGAGAAGTCTGAAATCAGAGCTTATCTCCTCCGGCGTTCCGTCCGTACTCCCCCCGTCCACAAAGATGATCTCGCACCGCTCCTTTATCTTTTCCAGGTCTTCAAGAAGTCTCCCGATCGTCTTCTTTTCATTATAGACAGGCACAATCACGGAAATCCTGCCTGTCCTCATTAAGTATTTTCCTGTCTCCGTTTTCTGCAGAGATTTGTCAAATCTCACTCTGTCCCGAAAGCTTTCGATATCCTCTCTCGTGTCTATATCGTGACGCTCTTTTCCCAGCCCGGCAGACAGACCTTTTGACTTCAATCCGCGCAACGTATGATAAAGGACGTTCCCGTGTCCGTAAGTCCGCTTTTCAAAAACTTCTTTCCAGGCAGCCTTCATTCCCACAAGATAATATCCGCCGTCCGCGGTAGGACTAAGCACCACATCCTTCCGCTCAAGAATCTTATATGCCAGCCGGATATCCCCCCACTGTACCTCCGGCACATCCGTTCCCATCAGCAGGCAGGACTCATATCCTCTTTCCAGCACCTTCTCTATTGCACGATACATCCGCTGCCCCAGGGTATCTCCCTCCTGGGGAAAATATCCGGCACACTCTCCGAATATCTTTTTGAGCCTGCCGGAACCGTCCTGATATCCCGCTGTCCTTCCAAAAAATGATTCCTCCCCGTCATCATCTGCGGGTTCACTGTAACACACATACAAGTCTGCCTCAGCCTGCCCTTCTTTGCACGTCGCTGCAATATCCTTTAAAAAGCAGCAATGCAGCTTTGCACACTGCTCAGGCGTAAAATAAGGCATCAGCCTTGTCTTCGTCTTCCCCGGAACCGGCACTCGGGTAAATATGATCAACGCTTTTTTTCTCATGCATCCCTTTCCGGCATCTTGGCGCAGATGCCTTCTCCCTATCTGACTGCATTATTTCCAAAATCACAGATTTTTTGTCCGCATGCGGTTAATGAGCGACTTGACCGTGTCCGGCCGTTCCCCTGTTCCAAGAATCTCCGGCAGCACATGGCGCACCTTTTTGCACCCGTTTCTCGTAAGGTTGCCCGCGCAGGAGCCGCAGTAAGTATAGACCGTATCCGGGCACTTCTTCACCTTCTTTGCAAATCCTTTCGCAAGCTCCGGCTCCATCACCCCGCCGTTGCCACCAAGCCCGCAGCACTGGATGTCCCCAATGACACTGCATTCTCTCTCCAGGAAAAACTCAATATCCTTAAGCCATCTGCCCTTCTCCCTGTCCGGACAAGGCCGGAACATACGGCATCCCCCGGGTATCTTGCCGCCAAGCCCCAGTTCCCTTAATTTTTCATATATGTTCACGACCCTCATGGAAATGCGCCCGCGCATATAATCCTCACAGTTGGGGCAGACCGTGATAATCTCTGTCACCCCTGCTCCGAAAAGCCGCCCCTCTATCTCCTGCAATATCTTTTCTTCCTGCCCGGCCATACCGATATCGGCAATGGGTTTCCCGCAGCACTCATACACCGTTCCGATTCCCGCCCGCTCCAGCAATATCTTCGCAAGCCTCTTTGTCGTCTTCGGATATACCGACGGAAAATTGCAGCCCGGAAACAGGACGCTCTTTTCCGTAATATGCCGGTAGTTCCGGTACAGATAATCCTTCTTTTCCGAAATCATCCGCTTATATTTTTTATTTACATACGCTCCTGCATCCTCGCTTACCTGCCTGCGGCGCATATCCGCCACCACCTGCCGCCCGTCGATCCCTACCGGACAGACCTCGCTGCACCGCCCGCACAGAAAACAGTGGTACGCCAGCTCATTAAGCCTCGCCGCATCCCCGATATCGATCCCGTATTTCTCCAAAAACACACAGTTCTTCCGGCAAATATGGCAATGCACGCATTTCGACGTGTCTGTAGTCCTACCCCTCTGTTCCTCCATCATCCTGCCCCTCTTTCATGTAACGTTTCTTCAAAAATGCTCCAAGCCCCATCACCACTACGCCCAAAAGCAGAGCAATCCCGATATACATAATCCGGTTTTCCTTGTCCGCAAGGCCCGCCGTTCCCACTGTATACATGGCAGTTCCGGGCAGCATGAAGATCAGGGAGCAGACAGAATAGGTGCCGAAACTAATATCCGTCACCCCGTAGGCAAAATTCTGAAGATTATACGGAAAGACCGGAACCAGCCTCGTAATCATAAGGATAAAAACCTCATTGCCACCGTTCTCTCCGAAAAGCCATTTTTTAATATATTTATTCTTCATTGCCATCGGTTTTATACTGTCTTTCAGGAAAAACCGGCCCACGGCAAACGCTAACATCGCACCTATGGTCGTCGCTGCCGAGCAGCAGAGCGTCCCGAGCACCGGGCCAAACAAGAGCCCTGCCGCAATGGCAAAGGTAACCCCCGGCAGCGCCAGCACAATGCACCCTACAATTGTAATGCCAACGTAGAGAATCACTGCAAGAAAAAGATTCTCGTTCACGATATCTTTTAAAAACCTCAGGTTATCAAAATCTCCAATATAAGAAGACCACTTAAAAATGTGGTCTAAAACTAAAATCGCAGCAATGATGCCAATAAATATCCACAGTTTCTTATTTTTCATCACATTCTCTCTTATCTCAATCTTTAATGCACTTTCATGTCATTATATCATCATGGCTTTACTCTGTATAATTAATAGTTTGTATAAAGCAAGGCATCTTATAGATGTTTTCTATAAGATGCCTTCCTGAAAACATTATTTTAATTGCTGCAACCTGATCTTAATGTAAAATTTTAATATTCCGTACCACAGTACACATCAAAATTATTGGCCGGAACTTTTGACGTTTCTTTTTCTCCGGTCTTAATCCTGTTTTCAATCTCCTCCAATTTCCTTTCCAGAAACTCTATGCTCTCCTCCGAGCCCACGCTGTCGCCGGATGTCGTCTTCATAAGCAGCAGAGAATTCTGAATCGCTTTTTTCTCTTCCTCCAGTGTCCTTTGTTTCTTCTCACTTTCCTCTGCCGCCCCCGTATTCACAGGATGCATCTGGCTGCCGCGGCTCAGCACCGCCTGAGGGTTAAAATGCCCTGTCCCTAATACATTCATCATTTTCCTCACATCTCCTTATATATCTTTTTCGTACACCATCTATACCGGTATACAGATATATCGGAAAATATGCCTCCCGCAACAAGCCGTTTTCCGCAGATGGTCACCCTCCCTTCGCAAGCGGTCACTTTTCTTTATCAGACAGGCTTGCTCCTTTGGCAGACGGCTCAAGGCACAGCATCATCCTAAGGCAGAACTTCCCCTGTTTCCGTTCCGCCCGCATCGTTCCCCCATACTTTTCAACCGTCCGTTTTATATTTCTTAAGCCAACACCGTAATCGCTCTCTTGCAGGAGCCCCCCAACACTGCCGTCAGCGCCGCCCACCGCCAAAGGCTTAAGTTCAGGCGCATTATACGTATTTGTCATATTGAGAATCAGGAATTGGTGTTTCATCCCCGCTTTGACCGTAATTTCACGTTTCTCCTGGCTTTCTTTCATACATGCCTGAATGGCATTGTCCATCCCATTTGCCAAAATCGTACAGAGGTCGGCGTCTTCGATAAAAAACTTCCTTGAAAAATGGACATCGCAGCTTACCTTTATCCCCTTTGACTCCGCAAGGCCTGCCTTCTCCTTCAAAAGCACATCTGCCGCCAGATTTCCCGTATGGATTCCCGCTGCCAGGCTGTCTGAGCGGACTTTTAAGTTTCCGTAATACTCCTCTGCTTCCTCATACCTCTTTTCCCGCACAAGCCCTTGCACAACCAGAAGATGGTTGTCGATGTCGTGCTGAAATGCAAGATATCTTTCATTTCGCCTTTTCACCTCGTCCAGATTGTCAAGCACATGCCGATAAGAAGATTCCCGCTCCTTTCTCATACTCGCAGACTTCTTCGCGATAAAGCAAAGGCTCCCTGCCGTCAGCACCGCCAATACGCCTGTTACCGCAAACTGCACCGCAATCCCCATCTGCTCGCTCATGCTCTTTTCCACAAGACGGCTCATCAAAACATTCTGAAATCCTTCCATAAAGGCATACAAAGTCAAAATGACTGCCGCAGGCGCAACCGCCTCAAACACTTTAAATTTCATGGCAAATACTGAAAAGCAGAAGATAAGCCCTGTATGCAGGAGCATCCTGCAAAGCTCAGAGCTTTGCAGATATATCGTCAGAAATGTAAGCGCGCAGCTCGCAAAAAGGCAGACAGCCGCAGAAATCCGTCTCCGGGCTCCTGCCATGTCCTGTAAAAACCGCATCTCAAAAAAAGAAAGAAAGCCATTGATAAACATCCACCACATATAGAACAATCCTGCATGAAAGCTTTCCGCCCCGCCCATCCTATCACCCCGTTTTTCAGAATATCTCATCCTTCAAAAAATCCAGCATACTTTGCCTGAATTCCTTCTGCCTTCTCCTTGACACCGGCACCTTCTCCCCGCTGATAAGAACCGCCGCCCCCTTCTCCTGCCGGACGACATATTCTGTATTTACAAGAAAACTTCTGTGGCAGCGGAAGAACCTCCCGTCAAGTTTTTCTTCCAGCACATCAAGCGTTCCAAAATATTCATAACATCCGTTCTGCGTATGGACGCAGAGCTGATGGTCAAAAACTTCACAGTACAAAATATCACGGAGCAGGATTCTTTCATATACCCCATTTTTCAAGATCCCAAGGGTCTCCTTCTCCGTTTTCCCAAGCCGCTCCCGCACCCTGTCAAGGGCAAGGAACAGCTGCTCTTTAGCGACAGGTTTTACCAGATAATGAACTGCTCCTACATCAAACGCATCCAGCGCGTATTCCTTATAGGCCGTCACAAAGATAATCCGGCTCCTCCCGCCAAGCTTTTTCGCCAGCTCAACACCGTCTATGCCCGGGAGTTTCAAGTCCAGCAAAACCACATCATACTCCCCCGGCTCCTGCATCAGCTCCTCGCCCGATGCAAATGTCCGTATAGCGGCATGCAAACCTTTGCTCCTGACATAACACCGCGCCATCTCCTCTAATTTTTCCAGCGTAAAGCTGTCGTCCTCACATATAGCAATTGAATTCATACGACTTTATATGCAAAGGGCAATAATTCCTTTGCCTTAACCTTTCTGTTCTCCCCCTCTTTTATCTTCTCATACGCAATCCGCGGCGAGCCGTCCTCCACGTAGATAATGCCGCACCTTTGGAACCCGTTTTTCTCAATCAAATGCTGCATCACCTTATTGTCTTCATGAGTGTCAATCCGAAGATGGCTGATTTTCTGTTCACAAAACTTTGCAATCGCATCAAAAATGCCGTGTGCTTTCCCATCTCCGGCAACGCGGTGGAGTGTTCCGTATTCCGTGTCAGAAAGCCATTTTCCCCGCTCAATATATGCATATGTCGGCTCCTCCCCGGTCATAAACGCGAACACGCCATGTACTGTGCCCCGCTTACTATCCCGCACTGCATATAGCTGTCCGGCATCTATATCTTCCGCAAGCATGTCTTCCGGGGGGAAACCGTCCTTCCACTGGCTGGCATTTCCCGACTCCCTCATAAACTTTCTTGCATGCTCGTAAATCTGTAAAATCTGCGGCAGATCCTCCCTGCGCGCGAGGGTAATCTTAAAATTATTATTTTGCGGCAGCACGTTCCTATCTCTCCTTTTCTATTATGTAAGATTGTAAACTTTTTTTGCAGCCATTTTTCTCATAAAACTCTTCCAGCCCCGGCTGTGCGCCGAAATACAGCATAGTTGGGGTGTTTTCCGCAGCAAGTCTCAAAAGCCTGCTGCCTATTCCCTGCCCCTGGTACTCCGGAAGAACAAGCAGCTCTGTAATCGTTCCAAAATAGCAGCCATCCGACAGTATCCGCAGACAGCCTACAAGTTTGCTGCCATCCCGGGCAGTTATATTTATCGTTTTCCCCAATGCGCCCTCTGTCTTATCCTCATCATAATCCCCCTGCCAGACTTTATTCACAAAAGAAATAAACTCCTGTACGTCCAACTCAATATCATTCGTATTATATCTTATCATTTCAGGTTTCCCTTCCGGATATTATCCTGAATGATGGCATCTGTTATTTCAAACAACTTTTCCGACCCTAATTTTGTCTTTCTCTGCCGTGTGTAGACCTGCTCGGCGGTAACTTCATGCTCACGCCAATCGCTGCCGTCGTTGCTGTTGTTTAACATAAGCGGCTGCAGATTATCTATGGCGTGCACAAATCTTGACTCGGCAGTTTCATATGCCTCGAATTCATCAAACAGCGCTGTAAATTCTGCTTTTTGCTCCTCGGGAAGAATGGAAAATATCCGTTCCTTGGCGGCGTCTTCCCTGGCTTTCTGCGTTTTCAAGCCCTCCTCGTCATAAGCATAAGTATCTCCTGCGTCAATTTCGACAATATCGTGAATCAGGCACATGAGCATTACCTTCGCTATATCCACTTCCTCATTTGCGTATTCTTTTAGCAGATACGCCATAACTGCCATATGCCAGGAATGCTCCGCGTCATTTTCATTCCTTCCACGCAAAGATAAATGAGTCTGCCGGAATATATTTTTCACCTTATCAATCTCCAGGGCAAATGCCATTTGTTTTTTCATACGTTCTTCCATATCAAGACCTCCAATTCATTTATTTGACGTTTACATCAGTTTATATGTCCCCTTCCCCAGCTTTTTGACTAATAACATCCTTAGGTTTTGCATGCGCGACCGTATATTACATTGTCTGCATGATACATGAAGGACACAAGGGAAACCAGTTGGTGCCACTGACGCCCAGACGATTTTCACCAAACGCAAAGATGGTTCGCAGCGTTGTAAGCATTGGAATCCCAGGAGCCCTCATTACTGTGCTTATGAGCGTCTCCAATATTGTTCTTAACAATTATATCGGCATATACGGTTCTGACGCAGTCGCCGCTTACGGTGTTGCATATAAGCTTGACCTGATTCCCATTTTGCTGTCCGTAGGATTATCGCAGGGCGTTGCTCCTTTAGTGGGCTATTGCTACGGCAGAAACGAGAGAAAACGCATGACTGACATGATGAAATATTCCATACTGTACGGAACTTTGCTGGGCGCAGTATTCACTTTTTCTTTCGTCCTTTGCGGAAAGCAGCTTGCCGCTATATTTCTGCAGAACCACCTTCTGATTGAACAAACGGGATATTTTCTGAAAATCCTTTGTCTGTCAGCTCCCTTGCTTGGCATAATCAACATGATAACAAGTTATTTTCAGGCATTGGGAAAAGCAATAAAATCACTGATTATCACCGTTCTAAGAAATGCAGCATTGTTTATCCCGGGAGTAATCATATTAAACCACTTTTGGAAATTGAATGGCGTAATTGCCGCACAGCCTGTTGTGGAAATGGTTTTAACGCTGATTTGCATATTTATGTACCTGAAAGATATAAGCCTATCTGCGGCGTCCCAACAACAATCACACAGACAACCGCTTCAAAACCGTTACATAGGCTTTAAATTCTTATTAAGCCTGTCCACCATCCAGGCGATTCTCTTTTCCCGGCCGACATCTGTTTTTGCGTCAAAATACGCCCGCGTGTAGGTTTTCTTTACTGACAGGGGCATTGCGTGAAAATTCGTGCAGGCCGGTTCATACTTTTCTGCGGATTTGAATCAGGCGGAGCAGATCATTATACAAGTCTTCTTTGTCCTCTATATCAATCATCAGCCACCTTTGTCCGTTTCCTTCCTGTGTCTGATTATATATATTTTGCATTTCAATCGTACATTCCGGCAGTATTTCCTCAACATACGGCTTTTCCTTTGTACCTACAACAACCAAAACTGTAATATAACATTCCCTTGGATATATGGTACACAATGCTTTCCCTGCCTTTTTAAATTTAATATTCCAGCCCCGTTCCCAACTGCATGAGCTGTATTCTATCTTTTCCTTACAGTTATATACGTTCTTGATTTCCGTACAAAAATCCATGAAAACAGGATTTCCGACATATTCGCCGATCTCCTCAATCGCCGGGCAGACGCCCTTGTCCTGTAGATCAATCATATCCGCACATTCCTCCAATATATTCTTTTCACCCGCTACATGCCTACTTCAAATGTTCCATCACTTCTTCTAACGCCAACTTCCCCAAAGTAAATTGCTCTAATGCCATATATCTTTTTTCAGCAACGGTATGTTCTTTTTCACAATATTCCTTTACGATTTCCGTTTCATCATCCATCGGTCTGTCCACGTTTGATTTTGTCTGATAAGCCTCAAAATACCTTACGCCAAACCTTCTTTGGGATTCTGCGTTGATATGTATGCCGTCCGGGTTTGAATACAATTTTTCTCCAGTTACAAAGTAGCAATTATCGTTATTTTCCGCATATCTAAACAACTCCCGATTGATCAATTCATATTCTACGCAGCTCATCCCAAATGCGGATTTCCCCAAATAATCACCCAGGCCTCCGAGTATAAAAGGAACTTCCTTAACTCCTAATTCTTTTCTGAATGAACTTACTATTTCATCAAGTTTTTGATAATAGTCCTTATATTGCCCGCTATGGCTGTCACTTTCTCCCTGATGCCACAAGATTGCCTCCAATTCACTATTTTCCATCGCGAATCTTGCCTCGCTAATTGCATGGCGATATAAAGCCCCTTCCACATTCCATTCATCAATAGAACTGCCGCCTTCAGCACAAGGTATCAGTCCAATTTTCCCGTTCTTGTTTGCATTGCACCATGCCTGTGCAAATGACGCCGCCGGCCCAACGCCGGAGACCGCTCTGTCAAAATGAATCGGCTCTGCCATCATCTGCCACCTTCCATTTCTTAACATAAAAATATTTTCGTTGCAGATTGGCTTGACTTCATGTAAAAAGCCGCGCCCTGCCATATTTGATTGTCCAATAAGCAAAACCGATTTCATCTTAATCTCCTTCAAATCCCGACTCCTTCTCACTCTTACTCATTCTTCCACATCATGGAATATTCCTTCTCTCCCGTATTTTCATCCACGCCCTCGCCCTGGATTACGAACCCTTCTCGCAGATAAAACCGAACCGCCCGCTCATTCTTCTGATACACGCTTAAGAAAAGCTGCGGTTTTATACCTTTCACGTAATCCAAAAGCCTTTTTCCGATGCCGCCGGAACGCATCCCGCTCCTGACAAAAATTCCTGCAATATAATCATCATCCAGCCCAACAAACCCCTGTATCTCTTTTTCCTCTCCGCAAACGTACACTTCCGCCTGCCCGAGCATTTCCTTGACTGTCTCGAAATTGTCTTTCCAATACTTAGCCGGGATGAATCCATGCGCCTCCAGGTTAGTGCAAAGCCAGATGTCAGCCACCTTGCCTGTATCTTTTTTCTGCATCCTCCTAATCATGGCCCACCTCATCCGGCTGCTGCCCATCGTGGGCCCTCCACTGGCATTCCATCAGCTCCAGCCCGGAAAATACTGCTTTAAAGGACGATTCTTCCGGAGAACAGGCATAAATGCCAAACCGTATCTTTCCTTTTCCGGCGTGCATATGGCAGATACGCATCTGCTGGAATTCATCTCCGTCCGCTGCACATTCGATACAGTAATCGTCTTCCCTCCTGCTGAGCCTGTACCACATAGTTTTCACTGAAGAATCGATCACCGTCGTCGCCCAGTCTGAATACCCTTGATTAGTGACAACGCTCCCAAGGTGCTGAAATTCCTCATTTTCATACTCTACAGATCCTTTCAGCCAGTTCTCGCTGTCCAGATACATGACAATCCCGCACTGGTCAAACCGGTGATGGCTCCCCTCAAATTCAGTCTTCACAATAAAGCTGAAATACTTTTCCTCTGTCTCCATCTGAAAGACCGGAGCATTGTCATTTCGGAAATGATAATAAGTCCTCTGCCACAAATCCGTATGGGGCTTTGTGACAACCTCTATCCGATCCCCCATTATCTCGCAGCTCTGCGGCTCTCTTATCCATGAAAATTTCGTTAAATCCATCTTTCTCTCCTTCTGCAATTGCGCTTTTACGCGTTAGATCTCCCTGCCAGACCCCCGCTGGGCGAAAGCTGCCGGGCATTGCCGGGTCGCCGCCATAGCCTGCCCAACAGCAGTTACCGCAGCGCCTTCACCGGGCAGGCTTTCACGCACTCATAGCACAGGATGCATTCCGTAGCATTCTCCCGGTTCCGTGATTCCCGGTTCACTTCCACTTCCATCAGGCAGGCTTTTAGGCACTTACCGCACCGGATGCACTTCCCCTCATCGCAATGTACCCTCAGCATCGAATAATAGCTCATCGGTTTAAGAAAAACCGTGACCGGGCAGGCATATTTGCAAAATGCCCGGTTATCTCTGAACACATATGCAAGAACAATTCCCGCCGTATAATAAAACAGATTTCCTCCGATAAACAGCCGAAACATCACCTTCTCCAAATCTTCGGCTTTCATCAGAAACAGACCGGCAACCAATGCAAATGACAGTGCAAATGCAATATACCGGATGAATCCAAGCCGCCGGCCATGTCTTTCCGGCCTCTTATAAGGAAGAAAATCCAGAACCATCGCTGTCCAGCAAGCATACCCGCACCATCCCCTGCCAAAAATCAGCGGCCCTAATATCTTCGCCACCGCATAATGAATCACCGCCGCCTCGAAAACACCGAGAAACAGGTAATACCAGAAACCCTCTATCTGCATATTTTCACGGCATATAAGGCCGAGATACACCAGCATATAGGAGCCAACAGCAAATTGGACAAACCGCCTTGCATATCTTTTTCCTCTGGCAAACAACGCAAGCCCCGCAGCGATGCATCCGCCAATATAAGTAAAATTCAGAAAATAAAACAGATTTCCCTTTGCCAGGGTCAAAGACACCGCTATTATTTCAAACAAGCAAAACAATAATATCGACGGTATATATTTCTTCAATTCGTTACGCCTCCCTTTCCGATTTCTTCGCCTGTCCAAAATCAGAAAAATCCAAAACGGCACATGTCCGGCGACAGCATATTTTAATAAATGCTTACGATGACCCCCTTGCCCTCATCAGCTATGGACTGATAAAACTCTTTCAATCCGCAGAACGACTCTGACAATTCTTCTCTCAGCTCATCCGTCTCATCATCCTCCCAAATATCCGGATAGATATCGTTTTCTGCCAGTACATGCGGCTTAAATCCTGCGAGAGCCTTCTCTATGTCGAATTCATCCAAAGCTGCCGATATCTCTGCTGCACGCTCCGGATATATATAAGCGATAAATTCGTCATCATCGTCATCTGTAAACATCTCTGTTCCCTGTATAGCCTCGCTCAGAAGAGAATTTTC
>OFFP01001879.1_pt1 | contig 13278 bp, 11 predicted proteins | sample 1521431 | NCBI WGS metagenome assembly OFFP01 (sample SAMEA3504104, study PRJEB24116) | mouse gut metagenome | biome: mouse gut; feature: mouse-associated habitat; material: faeces | place: Denmark | collected 2011 | reverse complement strand
GCTGGAGCGGTCCGGGCCGGACCCTCAGTTGGAGAAGCAGGCGTTAAGCGCCGCTAACCGCGCGCAGAGCCAGGTCAATCAGGCCGAGGCCGTAGGGCGCATGATGCAGAACAACGCTCTCAAAAACAAGGACGGCATCGCCGCCCTCATTGCCCAGGCAGGAAAAGCGGCGGCGCAGAGAGCGGAAAGCGCCGCTTCCGCGCTCATGGCCTGGGGCGACGGCCCGGACAGCGGCGATCCCAAAAAGATGGATGCCGACCGGGAACTGATGAAACGGGTATGCCGGAGCAAGGTCCTGATGGAGACTGCCCGTTATCTTGGGCGGTTGAAAGAGATGATCCAGGCCAAGCGCAAAAGCGGCTATGCCTATGGCCGGGGCGAAAAGTACAGCGTGGAGCTGGGCGGCGACATCAACCGGGCGCTTGGCTCAGAGTTTGCCGCCCTTGCCACGCCGGAGACGTTGCCCCTCTTTTTACGCAAGCTCCAGCGCAAGGGCCTCAAGCAGTACCAGCGCAGGGAGCCGATCTGTAAAGGCAGCGGCGATATCATCTGTATGCTGGACGAATCGGCCTCGGCAAAGAAGGCTGCTCCATGGTGCAAGGCTGTGGCCCTGGCTCTGCTGGATATTGCCATGCAGGGACAGCGGCGGTTTGCCATGATCCACTTTGCCGGTGTCGGCCATTTTCAGACGGATTTATTCCTGCCGGGGCAGTATGACCGGGAGGATGTGCTCAAAGCCGCTGAGACCTTTTTGGACAGGAATACCGACTACGCTACCCCGCTGCAAGAGGCCTTGCGCCTGATGGAACAGGAGGGCTTTGAGAATGCGGATATGGTGTTTGTCACCGACGGGGCCTGCGCCCTTCCAGAAGCATTTTTGACCCAGCTGAAGGAGCAGCAGGCCCAGCGCAGGTTCCATATTACCGGTGTCCTGCTGGATCAGGACGCTGTGGGCTTCTCGTTCAGCCTGGAGCCGTTCTGCGCGGAGATCCTGCGCACCAGCCAGCTGACACAGGAAAACATTGCGCAACGCCTGTTAGAACAGCGCATTTAAACATACAAAGGGGACCTGGTACTATACCGGGTCCCCTTTGTTATGTATTGCTACATCTGCATGGTTTCCTTCATAACTCCGTCCATGTACTGGCCCATGGAGGCGAGAGCGTCAAGAGCATCGTCCCGGCGCTTGACCAAGGTGCGGGAGGAAACCCGCAGCTCTTTCTGTATTTCAGGCCAGGTCTTTTCCTCGAAGTAGTATTTGCGGATGACCTCTGCCTGTCTTTTGTCCAGTTGAGAGACGTAAAACTCCAGCTTGTGGATTCGGTTTCGCAGCATTTGGAGTTCCTGGTCGATCTCCAGGATGGTCGCATAGTTCAAGCGGTCCGCCTCATCCTGAAAGTTCAGCGCAATCTGCATGGTCTTGTCGGAAATGTGCCCAGGCTGTCCCGTTCCGCCCTCCAGCGGGTGGGCAAGCGCCAACCCACTGATGACCTCATCCTGAGACACTCTGTTAGGGTGCAGCCGTTCGTACTCCAGTAAGTTAATCTTTTTTTGCAGCTTCGGATAGGTTTTCAGCAAAGCGGCTACATCTTCCCTTGTCGCAAACATGATTGTTCGCCTTCTATTTTTTATTTGCAGAGCAGCTTTTAAGTGAGTCTGCTTGGTTCACTGTGGCTAACTATACCAGAGAATTTAGGAAATCTTTCGGGGAAATTCAAGCAGTCTTCCGAAGTCCTTTGGGAAAATTTCGGAAAAGTTTCGGGATGTTCAAAGCGCAGCGAACATGAAAGTTCACCGCGCTTTGAATCTGTGATATTATTTTGGATAAGAAAAGCGATAGCCGTAGCCATAAACGGTCTGAATGTATCGGTTGTCCTTGGGTTTAAGCCCCAATTTTTTGCGCAGGGATGAGATGCAATCCGATACGCTCGTCATTGAAAACTGGTAGTCCTCGCCCCATATCCGCTCATAGATCTGCTCCTTGCTGAGCGTCATTTCGGCGTTGCTGACAAGCAAGTACAGAACATCAAATTCCCGTGTTGTCAACGATACTGCTTTTCCGTCCATGCTGGCCTGGCGTCGCGTTGGATCAATGATCAGTCCTTCACACTCAATGCGGGGAGCGGAGTAGAGTGGTTGCGGCCTGGTAAGGCGCTCGGCGCGACGGAGGACTGCGTTGATGGCCGCTATGACTTCTTCAAGATCCAAAGGCTTTTCTAAACATCTATCAGCGCCAAGATTTAAGATATCGGCCTGTGACATACTGCATGGGAAATAGTCCACTGCTAAAATATACGGTGGTGGGTCATAAAAGGTATCCAAGACCTTTTCTAAAAAGTCAGTAGTTCCCTCAATGCCAAAGTCAATCAAGAGGAATGAACTGATATGTAGTTTCAGATATTCAAATGCAGTTTGCACATCTTGGGTCAGCGTAGTGGTCAACCCATATTCTGTCAGTTTCGTGCATAGCTGCTCTGGATTGTCCTTGGGAGACATTATAATTAAAATATCCTGTGTTATAATATAATTCCCTCCTTCTGTTGCGATTTAAAACAAGAAGTTTCATCATAGTGCAGATTGAGTCATCGAAGGTGATGGCTAATCCAGCTCTAATCGTGTGCTATATCGAAATAGGTCGCACTGTATTACTGCTTAAAAAATTGAGGGTAGTTCTCACGAATCATTTTCACATCAGCTATATGTCTGCTTAGATGCATTTGTATCAGTTGCTTAGCTTTCACAGAGTCTCGGTTTCGGATTGCGATTAATAACATAATATGCTCCTGTACGATTTCCGCAGTTTTGTTGGCATCAAAAGCCAACTTCTGAATCCGATTAAGATGAATCAAAAAATCCTGCATCATCTCATATACCTGTGTCTTTTGAGTGATATCAAATAGTATCTTATGAAACTGATTATCTAGTTCCATCATCTTTTTGGGGTTGTTGTTCCCTACATAAAAATCTTGCAGTTGAACATTTTCTTCCAAGCAGTACAGATTACCCAAATCAATTGATTTACAAGCCAGTGCTACTACAGCACACTCCAATGTATTGCGCATAAAGCAAGCATCTTCTACTAATTTGTAGTCGATTAGAGATACAACACTCCTTTTTTGAGGAATAATGTCGATGATTCGTACCCGTGACAAATCAATCATTGCTTCTCGGATAGGAGTACGAGATAATCCCATCAAATTGGCAATTTGTTTTTCACTGATTTGACTGCCTGGAAGTAGTTCCAAGCTAATGATATTTTCTTTAATTGTTCGCAGTGCATAGCTACGGTCCATTTCTTGGGGTAGGCGCTCCAATAGACGCATGTTGTTTGCCTCCTACATAAATCAATGTGGTTATTTCTTTAACTCAGCTAAGCGTGAATCGTTGTAACACAATGGTTTGGTCGAATTTTATGTAAGATTGAGACTATTTTATTGTTAAAACTATAAATGAGCAAATTCAAAAAACGCACAAAAATCTTTGCGATAGTCTACAATACGAAAACGAGTCCGATGGTATTTGTCCATGAAAATCCAGAAGATTTGTGCAATTTTTAGATTTGCTCATTTATAGGTTAAATAATTTTTTGGATGTTAGTTGATTCATCCATTCTGTCATTTCGCCTCAAAGCCGCAGATAGCAAGGAACGTTTAGCTGAACAAAAGGGATAGCCATGTAAGGCAATGAAATGTGGTATAGATGGCAAGCTTGCTATCCTTTCAAAGGCACCTAGCAGTGGAAATATTTTTGGTTCTAATCTTGATTTCTATACGAGTTACATCGGTTGAATCGGAGGCATAAGTTAGCTGCTCGTCCGAAGAGAACGAGCGGCTAACTCCTAATTTATCGTTTAATATCGTAATTCATATTCATCAGGTTGCGGATTGACTCCACATCGTCGGTGATGTTGCCGTCGCCGTGGATGGTGTGCTTGATGACGCTGCTTGCCACGGCGAAGTTCACCATGTCCATGGGCTTGTAGTGGTGCATCATGGCGTAGATCAGGCCGCTGGCGAAGGCGTCGCCCCCACCCACCCGGTCCAGGATGTTGAAGGTGAACAGCTTGCTCTCAAAGGTGTGGCCCTGGTACCACATGAAGGCCATCAGGCTGTTTTCGCTGCCGCTGTGGGCGTAGCGGACGTGGCGGGCAATGCACTTCAGGTTGGGGTAGCGCTCCACAAAGTGCTGGAACACCTCGTCCTGCTGCTCGTAGCTGGGCTGGAGGGGCACGCCGTCCTTCCAGTCCCCCTGGCTGTGGTCGGACTCGTCCTTCCAAAGGTGGTAGGGCTCGATGCCCAGAAGCACGTCCACATAGGGCAGGCACTGGGTGCAGAAGTCCCGGGCCTCCTCCCAGGTCCACAGCTTGGAGCGGAAGTTGCCGTCAAAGCTGACGGTGAGTCCCTTCTCCTTGGCCTTGGTCAGGCAGTCCAGAATGAAGGCGGCGCAGCCGGGGGACAGGGCGGGGGTGATACCGCTGAGATGGAGCCAGTCGAAGCCCTCCAACAGGGCGTCCAGGTCCACCTTGGAGAAGTCGTACTCGGTGATGGCGGAGTGGGCCCGGTCGTAGGTCACCTTGCTGGGGCGGATGCCGTAGCCGGTTTCCAGGTAGTAGGTGCCCAGGCGGTGGGTGGGGGTCTCCGCCTTGGTGGAGAGGATGACGGGGGTGCAGTGGACGTCGTTGGAGCGCATCATGCGCACGGCGCTTTTGCCCAGGGAGTTGTTGGGGACCACGGTGAAAAAGGTGCTGTCAACGCCCAGGTTGGCCAGAGCCAGGGCGATGTTGGCCTCACTGCCGCCGTAGCTGGCCTCAAAGCTGTTTGCCACCCGGATTTTACCGTAGTTGGGCGGGGTGAGACGGAGCATGATCTCCCCGAAGGTAATAAATTTCTGTCCGCTCTGCCCCTGGAGCAGCGGGTTGGAATGTACCATGCACCAATTCCCCCTTATATGCTCCGCGCGGTGTCGGTGGAGGCCTCCGTGTACTGTCCGGGAGAGACACCTTCGCCCGAGGCGGGCACGGCTATGGGGATGTCCTTCACGGCGCTGCCCAGCCGGGCCGCGTCCACAATTTCACGGGACTTTCTGCACAGTCTGGTGATTTCGTCCCACCGCTGATTTTCAATCAGCTCGGCGGTGACCATGTAGGACCCGCCGCAGGCGGCGATGACCGGGGCGCTGATATACTCGCTGAGGTTTTTCAGGGAGATGCCGCCGGTAGGCATCACCTTAAACTGCGGAAAGGGGGCGCTCATGGCCTTGATTTTGGCCAGGCCGCCGGACTGCTCTGCGGGGAAGAATTTCAACACTTCCAGGCCGAATTTCAGGGCGGCGTGGTAGTCGGTGGGGGTGGTGCAGCCGGGGAAGATGGGGATGTTCTTCTTCTGGGCGTAGGCCACCAGCTCCGGGTCGAAGCCGGGGGTGACGATAAACTGTCCACCGGCGGCGAGGGTGGCGTCGATGTGCTCCGTGGCGGTGACGGTGCCCGCCCCCACAATCATCTCCGGGCAGGTCTCCTTCATCAGCCGGATAGCCGTATCGGCCCCGGCGGCCCGGAAGGTGACCTCCGCTACCGGTACGCCGCCGGCGCACAGGGCCCTTGCCAGAGGAGCGGCGTCCCGCTCCGGATGGCTCAGCTTAATAACCGGAACAATGCCTATGTTGGAAATGGCCTGATTCAGCGTGTTCATATCCGTGCCTCCTTTGAAGCTTTTCTATTTGCTGGCATAACCGCCGTCCACCGGGATGACCGCGCCGTTGAGGTAGTCGGAGGCGTGGCTGGCCAGAAAGAGGCAGGGCCCCTTCATATCCTCGCCCCTGGCGCCTCCCCAGCGGTGGGCGGGGATGCGGTCGGTGATCTCCTTGTACCGGGGATTGGCCGGGTCCAGCAGGGCGGTGTTCATCTCGGTGGCCATGTAGCCGGGAGCGATGGCGTTTACGTTGATGCCCCGGCCGGCCCACTCGTTGCACAGGGCCTTGGTCAGCAGGGCGATGCCCCCCTTGGCGGAGGCGTAGGCGGGGATGGTGAAGCCGCCGAAGAAGGACTGCATGGAGGCGATGTTGATAATCTTGCCATAGCCCTCCTTCAGCATCTCCCGGCCGGCCAGCTGGCACAGCTCAAAGGGGGCGGTGAGGTTGACCTCCAGCACCTGGTCCCAGTCCTCCATGGGGAACTCCTCGCTGGGGTGGCGGCGCTGGATGCCGGCGCAGTTGACCAGGATGTCGATTTTGCCCCCCAGCAGCTCCAGGGAGCGGGCGAAGCCGGCCCGCAGGCTGGCCCGGTCGGTGAGGTTGGCGGTAACCCCGTGGCAGGCAAAGCCCCGGTCCTGGAACTCCCTGGCCACATCGTTGACCTTCTCGGAGGAGCCCCAGATGACCACCTCGGCCCCGGCCTCCATCAGACCCTCAGCCATCCCCCAGCCCAGGCCCCGGGTGGCTCCGGTGACAATGGCCTTACGGCCCTGAATATCAAACAGATTTGTCATTGCTCAACCCTCCCTGTGGAACAGGCCCACAACCTTCAGATAGTCGCCGGGGTGCTCAGACAGCTCACCCAGCATGTGGGGCAGCTGGTCGTAGGGGACCACCTTGGAGATAATCTTCTCCGCCGGCACCCTGCCGGTGTAAATCAGCTGGATAGCCTCCTCAAACTCCCCGGCGCCGTTGCGGGAGCCGCGAATTTGCAGCTCCTTCTTGGTAATCAGGTTGGTAGGCAGGGTGATCTCGTGCTTGGGCCAGCCGGTGAGCGCGATGCGTCCGGTGTAGGCGGCGTAGTCCAGGGTGCTGCGTACCCCGGCATCGGAGCCGGAGGCCTCCATCACGCACTCCACCCCCCGGTTTTTGGTGATCTCCATAATCCTGGCCACCGCGTCCTCTTTGGCAGGGTTGACGGTGTAAGGGATGCCGAAGGACCGGGCCAGCTCCAGACGCTCGTCCACCACGTCCACCAGAATGGGGGTGGCGTCGTAGGCCAGAGCGCCCATGCCAGCCAGCAGGCCGATGGCCCCCGCGCCGATGATGGCGATGTGCTCCCCCGCCTTCAGCTGGCAGGTGTGCAGACCGTGCATACTAATCACCAGGGGCTCGGCCAGAGGCACCCGCTCCCAGGGCATGTCCTGGGGCACCTTGCGCAGCATGTGGACCGGGTGGGCGAAATACTCACACATGGAGCCGTCACAGTGGACGCCCAGACAGTGGAGGGTCTCGCAGCAGTTGGTCTTCCCCTGGGAGCAGGGGTAGCACGCCCCGCAATAGAGATAGGGGTCCAGAACCACATGATCGCCCTTTTTGATGCCATACTGGTTGTTCTCGTCCACATCCTCCACAATGCCGGCGGTCTCGTGGCCGATGACAATGGGGTAGGAGGACACGTTCACGTTGGTCCCCCGATAGGTGGACACATCCGTCCCGCAGATGCTGGCCGCCATTACCTTAACAATGGCATAGCCTTCCTTTCGCTCCGGCTGGGGCAGCTCTACCACCGCCGCCTGACCGGCGCCTTGAACTTGAATACCTTTCATATCAATTTCTCCTTACTGTTGGTATGTAGGGGCGGCCTGTGGCCGCCCGCTTTGTTGTTATTGGTCATACTCCAGATAGGCGCCCTTCATGGGGGAGGCGGCCAGGTCGGAGAACAGCCGCAGCACGCCCCGGGGATATTTTGAGGGCTTGGGCTGCCAGCGCTTTTTCCGTTCGGCCAGAATAGCCTCCATCTCCTGGGGGGTCTTCCGCTCCCCCTTCACGCCCACGATAGCCAGAATGCGCTCCTTCACGTCCAGCTGGATCAGGTCGCCCTCCTCTACCAGGGCGATGGGGCCGCCGGCCTGGGCCTCGGGGGAGCAGTGACCGATCACAGGGCCGGTGGAGGCTCCGGAGAAGCGGCCGTCGGTAATAAGGGCGATGGACTTGCCCAGCTCTTTATCCGAGGAGATGGCCTCGCTGGTATAGAACATCTCGGGCATGCCGGAGCCCTTGGGGCCCTCGTAGCGGATAAACACCGCGTCTCCAGGCTTTACCCGGTGGTGGAGGACGGCGTCGATGCACTCCTCCTCGCTGTCGAAGGGCCGGGCGTTGAGGACGGCGGAGAACATCTCCCTGGGACAGGCGGTGTGCTTGATAACCGCCCCCTCGGGGGCCAGGTTGCCCTTGAGGACGGCAATGGAGCCGTCGGTGCCGATGGCCTGGCCGTAGGGTCGGATGATGTCCTGACGGGTGAGGGACAGGCCGTACTTGGCGTTGGCCTCCTCCAGCCACTTCTGGCAGCGGTCGTAAAAGCCGTTCCGCTTCAGCTCCTCCAGGTTCTCCCCCAGGGTCTTGCCGGTAACAGTCATCACGTCCAGGTGGAGGACGCTCCTGATCTCCTCCATAATGGCGGGCACGCCGCCGGCGTAGTAGAAGAACTCGGCGGGCCAGCGTCCGGCGGGGCGGATATCCAGCAGGTAGCGGGCCCCCCGGTGGAGGCGGTCGAAGGTGTCGCCGTCAATCTCAATGCCGAACTCGTGGGCGATGGCGGGCAGGTGGAGCAGGGTGTTGGTGGAGCCGGAGATAGCGGCGTGGACCAGGATGGCGTTCTCAAAGCTGTCCATGGTGACGATGTCGCTGGGCCGCATGTTCTCCATGGTGGCCAGCTTCACGGCCAGTTTTCCGGCGTTCCGGGCATAGTCAATGAGGTCGGGGCTGGTGGCGGGGAGCAGGGCGGAGCCGGGCAGGGCAAGGCCTAATGCCTCGGCCATGATCTGCATGGTGGAGGCGGTGCCGATGAAGGAGCAGGCGCCGCAGCTGGGGCAGGCGTTGCACTTGGCCCAGTTCAGCTTCTCCTCGTCGATCTCCCCCCGCTCAAACTTGGCGGAGTACATCCCCAGCTGCTCCAGGGTGAGCAGGTCGGGGCCGGCGGCCATGGTGCCGCCGGTGACCACCACGGAAGGGATGTTCACCCGGGCCAGGCCCATCAGGTTGCCGGGCAGGCCCTTGTCGCAGCTGGCCATATAGATGCCGGCGTCGAAGGGGGTGGCATTGGCCTGGATCTCGATCATGTTGGCGATCATCTCCCGGCTGGCCAGGGAAAAATTGATGCCGTCGGTGCCCTGGCTCTCGCCGTCGCACATGTCGGTACAGAAATACCGGGCGCCGTGGCCGCCCGCCTGGGCGGCCCCCTCCCGGGCGGCCTCCACCAGCTTGTCCAGATGGCCGGAGCCGGGGTGGCTGTCGCCAAAGGTACTCTCGATAAAAATTTGAGGCTTGGACAGATCCTCCGGCTTCCAGCCGGTGCCTAAGCGCAGCGGGTCCAGCTCAGGGGCGAGCTGACGCATTTTTTGACTGGTCAGCATAGAAATGTCATTCCTTTCCTTATGTGGTGAACAGGCGCTGCCGGCGGCTCTCCGGTACGGCGGCGCGGCATAGGGCTTGAAACGCTGTGGGAGCAGCGGGTTGATGGGAAAATATTACTATACGACGTCGGATGTTTCAAGGCGGAAAAACAGACAAAAAATTGGTGGTTTATTTGTGCAATATAAATATATAGAACCTGAATAGGGGAATACAGTGTTTATTGTGCACAAAATTTAACTGCGCAATCTGTCTATATAACCAAAAATAGTTCTCGATATCAGTTTCTATTTGACATATGACGTATGACATGTTATGTTGGGAGGGCAAATCGCTGATCTGCTGTGTGGGAGCGGCGGTGCGAGCGCAATTTAATAATGGGAGGTTCATCTTATGCTGCTTTTCGTTTTCCTGATCTCCATTGCAGTGCTGCTGCTCTGTATCATCAAAATCAAGCTCAACGCCTTTGTGGCCCTGCTGGTCTGTGCCTACGGCACCGGTCTGCTGGCCCTGGCCACCTATGCGGGCGGGGGTGCGCCGGAAAATTTTGCATCCATTGCGGATGTGACCGCCTGCGTCACCAGCAATTTTGGCTCCACCCTGGGCTCCATCGGCATTGTCACCGGCCTGGGTGTTATGCTGGGCATGTTCATGTATGAGTCCGGCGGCATCGACAACATCGTGGACAAGGTGCTCAAGGCCGTGGGCTCCAAGCGTTCTCAGTATGCCGTCTCGGTGGCCGGCTTCATCACCGGCATCCCCGTCTTCGGCGACGTGGTGTACATCATGTTCGCCCCCATGCTCCGGGTGCTCTCCCGCAAAACCGGCTACTCCATGGCCGCCTATGGCTGCGCCATTTCGGTGGCCACCACCTGCACCTTTGCCCTGGTCCTGCCTACCGCGCCTCCGCTGGCGGTGGCCGCGGCTATGGACATCAACGTGGGCGTCTTCTTCTTTTACGCGCTGATCTCCGCCTTTGTGGGCATGTTCGTGGGCGGCATTGTCTATGGCGGCTTTGTCAACCGGCAGGACCAGAAAGCGGGAAAGAAATGGGACTTCTCCGACCTGGATGCCGAGCTGGCGGAAAACGCGGCCAAAGCCTCTGACAAGCCCAAAATGGGGGCCATGATGGCCATGTCCATTCTGCTGGTTCCCATTCTGCTGATTCTGGTGGGTTCCTTCTCCGCCTTCCTGCTGCCTGCGGACAGCCAGCTGCTGAAGGTGCTGGCCTTCCTGGGCGATAAGAACGTGGCTATGACCATTGGCGTGCTCTACGGCGCCTTTATCTCCCGCCCCCATCTGAACCGCTCCATCACCCAGATTATGACAGACGGCGCCGACAAGGTAGGTCTGATTCTCCTCATCACCGGCGCGGGCGGCGCCTATGGCGGCATCCTGAAGGCCTGCGGCATCGCCAACGTGATTACCGACGGGCTCCAGGGCTTCCACATGCCCATCCTGGTGATGTGCTTCGTCATCGCTCAGGTGCTGCGCATCGCCACCGGCTCCACCACCGTGGCCCTCACCACCACCGCCGCCATTGTTTCCTCCGCGGCCGCCGCCTCCGGCGTCTCCCCGATCCTGTGCGCCATTGCGGTGTGCGCCGGCGGTATCGGTCTGTCTCTGCCCAACGACTCCGGCTTCTGGGCCATCTCCCGCTTCTTCCACCTCAACGAGGTGGACACCATCCGGGGCTGGACCCTGGGCGGCTTTGTGGCTGGCGTGGCAATTTTGATTTTTGCCTGTGTGCTCAGCATGTTCCAGAGCTTCCTGCCCGGCCTGCTTTAAGTTTGGATACAAGAAGGGCGTGCCGTGGGAATGGCACGCCCTTCTCTTGCATTTTTCGCCGTGGTTCGCTATAATATGGGCAGCGATTGGATGGAAAGGATCGATTGGCTGGTATGGTAGGTATGGAAACACATTTTGAGACAATTCACACAAAGGATACCTCCCTTCCCGAGCAGACGGCGGAACAGATATCGAAGCTGATTGTGGAGCAGCGGCTGACCAGCAAGGACAAGCTCCCCAGCGAGTTTGAGCTGGCGGAGCTGCTGCATGTGGGGCGCGGTACCGTTCGGGAGGGGGTTAAGCTGTTGGTGGCGCGGAATGTTCTGGAGATCCGCCGGGGCAAGGGGACCTATATCGCACAGAATCCGGGAGAAATCCCCGACCCCCTGGGCTTTGCCTATTACCCGGATCAGCTGCGCCTTGCGATGGACCTGGTGGAAATCCGCGGACAGATGGAGCCGTGGGTGGCCAGAACGGCGGCGGAACGTGCGGACAGCGAAAGTCTGAAGGTCCTGCGGGAGGCCTGTTCCGTGGTGGAGCAGGATATTCTGGCACAGCGGGATCATTCTCAGAGCGACGTGCGGTTTCATGTGGCGATTGCGGAGTGTACCCACAATTTAGTGGTGCCGAAGCTGATTCCGATTATTACCTATGCGATTGAGCTGTTTGTATCCCTGACGGAAGGCCGGCTGAAGACGGAGACGCTGGTGGGCCATCGGGAGCTTTTGGACGCAATTTGCGACAAAGACGGAGAGCGGGCCGCGAATGCCATGAAACAGCACATTGAGCACAACCGGGCCATGCTGGCGGGGTGTATGAAGGAGCTGAGGGAATAAAGCACGGTTTGCCCCACGGGCTGAAATACTTGGGAGCGGGACAGCGTGCGCCAGACAGGAAGCTTTGCCTTCCTGTCTGGTTTTTCTGCTTTTCCCACTTCAATGACCGGCGTGATCCGACACCGCAGGATTACATAAGCCTGGATTTATTCTGCCAGCCGGATTGAAAGCATCGACGCTGCGTTTTTCTCCACGGAGTTGAGGATAAATCCGGCCAGATCGCAGGCATAAAAATCGCCTGCGGTTTTCAATCCCGCTTCCAGGATGTGGCGTTGAAAAGCGGCATAGCCTGCGGAAATGTCCCAGCGGCCCCGGCAGCAGAGATATAAATAGCGCCCGGCGGGCTTCTCCATGTAATAGGGGAAGTCCGCTTTTTCTCTGATTCGGGTGTATAGGTGGCTGATGGCCCCCGGTCCGCCCTGTTCCCCCGGCCGGTGGATGGCCCCCAGCTGGAAATCCGTCTGTATCTTGTACTGTCCGCACAGTTTTTGGCACCGCTCCAGCACGGCAATCAGCATCTCATCCTCGCTGGCCGATGGAGCCATCAGCCCCTCCAGTTCCTCCGCCGGCAGGGCCAGCAGGTGCTCCGCCTCAAACCAGGCGGTCCGGGGGATCATGTCCGGCCTCGACTCAAACTCCAGGCTGTGCAGGGCGCCGAACAGCACAAAGTCCATGTGCTCCAGCTTCTGCCGCTCCGCTTCCAGGCGGACCCGCTGTTCCCGCAGCAGCTCCAGCGTTTTGGCGGTGTCCTGTCCCTGGAGGCAGCGGCGGATCTCCTCCAGGGGTGTCCCTGTCTGGCGGAAAATGGAGATCGCGTAAAAATCGTAGAACTGCTCCACATCGTAGTAAAAATAGCCGTTGTCGCCCTGGTGGGCCGGGAGGAGCAGTTCCACGTTTTTATAGTGGCGCAGAGTTTCCTTGGTGGTGCTGCACAGGGCGGCGAAAGCGCCGGAGGTCAGCCAGCCTTTTTTCCGATCCATAAAAATTTCCTCCCTAAAATGAAAATATTGCTTGACTGCGTGGCTGACACACGGTTTATGATGCCCCTTGCCGGGAAAGATGTCAAACAGCAAAACCGGGGAACCGCCGTTGCAGGCAGTCCCCCGATAAACTGGAAGTTAGGAATATTGACACAGGATTGCTTTTGTGTATCAAAAGGTGTCATATACCGGTGAGGGGCAGGCCAGGGATCTCCTCTTCGTCGGGAAATTCTTTTTGCGGAGTGGCGTGAGCCTGCCGGTCCGGCTCCTCTCGTCAGCGCCCTGTTCAACGGTGTGGTATCTGCCGTGCTGGCCTTTGACAACCGCCCAGCCGGCAGCCGTGGCGGGCCACC
>OFFP01001871.1_pt1 | contig 13313 bp, 9 predicted proteins | sample 1521431 | NCBI WGS metagenome assembly OFFP01 (sample SAMEA3504104, study PRJEB24116) | mouse gut metagenome | biome: mouse gut; feature: mouse-associated habitat; material: faeces | place: Denmark | collected 2011 | reverse complement strand
ACCGCCATACTGTTACGCATTTCGGCGGCACGCGTTGCGCCTATAAACATGCCGTCCAGCAGATAACACCAGACGCCGACCAACGGCAAAATCACCTGCCAGATAAGATAGCGGTCAGCCAGCTGCTGAATCTGGGTTAACGACGTCAGCAACGCAATGATGTGTTCCCCTGCCAGCAAATAAACCACCGAAAACAGTAACGCTACGATCCCCGACTGGCGGCACGCTGCCCGCCAGACATCCAGCAATTGACTACCGTCGCGCGCACCGTATGCCTGACCGGAATGTGCTTCAACCGCGTAGGCAAAACCATCCAGCGCATAGGCGGTAAAGGTGAGTAGCGTCATCAGAACCGCGTTAACAGCGATAATGTCACTCCCCAGTCGCGCGCCAAGTACAGTGATCGCGCCGAAACAGAGTTGCAGCAACAGCGAGCGCAGCATGATATCGCGGTTAAGCGCCAGCAAGTGACGGAAGTTTCCTCGCCAGGCTGTTTTCAGCATTTCGCCGGAGATTCCGCGTAGTTTGAGGATTTTACGCACCATTAGCAGACCAATCAGCAATGTTGCATATTCCGCAATAACCGTTGCCAGAGCCGCGCCCTGCACGTTCATATGCAGCCCCATCACCAGCCAGACATCCAGCACAATGTTGAGGATATTGCCGACCACTAACAAAATTACTGGCGCACGGGCATATTGCACGCCGAGTAACCAACCAAGTAATACCAGATTCGCCAGCGACGCCGGTGCGCTTAACCAGCGGATTTCAAGAAAGCGTCGCGCCTGTTCCAGGACTGTTTCACTACCGCCAACAATATGCAGCGCCAGATCGATAATCGGCGTACGCAGCAGCGCAATTAACGCCCCGGCCCCCAACGCCAACAGCAACGGTTGCACCAGCGCACGGGCTAGTGCCTGAGGATTTTTGGCACCATAAGCCTGCGCAGTCAGCCCGGTGGTGCTCATGCGTAAAAACAGCAACAACATAAAGAGAAAGCTGGTCGCCGTTGCACCAACCGCCACGCCGCCCAAATAAACCGGACTATCAAGATGACCAATTACCGCCGTATCGACCAGTCCCAGCAACGGAACGGTGATATTGGAGAAAATCATGGGTAAGGCGAGATGCCAGAGTGCTTTATCAGATGAAGTGAGGAATGCCATGCAGACAAGCCTGATGAAGAGAGATGAAAAACAAACCGCGACGCCAGGCGGCATCGCGGTCTCAGAGATATGTTACAGCCAGTCGCCGTTGCGAATAACCCCAACCGCCAGCCCTTCAATGGTGAAGCTCTGCTGACGAAGGTCAACGACAATTGGTTTAAACTCGCTGTTTTCTGGCAACAGTTCGACTTTATTGCCCTGTTTTTTCAGGCGTTTAACGGTAACTTCGTCATCAATACGTGCGACAACGACCTGACCGTTACGTACATCCTGAGTTTTATGCACTGCCAGCAAATCGCCATCCATAATGCCGATATCTTTCATCGACATCCCGCTGACGCGCAGCAGGAAATCAGCATTCGGCTTGAACAAGGAAGGATCGACCTGATAATGACCTTCAATATGCTGTTGCGCCAGAAGCGGTTCACCGGCAGCCACACGACCTACCAGCGGCAACCCTTCTTCCTCTTCCTGCAATAAACGAATCCCGCGTGATGCGCCGGAAACAATTTCAATAACGCCTTTGCGTGCCAGCGCCTTCAGATGTTCTTCAGCCGCGTTTGGGGAACGGAACCCCAAACGCTGCGCGATTTCCGCACGCGTCGGCGGCATACCTGTCTGGCTGATGTGATCACGGATGAGATCAAACACCTCTTGTTGCCTGGCCGTTAACGCTTTCATTCCGCCCCCTGGGTGTATATACAGTTATGCTGTGAGTATATACAGCAAAAGGCGATTTTGGAACCATAAACTGCACAATAAACCAGAGATTTATCGAAATCTGGAAGGGTTATCCAAAATGCGACCATAACAGGATGCACCAGGTAATCACGGCGACGATAATGGCAATCAGCACTGCGGCGGATCCCATATCTTTAGCGCGTCCGGAAAGCTCATGGTATTCAGAGCCAATTCGGTCAACCACAGCTTCGATGGCGCTATTGAGAATTTCCACAATCATCACCAGCATCACGGAGCTGATAAGCAGCACGCGGGTAATCGCGTCCACATCCAGCCAGCAGGCGATAACCACCGCTAACAATACCGCTACGCCTTCCTGACGGAATGCCGCTTCGTTGATCCATGCAGCGCGTAAACCTTTCCAGGAATAGCCAGCAGCTTTGATAATTCGGATGAATCCAGTGGTATTATTGGCCATTGAAAGAACCTTTTTACATTATGAGCGTCAATATCAGTGTACCGTTAAATCCGATGATTCGGGTTTGCGTAACGCCGCGCGAAACATGAGCGGATACCACAGAATTTCCCATGACTTTCTGCTATCCTTGCCGCGCATTTGCATTATTAACCAGAGGCTTTACATCGTTTATGTCCGGCTGGCCACGAATTTACTACAAATTACTGAATTTACCATTAAGCATCCTGGTAAAAAGCAAGTCTATTCCGGCGGATCCTGCCCCGGAACTGGGGCTGGATACCTCTCGTCCAATTATGTACGTTTTGCCGTACAACTCGAAAGCTGACTTGCTGACGTTGCGCGCCCAGTGTCTGGCACATGACCTGCCTGACCCGTTAGAGCCGCTGGAAATCGACGGCACGCTACTGCCGCGCTATGTGTTCATTCACGGCGGGCCGCGTGTGTTCACCTATTACACGCCGAAAGAAGAGTCTATTAAGCTGTTCCACGACTATCTCGATTTGCACCGCAGCAACCCAAATCTGGATGTGCAGATGGTGCCAGTATCGGTGATGTTTGGTCGCGCGCCGGGGCGTGAAAAAGGCGAAGTGAACCCGCCGCTGCGTATGCTTAACGGTGTACAGAAATTTTTCGCTGTACTGTGGCTCGGTCGCGACAGTTTTGTGCGTTTCTCGCCGTCAGTTTCGCTGCGCCGTATGGCGGATGAACACGGCACGGATAAAACTATCGCTCAGAAACTGGCGCGCGTAGCACGTATGCACTTTGCCCGTCAACGTCTGGCTGCCGTGGGTCCACGTCTGCCTGCTCGTCAGGATCTGTTTAATAAGCTGCTCGCCTCCCGCGCCATTGCGAAAGCGGTAGAAGATGAAGCACGCAGCAAAAAAATCTCCCATGAAAAAGCGCAGCAGAACGCGATTGCGCTGATGGAAGAGATTGCGGCGAATTTCTCTTACGAGATGATCCGCCTGACTGACCGCATTCTGGGCTTCACCTGGAACCGACTTTACCAGGGTATCAACGTCCATAACGCCGAGCGCGTTCGCCAGCTGGCCCACGACGGCCATGAGCTAGTGTATGTGCCTTGCCACCGCAGTCACATGGACTACCTGCTGCTTTCTTACGTGCTGTATCACCAGGGGCTGGTGCCGCCGCATATCGCCGCCGGGATCAACCTGAACTTCTGGCCGGCTGGGCCGATTTTCCGCCGTCTGGGGGCGTTCTTTATTCGCCGTACGTTTAAAGGCAATAAACTTTATTCCACCGTTTTCCGTGAGTATCTCGGCGAACTGTTCAGCCGTGGTTATTCCGTCGAGTATTTCGTGGAAGGCGGTCGTTCCCGTACGGGGCGTTTGCTGGATCCGAAAACCGGTACGCTATCGATGACCATTCAGGCGATGCTGCGTGGCGGCACTCGTCCGATTACGCTGATTCCGATCTATATCGGTTATGAGCACGTCATGGAAGTGGGTACTTACGCCAAAGAACTGCGCGGTGCGACGAAAGAGAAAGAGAGCCTGCCGCAGATGCTGCGTGGTTTAAGCAAGCTGCGTAATCTCGGTCAGGGTTACGTCAACTTCGGTGAACCAATGCCGTTGATGACCTACCTTAACCAGCACGTACCAGACTGGCGTGAATCTATCGATCCCATCGAAGCGGTGCGTCCGGCCTGGTTAACGCCGACGGTCAATAATATTGCTGCCGATCTGATGGTACGCATTAACAACGCAGGCGCGGCAAACGCCATGAACCTGTGCTGTACTGCGCTTCTGGCGTCACGTCAGCGCTCACTCACCCGCGAGCAGTTAACCGAGCAACTCAACTGCTACCTGGATCTGATGCGCAACGTACCTTACTCCACGGACTCTACCGTTCCTTCAGCCAGCGCCAGCGAGCTTATCGATCACGCGCTGCAAATGAACAAGTTTGAAGTTGAGAAAGACACTATCGGCGACATCATCATTCTGCCGCGCGAGCAAGCGGTGCTGATGACCTACTATCGCAACAACATTGCACATATGTTGGTGCTGCCTTCGCTGATGGCGGCAATTGTCACCCAGCATCGCCACATCTCCCGCGACGTATTGATGGAGCACGTCAATGTGCTTTACCCAATGCTGAAAGCGGAGCTGTTCCTGCGCTGGGATCGCGACGAGTTACCGGACGTTATTGATGCGCTGGCAAATGAGATGCAACGTCAGGGGCTGATTACCCTGCAAGATGATGAGTTGCATATCAACCCGGCGCATTCTCGCACACTACAGCTGCTGGCCGCAGGCGCGCGCGAAACGCTGCAACGTTATGCCATCACCTTCTGGCTGTTGAGTGCCAACCCGTCGATCAACCGCGGTACACTGGAGAAAGAGAGCCGCACCGTCGCGCAACGTCTCTCCGTGCTGCACGGTATCAACGCGCCGGAGTTCTTCGACAAGGCGGTGTTCAGTTCTCTGGTGCTGACACTGCGTGATGAAGGGTATATCAGCGATAGCGGCGACGCCGAACCGGCAGAAACGATGAAGGTATATCAGTTGCTGGCGGAGTTGATTACATCAGACGTGCGTTTGACGATTGAGAGTGCGACACAGGGCGAAGGGTAATCAGTGAGAATTGCCGGATGCGGCGCAAACGCCTTATTCGGCCTACCATGATCTGCAAATTCAATAAATTGCGATATGTTGTGTAGGCCTGAGAAGCGCAGCGCATCAGGCAACCCAGAAGAAAGCCGGATGATCATCCGGCTTTTTTACATCATCAGAAATGCCAGTAACTCATTGCCAGCCCTAAAAACAGTACCAGACCAACATAGTTATTATTCATAAATGCTTTAAAGCAGGCTTCACGCTCGCGGTTGGCAATCAGTTTTTGTTGATAAACAAACAGCGCGCCAGCTACCAGAATTGACCAGTAATATCCCCAGCCTAAGCCATTTAACTCACCGATGATCGCCATCAGCGCTAGAACGCCAATCTGCAAAATACCAATAATCAATTTATCGTATTGGCCGAACAGGATTGCGGTGGATTTAATGCCAATCTTCACATCATCATCGCGGTCAACCATCGCATACTGCGTGTCGTAAGCCACCGCCCAGAGAATATTGGCGAGGAACATTAACCAGCAACTCAATGGCACCGACTCACTCACAGCGGCAAAAGCCATTGGAATCGACCAGCCAAACGCCGCGCCCAGCACCACTTGTGGTAGATGGGTATACCGCTTCATAAACGGGTACACCCACGCCAGCGCCAGCGCGGCAATCGACAACAGAATAGTCATCGTATTCAGCGTCAGCACCAGTAAAAATGAAATCAGTACCAGCACTACAAACAGCGCGCGCGCCTCTTTCTCCGTTACCGCGCCGCTGGGAAGTGGTCGGTTCGCCGTGCGCTTAACATGACCATCAAACTTGCGGTCAGCATAATCATTCACCACGCAACCAGCAGCGCGCATCAGCCAGACGCCCGCGACAAACACCGCCAGGATCCAGAGCTGGGGAACGCCCGGTGTCGCCACCCACAACGCCCATAATGTTGGCCAGAGCAGCAGTAACGCGCCAATTGGCTTATCCGTACGCATTAAGCGATGAAACGCCAGCAGCTTATTCTGCGTCAGACTCCACTCCATATTTTTTTCCTCTTAGTACAACGGTGACGCCGGTAAAAACAGTTCTGTTAGCAACAGCGGTTTACCGCTTAATCGCAGGCGGGAACGTCGCCCCCACAGTCCGGCATCACGGCCTATCTCAATAAAGTCCCGGGTTAATGTCGATGATGTGAACAGATAGCGTCCTAACGGCGTTTTACCTAATTTTTGTAACGCCAGCTCCGGCCCGCTTAACGTTGACACAGGAACGACGGTACGACCGGCAAGCCACGGTTCACCATCGGCACATAACAAAATTTCACGTAACCAGTAACGAGACTCTTTCGGCAGCAGTGGCAGTTCTTCGGGGATTTCATTCTGCTCGACAAACCCTTCGCGGATCATCGTCACGCTCACCGTTTTTCCCTGCTGTTCAAAACGTTTTGTCATGGAATCTTCCAGCAACAGCCAGTCGAGCAGTTGCGGCTCCAGGGCAGGGATCTCTGTAAAATAGCGCAGCGCACGCAGTTGCGTTAACGCGGGGTGTGACATGCCGAACTCTCCGTTACATAACGTAAAGGCATTGTATCGCAGAAAAATATTTACGGGAGATGTAAAGCAAATTAAGTGAACTAATGCGCAACAAAAACGCAACAATAGTACAGGAGGAGAAAAAAAGGTGCGCCAGGAGACGCACCAGTTGTTGCAAAATCAGCACTGTGGGGCGTAATTACCCCTTGCCTTTTACACTGCTGATAAAGGTGGAACGGGCAGATGTCGACCCCAGGCGTTCAGCTTCATCAAGCAGTTTTAACGCCTTATCAACATCACCTTTCGCGACAGCGTTTTTGATCGCGGTATTAAAATAACTTTCCGTGTCGTTGAGCATCGGCTCGCTTTTCTTCACGGGTGCAGCCACAGCTGGTGCCGCCGTGTTGCCTACCGTAACCGGAGCTGGAGCGGAAGAACCAAATAGTGGTCCTACCAACACGCTGGAGCTGGAGTTCGTTTTCACTTTCAGTTTCAGTAAGCCATCGGTGGTATGACGAGCAACCGGATCGGGAATATCCGGGATCGAGTTACCGACGCCTTTGGCATAGGCTTTAGCCGGGTCGAGCAGTTGAGTCGTCTGCTGGAGATCTTTTTCCGCGGTAAAGACCAGAACATAAAGTTTTTGCTGCCCCAACGCCGGTGTCAGGCGCATAACGCCTTCCAGCCGATCTGCACTCATCACGCCGGGTTCCTGGTAGGTGAAATAACTGCTGGGGAAGAAGGCTGATGGAGTCATGTTCTGATCAAGAATCAGCACATTCGGCGCAAATACGCTGGTTTGTTTGTTCACTTCGCTGGTCAGCGTCAGTGTCAGTTCACCAATGTTTGCCGGGACGCTGTACGCAGCAACCGGACCACTGATGCCAGGGACATTCAGTTGTTGGCCGCCGGTCGACAGTTGAGTAGTCTGGGTTTTAGATTGATCGACCGGTGTCCAGGTGAGTTGTTGCAGCGCGGCAGATGGAATGGCTGGCGCGTCGCTGGTGTTTTGCGGTACGTAGTTAACATCGGCAAGGCTGATTCCAGGTGCGCTTGCCAGCAACCCTGCTGATAAACAGAGAGCGATGAGACTTTTATTCATTTTCATTGTTTTCACCTCAAAATCTGGAGCTCAGCGGTAGCCAGGCAATAGCGCGCTAAACCCGATAATCAGAGGGGCTTTCGCCCCTTAAAGCTGTTTTTATGCCGGATGCGGCGTAAACGCCTTATCCGGCCTACTTTCGGCAGCAGTTGTAGGCCTGATAAGACGCAACAGCGTCGCATCAGGCATTGGTTGCCGGATGCGGCGCAAGCACCTTATCCGGCCCAGGTTTTGCTATTACCACCAGATTTCCATCTGGGCACCGAAGGTCCACTCGTCGCTGTCGCCACGACCGAAGCTACCGCCGTTGAAATCAGCCGACACAGCCTTGCCGTAGTATGGGTTGGTTGAAGAGCTACCGGTGTAGTCATAACCCCATTTCTCATCCCACTTGGCGTAGGTTGCGAAGACACGAATAGCCGGGCGTGACCAGATGCTGTCGCCAGCCTGCCATTGTTGTGCAAGGGTAATTTTGTACTGATTGTTCTTGTCGCCGGTGCGCTGGGATTCGACGTTGTCGTAGCCGATTTCCATCACGGTACTCATGATTGGCGTCCACTTGTACATCGGGCGAATACCGACGGTCCACCACTTGGTGCCGTTGTCGTTATCCCAGTTGATATCCTGGTACATACCCACGTACATCATGTCCCAGTTGTCGCCCATGGAGATCGCACCGTGGTCGAGGATACGCAGCATGTGACCGTTGTTATTGATATTGTAGGCAAATTTTTCGTTATCAAACGCGACGCCAGAACCCTGCGACAGACCTTTACCCTGCGAGGTCATCGAGTCAGTAGCGTACTGAACAACAAACTTGTTAAAACCCTTCAGGACACTCTGAGTATGTTCAGCAGTGAATAACCAGCCGTCTTTCGATGCGCCATCAACCAGACGATAGTTATCACGCAGGTTGGCACGACCGTAGTCGACACCCAGTTCTAATGTGCCGCCCGGGTTGATTTCCATCTGCGCTAAACGCACATCGAAAACGTCGTTCGCGGTTTCGTTGGTATAGTCATAAATATTGTTGCTGGCGAAAGAGGAAGAACCACCCGCTTCAGAGGAGCGGGTTGCTGCCAGAGAGAGTTTACCGAAGCCAACATCGATGTTTTCCAGACCGGCACCAGGACCAGAAATATCCCAGTAGTAGAAGTCGATCATATGAACGTCATGACGTTGGTAGAAGCGCTTACCTGCCCAGATGGTGGAGCCTGGCAGCCATTCGATCAGGTTTTTACCCTGCACGTTTGCTTCACGGAAGGCCGGATCGGTAGCTTCCCAGTCATTCTGTTGCGCGACGGAATAGGCCACGTTAGTGTCGAAATAGAAGCTCTTATCGCCCTCTTTCCACACTTCCTGACCCAATTTTAATTCAGCATAAGTTTCACATTCGTTGCCAAGACGGTATTTACTTTGAGCACCGGTAGTCTGGAAACACTGTTGTTCGCCGCCGCTACCTGTCCAGCCAATACCGGAACGTGCATAGCCGTGGAAATCAACAGCCATTGCCTGAGCAGACATTACGCCCGCTGCGACGGCAACCGCCAGAGGAAGTTTGCGCAGAGTAATCATCATTCTATCTCCTGAGTCATTGCTTTTCTTTTTTCACATCACCTGTGACAGGCTTTGTGTGTTTTGTGGGGTGCTTAAACGCCCGGCTCCTTATGCAGTCGACGACATGCAGTGCCATCCTCACGGAACAGATGGCAACGCTCTGGCGGCAGGCCGATAGCGAATGTGGCACCTTCTTCTACCAACACCACGTCGTTCTGGCGGTACACCAGGTTTTGACGAATGGAAGGGATCTGGATATGGATTTGCGTTTCGTTGCCGAGTTGCTCAACGACCTGAACTTCACCCTCAAGGATGACGTCAGCGATATCACTCGGCAGTAGATGCTCCGGGCGAATACCCAGTGACATATTGGCTCCAACCTGGACATCACGGCTTTCGACCGGTAGCCAGACTTGCTGACGATTCGGCATCGGCAGCTCCACCTGCACTTGATCGATTGCGGTGGCGGTCACTTTTACTGGCAGGAAGTTCATCTTTGGCGAACCGATAAATCCGGCGACAAAACGGTCTGCCGGATAGTGATACAGCTCCAGCGGTTTCCCAACCTGCGCCACGCGACCAGCGTCCAGCACCACGATTTTGTCGGCCAGCGTCATCGCTTCGACCTGATCGTGGGTGACGTAAATCATTGTGCGGCCCAGGCGTTTATGCAGACGGGAGATTTCGATACGCATTTGCACACGCAGTGCAGCATCGAGGTTGGAGAGCGGTTCATCGAGCAAAAATACGCTTGGCTCGGCCACCAGCGTACGGCCAATCGCCACACGCTGACGCTGACCACCGGAGAGCGCTTTCGGTTTGCGATCCAGCAAATGCGCCAGTTGCAGCACTTCCGCCACCTGGTTAACTCGCTGGTTAATCACTTCTTTTTTCGCGCCAGCCAGTTTCAGGCCAAATGACATGTTTTCTGCTACTGACAGGTGGGGATAGAGCGCGTAAGACTGAAACACCATACCAACGCCGCGTTCTGCAGGCGGAGTGTCATTCATCCGTTTCTCACCGATGAACAGGTCGCCGCTGGTGATCGTCTCAAGCCCGGCAATCATGCGCAGTAAAGTCGATTTACCGCAGCCAGACGGTCCGACAAACACCACGAATTCACCTTCATGGATATCGAGATTGATATCTTTCGATACCACGACCTCGCCCCAGGCTTTCGTTACATTTTGCAGCTGTACGCTCGCCATGCCCTTCTCCCTTTGTAACAACCTGTCATCGACAGCAACATTCATGATGGGCTGACTATGCGTCATCAGGAGATGGCTTAAATCCTCCACCCCCTGGCTTTTTTATGGGGGAGGAGGCGGGAGGATGAGAACGCGGCTTCTGTGAACTAAACCGAGGTCATGTAAGGAATTTCGTGATGTTGCTTGCAAAAATCGTGGCGATTTTATGTGCGCATCTCCACATTACCGCCAATTCTGTAACAGAGATCACACAAAGCAACGATGGGGCGTAGGGGCAAGGAGGATGGAAAGAGGTTGCCGTATAAAGAAACTAGAGTCCGTTTAGGTGTTTTCACGAGCACTTCACCAACAAGGACCATAGATTATGAAAATAAAAACAGGTGCACGCATCCTCGCATTATCCGCATTAACGACGATGATGTTTTCCGCCTCGGCTCTCGCCAAAATCGAAGAAGGTAAACTGGTAATCTGGATTAACGGCGATAAAGGCTATAACGGTCTCGCTGAAGTCGGTAAGAAATTCGAGAAAGATACCGGAATTAAAGTCACCGTTGAGCATCCGGATAAACTGGAAGAGAAATTCCCTCAGGTTGCGGCAACTGGCGATGGCCCTGACATTATCTTCTGGGCGCACGACCGCTTTGGTGGCTACGCTCAATCTGGCCTGTTGGCTGAAATCACCCCGGACAAAGCGTTCCAGGACAAGCTGTATCCATTTACCTGGGATGCCGTACGTTACAACGGCAAGCTGATTGCTTACCCGATTGCTGTCGAAGCGTTATCGCTGATTTATAACAAAGATCTGCTACCGAACCCGCCAAAAACCTGGGAAGAGATCCCGGCGCTGGATAAAGAACTGAAAGCGAAAGGTAAGAGCGCGCTGATGTTCAACCTGCAAGAACCATACTTCACCTGGCCGCTAATTGCGGCTGACGGGGGTTATGCGTTCAAGTATGAAAACGGCAAGTACGACATTAAAGACGTAGGCGTGGATAACGCTGGCGCGAAAGCGGGTCTGACCTTCCTGGTTGATCTGATTAAAAACAAACACATGAATGCAGACACCGATTACTCCATCGCAGAAGCTGCCTTTAATAAAGGCGAAACAGCGATGACTATCAACGGCCCGTGGGCATGGTCCAACATCGACACCAGTAAAGTGAATTATGGTGTAACGGTACTGCCGACCTTCAAAGGTCAACCATCTAAACCGTTCGTTGGCGTGCTGAGCGCAGGTATTAACGCCGCCAGTCCGAACAAAGAGCTGGCGAAAGAGTTCCTCGAAAACTATCTGCTGACTGACGAAGGTCTGGAAGCGGTCAATAAAGACAAACCGCTGGGTGCAGTAGCGCTGAAGTCCTATCAGGATGAACTTGCGAAAGATCCACGTATTGCCGCCACCATGGATAACGCTCAGAAAGGTGAAATTATGCCGAACATCCCGCAGATGTCCGCTTTCTGGTATGCCGTGCGTACTGCGGTGATCAACGCCGCCAGCGGTCGTCAGACTGTGGATGCTGCGCTGAAAGATGCACAGACTCGTATCACCAAGTAATGCTGTGAAATGCCGGATGCGGCGTAAACGCCTTATCCGGCCTACGAAATTGAAACGTATGTAGGCCTGATAAGACGCGTCAGCGTCGCATCAGGCAGTTGTTGTCGGATAAGGTATGAAAGCCTTATCCGTCCTGGAATGAGGAAGAACCCCATGGATGTCATTAAAAAGAAACATTGGTGGCAAAGCGACGCGCTGAAATGGTCAGTGTTAGGTCTGCTCGGCCTGCTGGTGGGTTACCTTGTTGTTTTAATGTACGCACAAGGGGAATACCTGTTCGCCATTACCACGCTGATATTGAGCTCAGCGGGGCTGTATATTTTCGCCAATCGTAAAGCCTACGCCTGGCGCTATGTTTACCCGGGAATGGCTGGAATGGGATTATTCGTCCTCTTCCCTCTGGTCTGCACCATCGCCATTGCCTTCACCAACTACAGCAGCACTAACCAGCTGACTTTTGAACGTGCGCAGGAAGTGTTGCTAGATCGCTCCTGGCAAGCAGGCAAAATCTATAATTTTGGTCTTTATCCGGCGGGCGATGAGTGGCAACTGGCGCTCAGCGACGGCGAAACCGGCAAAAATTACCTCTCCGACGCTTTCAAATTTGGCGGCGAGCAAAAACTGCAATTGAAAGAAAGCGCCACGCAGCCTGAAGGCGAGCGCGCGAATCTGCGCGTGATTACCCAGAATCGTCAGGCACTGAGTGACATTACCGCCATTCTGCCGGATGGCAACAAAGTGATGATGAGCTCCCTGCGCCAGTTTTCTGGCACGCAACCGCTCTACACACTCGACGGTGACGGCACGTTGACGAATAACCAGAGCGGCGTGAAATATCGTCCGAATAACCAAATTGGCTTTTACCAGTCCATTACCGCCGATGGCAACTGGGGGGATGAAAAGCTAAGCCCCGGTTACACCGTGACCACCGGCTGGAAAAACTTTACCCGCGTCTTTACCGACGAAGGCATTCAGAAACCGTTCCTCGCCATTTTCGTCTGGACCGTGGTGTTCTCGCTGATCACTGTCTTTTTAACGGTGGCGGTCGGCATGGTTCTGGCGTGTCTGGTGCAGTGGGAAGCGTTGCGCGGCAAAGCGGTCTATCGCGTCCTGCTTATTCTGCCCTACGCGGTGCCATCGTTCATTTCAATCTTGATTTTCAAAGGGTTGTTTAACCAGAGTTTCGGTGAAATCAACATGATGTTGAGCGCGCTGTTTGGCGTGAAGCCCGCCTGGTTCAGCGATCCGACCACCGCCCGCACGATGCTGATTATCGTCAACACCTGGCTGGGTTATCCGTACATGATGATCCTCTGCATGGGCTTGCTGAAAGCGATTCCGGACGATTTGTATGAAGCCTCAGCAATGGATGGCGCAGGTCCATTCCAGAACTTCTTTAAGATTACGCTGCCGCTTTTGCGTTCCACGATTGAATCTGTGCTGATTCTTGGCTTTA
>OFFP01001868.1_pt1 | contig 13341 bp, 10 predicted proteins | sample 1521431 | NCBI WGS metagenome assembly OFFP01 (sample SAMEA3504104, study PRJEB24116) | mouse gut metagenome | biome: mouse gut; feature: mouse-associated habitat; material: faeces | place: Denmark | collected 2011 | reverse complement strand
CACACCCTGTTTTTCCTCGCCTCCGTTTTGCCGATTCTCAACTGCTTCGACTATAACGCCTGCGGAGGTTTTTTGACAGCCTGAAGCACCCCGGCAGCAATTTTGCTGCCGGGGCGCCAGTCTTTCCGCTTATTTATGTTTTCCCTGGAAGAACAACGCCAGGGTACCCGGGCCGGAGTGGTTGCCGATAACCGGGCCTACGTAGTTGATGACCAGCTTGTCCACCTTATGCTTGGCCTTGATGGCCTCTCCCAAGGCTGCGGCCTCGTCCTCACAGTCGCCATGGCTGATGAATACCACCGAGGGATCGTCCACAAGCTCGTCCATCTTATCCAGCAGAGCGCTGACCGAGGCTTTCCTCCCCCGAACCTTGCTGACGGGGATCAGGTGGCCGTCATCGTCCACGTGGAGGACAGGCTTCATCTGGAGCATGGTGCCGAAGAGGGCCGCTGCCGCGCTGACCCGGCCGCCGCGCTTGAGGTGGTTCAGGTCGTCCACGGTGAACCAGTGGCAGATGTGGTTTTTGCGCTCCTCCACGAAGTCCCGGAGTTCCTCGAGAGACTTGCCTTTCCGCTTTTCCTGCACAGCCAGATAGACCAGCAGGCCCTGACCCAGAGAGGCGGCCCGGCTGTCGCACACCAGCACTTTGCTGCCGGGGTGGGCGCTCATTACCTCACTGGCGGCGATGGCGGCGGACTGATAGGTGGTGGACAGGCCTGAGGAAAACGCGATGCACAGCACGTCCTTCCCCTGGTTTACCAGCTCCGTCATGGCCTCGGTAAATACCGCCACGTTGATGGCGGAGGTGGTGCCCAGAGCGCCGCCGCGGACACGGCTGTAAAAATCCTTGGCGGTAATGTCCCGATAGTCCAGATGGTTAAAATATTCCTTGCCCTCCATCAGAAAGCTGAGGGGCAGAACCTCCAGCTCCAGATCCTCCGCCATCCCGGCGGACAGGTCGCAGCAGCTGTCGGTGAGAATCACATAATCTTTCATACAAGGTCTCCCTCCCTGAGAAACAATATCACGCGGACCCGCAGACGGGTCCACCTTTTCCACCCTATTATACCACATTCTCTGCGGAGCGCAAGAGAAAATTGCGGACGGGCTCACCCCTCCGGCGGACGGGCGGCATAGAGGGCGGCGGCCCGGCTGTCGATCTCCCGCAGGAAGGGCGCAATATCCGCCTGCCCGTGGCCCTCCCGGCACAGGGCCGCGATCTCCCGGTGGAGAGGGTCGGAGGCGTCGTAGGGCGGGATATACAGGCGGCGGAGTACGTGGGCGGAAATGCTGGTGGGATTCATGTAGCTCTCCACGCACCGGGCCGCGGGGGTGGAGCTGAGCATCCCGCAGAGGTAATAGGCCTCCTCCTGGCAATCCGTGGACACGTACATAACCTTTTCGTTGGGCAACAGCAGCTTTTCCCCCAGGAGGGGGTGATTCACCGTGCCGGTCACCGCGCAGACGAACCGGGAGGCGATGTATTTCCAGACCACCTTGTAGGGAGCGAAGGTATACGCCCCCACCCGCAAAACGGTATGGAACGCCTGGTGCTGGAGTTCCCGTTCCCATCCGGCGAAGCCCCGGCGGCTGTCCAGAATATCCCGGAAGCGGTTCAGATAGGCCCAGGTCCTTGGCGCGACGCGCTCCAGCTCCTCCCGGGGGACGGGCCGGATTTTTGTTCCGGCGGTGTGGGGACAGAGGATGCAGGCGTCGCAGGACGTACTCCACTGGCGGATTCCGCCGCCCTTCAGCATGGGAAAAAGGAAGGTTTTTTCCAGCTGTACCGTTACCTGCTCCGACTTCCGCTTCGCCCGGTCCACAAGGTTGACGGCGGTGACCAGGGGCCCGCTGGCGCTGAGGGGCTTCATCCAGTACACGGCGTTGGCGCCGCCGGTGAAAACGCCGGTCCTGGCCCGGTAGGGGTTGGTCCCCAGGGCTCGCCGGATGACCGCCAGCTCTTCCCCGGGGGCGGTGATCCAGGGGGCCGCCGGGTCATCCTCCGAGGCGGGCTGGGCCCGCAGCTCCTGGCAGGAGAGGCCTGCGAGTACCTCCGGCAGGGGCGCGTAGGGGTCAAAGGGCAGGGTTTTATGGCCGTCCCGCCGCCTCCACTGGAAGTAGGGCACCGGGTAGGCGGTCTCCTGTCCCTTCCGGGCAAAGAGGAGAGCGGCCCCGGCGGCGGCGTCCTCAAATACCCGGACGCCCGACAGGTCGTCCACCCGAAGGACCCGGACAGGCGTTCCGTCCGCCCCTGTCCGGAACCGGCGGAAGCCGGCCCCGTTCTGGGCGGATTTGAACAGTCCCTGCCGGAGGATGAAGCCCAGGATGCCGCCCTCCTTCAGCAGGCGGTCCACGGCGGCGCAGGTAATGAGGACGGAGACGTCCTCCTTGGAAAAGCTCAGATCCAGGCCCTTGGCGGAGAGAAGCCCGTATCCGGCCCAGGCATCCCCGGAGCGGCCGCGGCAGTGGGCGGGCAGGTACTCCCAGTTGACCCAGGGGGGATTGCCCACGATGATGTCCGCCTTTTCCAGGGCTCCGGCGGCGGCCCCGTCCCGGGACAGCAGGTCCCGCACGGCGTCTGCGGGGTGGCCCGCGGTGCAAAAATCCCGCGGCCCGGACGCCTCTCCGGCGGCGGAGAGGGACAGGACGTCTGCGGTATACACGGGAATGACGGTTTCCCGCCCGCTGTCCAGCAGATCCAGCACAGACAGCAGATAGTTGGTTTTGGCGGTCAGCACCGCCAAAGGGTTGAGGTCCAGTCCCCGGACCGTGGAGAGGATGGCCTCCAGGGAGAGGCCCGCCCGCCGCTTCATGGCGATGGCCCGGCACAGGAAGGTGCCGGAGCCGCAGGTGGGGTCCATGATGGACGCTCCTGGGTCTGCCGCCGCCTGCCGGATGATCCACTCCGCCAGCCAGTCCGGGGTATAATACTCCCCCAGGGCGTGACGCAGCTCCTTGGGGATCATGGACTCGTAGATCTGCTTGATAAAATCGCAGCTGTCCTCTGCCCGGAATGCAGGGGAGGAGGAGCCGCTCTCATAGCGGCCCGCAGCGGCGCGGATACGGTCCAGCACCGGAGCAAAGCCGTTTTCCAGCTCGAAAACCGGCCAGCAGTACCAGCCGCCCCCTCCGTAGCCGGACACGCCGTACCGCCCGGTGAATCCGCCCAGAATGAGGGCGGTCCGGGAGGCGGCCTCGCCGCCGCAGAGCCCGCGGAGGGCGGACTCCAGCAGGATCTTGATGAGAAGGCTGTAGCAGGTCTGGGTGGAGAAGAACAGCAGCTGCAGCGCCTCCGCTCCGCCGCAGGCCTCCGCCAGCCGGGTCAGCCTGCTGTTGCCGGACAGGCCGGCAGAGATATCTCCATAAATCCTCCGGAAGTCCTCCCGCCAGCCGGCGGCCAGCTCCGCCGTTTTTTCCGACGGCCGCAGGAGAAAGGCGCGAATTTCCGCAGTCGCGCTGTCTATTTCCTTTCGCAGAGGGGACTGCATATTTTTCAGATCCCCGCAGAACAAATACAAATCGATCACAGGTCAAACTCCCCGCTGTGTTGTGAGATAGGTCTATTGTACCGGAAGCCGGCCTATATTGCAACAAAATATGGGGAAAATACCGGATACGGGCTGCCGGAGGGAGAAATTGCAAAACCTTGCTTGTCATCGTCCCCCACCTGTGCTATAATCAGACTCAGCATACCCAGAAGCAACCCTCCGGTGGCCGGAGGGAAGAGGGGGAAAGACTGCCGTGCATAAAAAGCTGTCCAGACTCATCGAGCCGAATCTGCAGCCCTATTTGTTCTGCCTTGCCCTGTTTGCCGTCCTGACGGCGCCCATACAGCCCCTGCTGTCGCTGGCAGAGACGGCGGCTCTGGCGGCACTGTATATCTACCACCGCCGCCAGAGCATGCGCAGGCGGCGCAGCGTGATGCAGTATATTGAGTCCATCACCGGCGGAACGGATTCCATCAGCAAGAACAGCATGCTCAATACGCCTTTGCCCGTGGTGGTGTTCCGGGGGGACAACGGAGAGGTCATCTGGGCAAACCAGGGCTTCTCGGCATTGTCGGAGTCCCGGGACGATGTGTTTAGTATGCGCATTGAGGACCTGGCTCCGGATTTCGACTACCGGTGGCTTCTGGACGGGAACACCGGCGAGGAGCTGGAGGAGCTGACGGAGATCGGAGGCCGGGCCTACCGGGTCTACGGAACCGCCAGCCGTGCTTCCAGCCGTGCCTCCAGCCAGGAGCAGATCGTCACGGCCTACTTTGTGGACGTCACCGAGAGCAGGCACATCCAGGCCCTGTACGAGTCCAGCCGCCCGGTGACCTGTCTGCTGGTGGTGGACAACTACGAGGAACTGCTGAAAGCGGGAGGCGAGGCGGCCAAGAGCGCCGTTCTGGCCCAGATCGACGAGCGGCTGAACGCCTGGACCACCGGCTCCGGCGGTATGCTCCGCAAATTCGACCGTGACAGGTATCTGTTCCAGTGCGACGAGCAGTCCTTCCGCCGTCTGCTGGACGATAAGTTCTCCATTCTGGAGTCCATTCATCAGGTGACCAGCGAGGACGGCGTTACCGCCTCCCTGTCCATCGGCGTGGGCAAGGACTGTGAGAGCTACGAGGAGGGCTTCCGGTGGGCGGAGAAGTCCATCGAGATGGCCCTCAGCCGGGGCGGCGATCAGGCGGTGGTGAAGGACAGCCTGGACTTCCAGTTCTACGGCGGCCGCTCCAAGTCCACGGAGAAGCGCACCAAGGTCAAGAGCCGGGTCATGGCCAAGGCACTGGGGGAACTGATCGCCGACGCGGGACAGGTCTACGTCATGGGCCACGAGTACGCGGATATGGACGCGGTGGGCGCGGCGGCGGGTATCTGCTGTGCCGCCCGGAAGAAGGGCAAGAAAGCCCAGATCGTTATCGATATGGAGGGCAACAACGCCCGTCCTCTGGTGCGCAAGCTCAGGGATCTGCCGGAGTACGAGGACGTATTTGTCAGCGGACCGGATGCCTTCATCCATGCCCAGCCCGGGGCACTGCTGGTAGTGGTGGACACCAACCGGCCGGACATGGTGGAGAACCGGCAGCTGCTGGACGCCTGCAACCGGGTGGCGGTCATCGACCACCACCGCCGTGCGGCCACCTACATTGAGAACGCGGCGCTGAACTTCCACGAGCCTTACGCCTCCTCCGCCTCGGAGCTGGTGACGGAGCTGCTGCAATATCTGGTGGAGCCCAGCGACATGCTCCGGGGCGAGGCGGAGGCCCTGCTGGCGGGCATCGTGCTGGACACCAAGAACTTCGTCATGCGGGCGGGGAGCCGGACCTTTGAGGCGGCGGCGTTCCTGCGCCGGGCGGGGGCGGACACCTATGAGGTCCGCCGGTACTTCCAGAGCGACCTGAACAGCATGATCCAGCGCTACGAGATCATCCGGGAGGCGCAGATGGTCCATGGGGACATTGCTCTGGCGGTGGCCCGCAACGAGGTGGACCGGGTGACGGCGGCTAAGACCGCCGACGATCTGCTGAATCTTCAGGGAGTCCAGGCGTCCATCGTCCTCTACCGGCAGGGGAACGGAGTGTCCATGTCAGGCCGCTCTCTGGGGGAAGTCAACGTGCAGGTGATTCTGGAGCAGCTGGGCGGCGGAGGGAACGGCACCTCTGCCGGCGGTTATGTACCGGACAGCGATCTGGACGAGGTCCGGCAGCGGGTACTGGTAGCTATTGGGAACTATTATATTACGTGATGGAAAATTGGGAAAAGATACTGGAAAGTGGGATTTTCAATCGAATGTGAAGTGACCAACTCGGTTTTTCGCAATAAATTTTACATTATGACCGGTGTGCGCGCCGGTGCGTAAGAACAATCAGGAGGAACAACACCATGAAAGTGATTTTACAGCAGGATGTACGGGGTCAGGGGAAGAAGGGCCAGATGATTGAAGTGGCGGAAGGCTACGCCCGGAATTTCCTTCTGCCCAGGAAGCTGGCGGTGCCCGCCACCGCCGACGCGGTGAACACCATGAAGCTGAAAGAGAAGGCTAAAAAGGCGGAGGATGCCCGCCTCAAGGCCGAGGCGGAGGCCATTGTGGAGAAGCTGAAAAATTCTCCCGTCAAGGTGACGGCCCGGGCCGGAGCCAACGGGAAGCTTTTTGGGGCCGTGACCAGCAAGGAGGTTTCGGATGCCCTGCAGGCACAGCATGGCATTGAGCTTGCCAAGCAGAAGATTGTGATGGATGAGCCTATCAAGGCGTATGGGAGTTATGAATTGAAGGCGAAGCTGGGGTATGAGGTTTCGGGGACCGTCTATGTGATGGTGGTGGAAGAGAAGTAATTTTCGCGCACTCCGGACGTGAGCAACCGTCCCTGGTACTCGCCCTTCAGCCGGGTGCCTGTTTCCCTGCGGCAATGATTCCACAATGACCGCATTCAGCCATCATGCGCAATGAGGAAAGAAAAAGCGGACGGCCTCCGGGGCCGCAGACTCACGCACCGCCCCGCAGAGGCGGCATTCAGGAGGTGTTCCGGATTGGCTTTTGAAGATGAAATCCTATCAAGGCAGATGCCCCACTCTCTGGAGGCCGAGCAATCGGCCTTGGGTTCCATGCTCATCGATGCCGACTGCATCAAGGACGTCATGGACAAGCTCCAGCCCGACGACTTCTATGTGAAGCAGAACCGGGACATCTTTGAAACTATTTACACCATGTTCAGCTACTCCAAGCCCATCGACGGCGTGACGGTGGCGGAGGAGATGCAGAAAAACGGCACCTATGACGACCAGGTCACAAGAAACTACCTGGTGCAGCTGATGGAGATCACCCCCACCGCCGCCAACGTCATGGAGTACGTGAAGATCATCCAGGATAAAGCCCTCCTCCGCTCCCTGGCCAAGGCTGCCGGGGAAATCACCGCCATGGTCCAGGAGGGCCTGGGAGAGGCCCGGGATATCCTGGAGGCCTCGGAGCAGAAGGTCTATGCCATTCGCCGGGGCCGGGGAAGCCAGGAGCTGACCCCCGTGGCCCAGCTTATCAAGCCCTTTCTGGACCGGCTCAATGATCTGGCTTCCGGGAAGATGGATATGGTGGGCCAGCCCAGCGGTTTCTCCGCCGTGGATCAGAAGATCCACGGGCTGAACAAGTCCGACCTGATCCTCCTGGCCGCCCGCCCCGGTGTGGGCAAAAGCTCCTTCGCCATGAACATGGCCCTGAACGTGGCCCGTCAGGCCCAGAAGACGGTGGCCGTGTTCTCTCTGGAGATGAGCAAGGAGCAGCTGCTGGAGCGTCTGCTGGCCTCCGAGGGGCTGGTGGAGCTGAGCAGGCTGAAAACCGGACGGCTCAGTGCCTCCGACTGGGGGAAGATCACCCAGGCGGCCCGGACGCTGCGCCAGACCGACATTCGCATCGACGACAACCCCATGCTCACCGCCGCCGACATGAACGCCAAGTGCAGGCGGCTGGAAAATCTGGGCCTGGTGGTGGTGGACTACCTCCAGCTCATGAGTTCCTCCGGCGGAAAGAGCTACGCCGGGGAGAACCGCCAGCAGGCAGTCAGCGACATCTCCCGTATGCTGAAGATCATGGCAAAGGAGCTGGATGTGCCCGTTATCTGCCTCAGCCAGCTCAGCCGTGCCAACGAGAAGCGGGAGGACAAGCGCCCCATGCTCTCCGACCTCCGGGACTCCGGCGCCATCGAGCAGGACGCGGATATCGTCATGTTCCTCTATCGGGAGGACTACTACAAGGAGGACGCGGAAAACCGGAACGTGGCGGAGTGCATCGTAGCCAAGAACCGCCACGGCGAGACCGGAAAGGTGCCCCTCCGCTGGGCCCCGGAGTACGTGACGTTCAGCACTTTGGAAATGCGCTATGACGAAGATGATTGATCCACTGGTACGAAAGGTCCGCGCTTTCTGCGAGAAGCGGGACCTGCTGCCCCGGGAGGGGACCGTGCTGTGCGCTCTCTCCGGCGGGCGGGACTCCATGGCTTTGCTGCACATTCTGTCCCAGCTGGCGGAGGAAGGGGGCTTTCAGGTCACTGCCGCCCACTTCAACCACCGGCTGCGGGCCACAGCGGACAGGGATGAGGCCTTTGTCCGGGACTGGTGCCGGGGGCAGGGCATTCCCCTGACCTGCGGGGCGGGGGATGTGAGGAAACTTGCCCGCCGTGAGGGACTGAGCATTGAGGACGCGGCCCGCACCCTGCGCTATGCTTTTCTGGAGACCGCCGCCCGTGACATGGGCGCGGCCCGCATCGCTACCGCCCACCACCGGGAGGACAATGCCGAGACGGTCCTCCTCCATCTCCTGCGGGGAACGGGCCTCCGGGGACTTGGGGGCATCCCGCCGGTGAGAGGGAGGATCGTCCGCCCCCTGCTGGAGACCAGCCGGAGGGAGATCGACGGGTATGTGGCACGGCATGAAATTCCTTATGTGGAGGACGAGAGCAACCGGGATGCTGCGTATATCCGCAACCGCCTGCGGCTGGAGGTCCTGCCCCTGCTGGAGGAGATCTCACCGGGCTGCGGGGCGCGGATCGCGGCGGCGGCGGAGCTGCTGCGTGAGGAGGACGGCCATCTCCGCCGGGAGGCGGAGGCCCTTGTGCCGGAGGCGGCAGACGGCGCGGTGATCCTGCCCGTCACGGTGCTGGACCGGCAGGATACGGCCATCCGGCGGCGTCTGGTGCGGACCATGGGCCGGAAACTGGGCGCTGAACTGACAAAAGCCCAGACAGAGGCGGTGCTGTCCCTGAAAAGCGGCGGCTGTCTGGACCTGCCGGAGGGCCTGCGCGCCGTCCGGAAGCCCCACCGGCTGATTTTGGAAAAGCAGGCGCCTCTCCCGCCGCCCCTTGTGCTTCACGAGGGGGAGCAGCTCTGGGGTCACTGGCGGATCACCGTTCGCCGTTGCGATGGACCGGCGGAGGAAGGTGTGGACAGAATCGTTCTCCGGGATACCGGCGGTGAGCTGACTGTTGCCGCCTGGGACGGCACCGGCCGTCTGGAAGTGGAGAACGGAAGCCGGACAGTAAAGCGGCTGTTTGCCGACGCGGGCGTCCCGACAGAGCGCAGAAGGGAGTATCCGGCAGTGCTGCTGGATGGAACGCTGGCCGCTGTGCCGGGGGTGGCAACAGACCGGGCCTGCTGGCCGCAAAAAGATGAGGCGTGTCTGGTCATCACCTGGGAGCCATGTAGAGTGGAGGTGCCTGAATGACTGTCCGGTATGCGAATGAGGGTGATTTTGGACTGCTGTGCGGCAATGACCGGCATATCCGCGCGGATGAGCTGAGAAGCAGCATTCAAGCAAAAAGAATCCTTATCATACTGGGCGGAGGCCGCACCGCCGGATGGCTGCGGTATAATCTGTTTTGGGACAACCTCCCTTTTTTGAATATGCTGTACCTTTTTGAGGAATACAGAGGAAAAGGGTATGGCGCTCAATTGGTGCAGCATTGGGAGCAGGAAATGGCCGGGGCCGGTTACCGGGAGGTCCTGACCTCCACGCTGTCCAATGAGCGGGGGCAGTTTTTCTTCCGCAAAAGAGGCTATACCGACTGCGGCGCGTTACTGCTGCCCGGTGAACCGCTGGAGATCATCCTGCGAAAAGAGCTGACAGGGCAAACCGCCCTGTCCTGAATAACACCCCCACCACGAATCGAAGAAAAGGAGAAAAGAAAAATGGGCATGATGGATCAGGACATTTTGAAGGTACTCTATACCGAAAAGCAGATCGCCGCAAGGATCGAAGCCATGGGCATGGAAATGTACGACGCGCTGAAGGACAAGGACCCGCTGTTCGTCAGCGTCCTGCGGGGAGCCTTCATCTTCATGGCGGACATCGTGCGGGCCTGCCAGGTCCGCTGTGACGTGGAGTTTATCGCGGTGTCCTCCTACGGAAACGCGACCGCCTCCTCCGGAGCGGTGAAGATCACCCACGACATCCAGCAGGACATCACCGGAAGGAACATCGTGGTCATCGAGGACATTCTGGATTCCGGCAATACCCTCCACTTCCTCAAGCAGTATTTCATGACCAAGGGGGCGGCCTCCGTGTCCATCTGCACCCTGCTGGACAAGCCCAGCCGCCGGACAAAGGCCATCACCGCCGACTACATCGGCTTCACCGTGCCCGACGAGTTCGTGGTGGGCTACGGGCTGGACTACTGCCAGAAGTACCGCAACCTGCCCTACATAGGCGTCCTGAAGCCGGAGGTCTATAGCGGAGAAGGATAGGAACATAGAACCGGGCCCGGACCGGCAGGTCCCGCCCAAAGGAGTGATTTTTTGACCAAGCAGAGAAACCGCCCCGGCGTGGGTGTGTATTTCGCCCTGATCCTGCTGCTGCTGTGCGGCTACTACCTCTTTTTTGATACGCTGCGGGTACCGGCGGTATCCTACGCCCAGGCGGAGGATCTGTTCCGCCGGGAACAGGTCCAGAGCTTTTACGTGAAGAACGGCAGCGAGCTGTACCTGTCCCTCCGGGACGGGACCACCGTCCGCAACGAGCTGGGCAGCACGGACCGGTTCCGGGAGGAGCTGGGGGAGCTGATCCGGGAGCAGAAGGCCGCCGGCATTCTGGTGGACTACGATTTTGCCCCCGTGTACCGTCCTCCCTGGTGGAGCGAGATCCTGCTGTATGTGCTGCTCATCGGGGGCATCTTCCTGGTTTGGCAGTATATGATGATCCGCGCCCAGGGGGGCGGCGGCAGCATGGACCAGGGCAAGCGCTTCGGCAAGGCCCGCATCCGCTTCGGCTCCGACAGCCAGGAGCGGGTGGATTTTGAACAGGTGGCCGGAGCGCGGGAGGAAAAGGAGGAGCTGCAGGAGATCGTGGGCTTCCTCAAGGAACCCAGGAAGTATCTGGACCTGGGGGCACGGATCCCCAAGGGCGTACTGCTGGTGGGACCTCCGGGTACCGGCAAGACCCTGCTGGCCAAGGCCGTGGCCGGGGAGGCCGGGGTGCAGTTCCTGTCCATCTCCGGCTCCGACTTTGTGGAGCTGTACGTGGGCGTGGGCGCGTCCCGGGTGCGGGACCTGTTCGGCCAGGCCAAGAAGGACTGCCCCGCCATCGTGTTCATCGATGAGATCGACGCCGTGGGCCGGCAGCGGGGCACCGGGCTGGGCGGCGGACACGATGAGCGGGAGCAGACCCTGAACCAGCTCCTGGTGGAGATGGACGGCTTCTCCGCCAACGAGGGGGTTATCGTGCTGGCGGCCACCAACCGGCAGGACATTCTGGACCCCGCCCTCCTCCGCCCGGGCCGGTTCGACCGGCAGGTGTACGTGGGCCGGCCCGACATGAAGGGCCGGGAGGACATTTTGAAGGTCCACGCCCGGGAAAAGCCCCTGGCGGAGGACGTGGATCTGAAGGAGATCGCCCGGGAGACCACCGGCTTCACCGGGGCGGACCTGGAGAACCTGATGAACGAGTCCGCCCTGCTGGCGGCGCGGCGGAATCAGCCCTATATCACCCTCACGGACGTGCAGGAGTCGGTGATCAAGGTGCTGGCGGGCCCCGAGAAGCGCAGCCGGACCCGGATCCTGGAGGATCGGAAAATCACCGCCTACCACGAGGCGGGCCACGCGGTGGTGAGCCGCGCCCTGCCCACCCAGGACCCGGTGCAGCAGATCACCATCGTCCCCCGGGGCACCGCGGCGGGCATGACCATCAACCGCCCCCAGGAGGACCGGGACCACGTGTCCCAGAAACGGCTGGAGGAGACGCTGTCCACCCTGCTGGGGGGCCGCTGCGCCGAGGAGACGGCCCTGGGCTTCGTGTGCACCGGGGCGGTGAGCGACCTGGAGCGGGCCACCGCCATCGCCCGGGACATGGTGACCAAATACGGCATGAGCGGCAGGCTGGGCCACACCGCCTTCGGCGCGGGCCACGACGAGGTGTTCATCGGCCGCTCCATGGCCCAGGCCAAGCCCTACTCGGAGGAGACCGCCGCCCTCATCGACCGGGAGGTGAAGGCCCTGCTGGACGGGGCCTATGAGCGGTGCCGGGACATATTGCGGCGGGATCGGGATAAATTAGAGCTGGTGGCCCAGTACCTGCTGGCCCACGAGAGCATGGACGCCGCCCAGTTCCAGCTGGCCTATGACGATCCGGCCGCGCTGGACCTCCCGGCGGAGGAAGGCTGAGCCATGGAAGGGGACAATCGGATGGATGATAAGTTAGAGCAGATGCAAAGCGGCCCCGCCCCGGAGAACGCCCCGCCGGAGGGCACCCCCGCCCCGGAGGGGGAGCAGTCCCCCGCCAAGGCCCAGCGGGACGGCTCCGCCAGCCGGGACCTGTACCTGAACGTGCGGGTGCTGGTGGGGATGATGGCGGCCTTTGTGCTGCTGTTCACCTTCGTGGTCCGGGTGATCGTGGTGAGCGGGCCGTCCATGGAGAGCACCCTCTGGGAGCGGGATCTGATCCTGGTCTGGTCCCTGGGCTATGAGCCGAAGCAGGGGGACATCGTGGTGCTCACCCAGGAGCGGTATCAGGAGGACTCCATCATCAAACGGGTCATCGCCACCGGGGGCCAGCGGGTGGACATCGACTACGGCTCCGGCACCGTGCAGGTGGACGGCAAGGTGATTGCCGAGGACTATATCAACGAGCCGATGCGCCTGCCCAACTGGGGGGAGGGGGTCAACCACGTGACGGTGCCCGAGGGCTGCATTTTCGTCATGGGCGACAACCGCAACCACTCCGCCGACAGCCGCCATCCGGACATCGGCATCGTGGACAACCGTTGCGTCATCGGCCGGGGGCTGGCGGTGCTGTTCCCCTTCAGCCGCTGGCAGGGATTATGAGGTGGAAACCATGAAAAACAGCGTATCCGGGCGGACGGCCTGGCTGATCTCCGCGGGGGGGGCGGCCCTGGCCGCGGCCCTGCTGCGGAGGTGGCAGCTCGCCTCCGCCTTTGAGCCGGACTCCGGCCTGGCCATACCCGGGGCCCAGGCCAGCGTGATCCTCACCTGCGTGGTGGTGATGGCGGGGGCCTGGTTTATCCTGCTGGCCCTGCGCCAGGCCCCCGATCCCGCCCGCCGCTGGGACATGGTGTTCCTGGGCACCGGGGACCCCGTGTTCCCCGGGCTGGAGGCGGCGGCGGCCCTGCTGGCCCTACTGGCGGTTCCGGTGCTGTTCGTGGTGGGGGTGGGGCAGTTCCAGCTCTACCAGGCCGCGCTGGACGCCGGCGTGCAGCCCCCCAGCAACAACGGGATGCTCACCCTGGCCACGGCGGCGGGGTCCCTTCTGGCCGCCCTGGGCCTGCTCCAGATGGGGCGGGACGGCCTGCGCCCCGGCAGGCGGGGCAAGGGGGGCTTTTCCGCCGCCCTGCCCGGGATCGCCGGGTGCGTGTGGCTG
>OFFP01001857.1_pt1 | contig 13430 bp, 14 predicted proteins | sample 1521431 | NCBI WGS metagenome assembly OFFP01 (sample SAMEA3504104, study PRJEB24116) | mouse gut metagenome | biome: mouse gut; feature: mouse-associated habitat; material: faeces | place: Denmark | collected 2011 | reverse complement strand
ACAGACCAGCATATCAAAAATGTTGCTCTTAACGGCATTTTCAAGATTTTTTGTGATGGGCATTACCATAGTCGGACTTCCTTTTCTTATGCGGACTGTCTTCGGATTTAATGCAAAATATGTTGTTTTTGCGCCTGTTATTATCTGTAATCCCCTCAGCAGTTTTTCAGCATTTTCCCGGAACTGTGACAGGAATTCCTTTTCCAGATCATAACAGAGATAGAGGATACCAAAGATCGAGTTCCATACTTGCCGCATAGCTGCTTCGTCCAGGAATCTTTCCGCCTTCCTTATGAGCGTTACAAAATTCTTCTGGAATGTCGCCCACTCAATAGAGAAGTCATCATTAAGCGCCACGCCTCTCGGATGGCGGTCATCAAACCAGCGCCAGAGTTCTGTCCGTGTGATTCCGACCGGAAATGAGATCCCCTGCAGTGTAAATGATTCTGCAAAGAATTCGTCTCCGGAGTACGGAACCTCCAAAGGTATATCTGAAAGCTCCCGCCACATGGTTTCTACCACCCGTCTGCACAGACCGGATTCCTGATCATAGTCACAGCCGTCACGGTTTACACATTCACTGCAGAGCAGTAAGCGCTTGCCGCAGGAGGGACATCTTGTCAGATAGCCTTGTGATGCCATATCCCATAAGACCGAGACCTCCGCATTGCAGTGCGGGCATAGTTCATAAATCATTTCCTTCATAGCAATTCTCCTCGTGATAAATGAGAGATTACGCAATCATTTCCAGGAACTGTTCTTCTGTCAGGACTGGAATATTCAGCTCCTGAGCCTTTTTCAGCTTGCTTCCTGCTTTCTCTCCGCAGATCAGGTAATCCGTCTTTTTCGTCACGGAGCTTCCGGGTTTTCCTCCAAGCTCCAGGATCTTTGTGTTGATGCCGTCGCGGGTGAAATGTGTAAGCTTTCCTGTCGCAACAACTGTGCAGCCCATAAATGGATTCTCTTTTACTTCTCTCATGATGTGTTCCTCCTTTGACTGGAATGTAAGTTCTTTCTGTAATTCTTTCCATAAACACAAGTTTTCTTCGTTGGAAAACCATGTGTGAATGTTGTGGTTCAGTGTCTCCCCGAAGTCCTCCAGTGCCGTAAAATCATAACTGCCGACAGCAGCGGCTTCAAAGTCATTCAGGTTTCCGGAAAATACGTTATTTAAAATACGGCTTTTGGTACGCCCCACCATGGGGATGTCCATTGCTACCAGGAAATGCACGAAGTCTGTCTCCCGGCTTCTGGTAATGGCGCTCCAGAGGCGTTCATAGGATTTCTCACCAAACCCATCCAGTGCAAGGATATCCTCGCGGTACTGATCCAGATGGTAGAGATCCTGAAAGGAATCCAGATAGCCTAGCTCTAAGAACCGCTCCAACATAGCTGAAGAGAGACCTTCGATATCCATAGCCTTCTTCCCCACGAAATGCTCAAACTTCCGCAGGATCTGGCTGTCGCATGCCGGATTGTTACAGTGAACAGTTTCCACGATTCTGCCATCGCCGGTTTTCCTGCGTTTAATCCAGGTAGCCGACTGGCAGCACGGACAGAGCGGTGGGACAATATCCCGGTATCTTCCCCGGTCCAGATTTTCTTTGATGTGGGGAATGATCATGTTCCGTTTTGAGATCAGGATCCTGCACCCTGGAACCAGCTCCAGATTCTTTATGAAGCTTAAGTTATGCAGGGATGCCCGTGATACTTCACAGCCGTCGATCTCAACCGTATCGAAAATGCCGACCGGCGCAATCTCTCCGAAGCGGGTAGGCGTCCATTCAATTTTACGCAAAATGGTCTCATACTGCTCATCTTCAAACTTGTAAGCAAGCCCGTCCTTGTAATGGTGTCCCGTCTTCCCGCAGCTTTTGGAGTAACTGAGGCTGTCGAAGACTGCAACGATGCCGTCAATCGGGATGTGCCGCCTGGAAGCTTCCGTTACCAGCATATCGATACTGGTAGTAACCAGTTCTTCTGTCGGCGCCGGCCCTTCTATAGAAATATAGGGGCAGGTATCGAATCCAAGCTCCTTTAAAAGCGAAAGCCGCATCTGCCTGCTGTCGCTGTAGGGACTTTCATCCAGCCCTTCTAATACATTGAATGGCGAGAAATAGACGCAGCGTTTTGCGCAGGTTTCCGGATTCAGGCTCCGTACTGTGCCTGAGACAAGATTGCGCGCATTACGGAATTTCTTTCCGTTGCTGTCTACGAGTGTTTCTTTGAGACGTTCAAAGTCATTGATGTGGATGTAGGATTCCCCGGTGATGACCAGGCGTTTCCGGTAAGGGATTGATAAGGGGACATTCTGATAGGCAGGGAGATTGTGGGTGATTTCTTCGCCGACTTCTCCATTTCCACGGGTGGAAGCCTGTATCAGATGCCCGTCCTCATACACCAGCTTGGTCGTAAGCCCGTCCAGTTTCAGCATCAGTAATGCCGGCTTCCTGGCCAGAAGCGCTGTGATCTCCGTTACCTGTTTTGTCTTTTCCAGAGAAAGCAGTGGAACGGGGTGCTGCACTTTTGAAAGGCTGCTGACCGGGTAATAGCCGACTGTCTGTGTCGGGGAATTGGAGAGGATGAATCCGGTCTCCGTTTCCAGCTGTTGAAGCTCATCGAATAGCTGGTCATATTCTTTGTCTGTGATCGTCGGTGCGTTTAAGTTATAATAAGCGTGTCTGTGCTCATTCAATTCCTGCACCAGAGAAGTGATCTTTTGAATCTGGTTCATGATATTCGTCCTTTCTTTTGTTGGTTTTGGGATATTTCTAAGAGATGATTCCGGGTGAATGAAGAAGCAGGTTCTGCATAAAATATTCGCCTGTGCCTTGTCCGGATTTGCTGTAATAGTAAGCATGGTCGGAAAGATATTCCTCCGGATCCAGATACTCCTGATTGACCTTCTGTATCAGCCGATCCAGTTCCTTTTTGGAAGGAGCCTTGGATCTGGGAAACAGAATTACTTCATGGATGCTGCTTGGAATAATGTAAAAATCCTCTTTGAAGAAATCTGCAATCTCATCCATCAGGTTTTTACAGGTCATTAAGACAGCGCCGCATGAGAAGTATTCGTTTGTTAAAAAATACATGTCCTTATTCGGATCATTGTCAGATATCGCAGCGTAGTACCCACTTTTTAGAAAGCCGCGGTCCAGAAGATGCTGATTCAGATTGGCGAATTTTATTGGCAGCAAACGGCTATAATTTGCCAGCGCCTGCTGATGCAGTTCCAGAGTGTCAACGCCCCATTCCTTTAGCACCTCATCATTAACCGGCATACTTAAGAGCATCCTGTCAGATTTTTCAACAAGATAATGGTAGACGATAGACAGGTCCTGGAATGGGATATGTGGGGCTGTTTCTAAGAATGTGCGGTTTTTCTCTGTATTGACCAGCTTCATGATGATCCTGCTTTTGGCGGCGGAGTAATCAAGGAGTTTCTTCTCATCCACCTGTATTGCAGGTAAAGATTGGTACAAGCCTGCAACCAGATCAATGACCGTATCAAGCTCCTTTGTCGCCTGATAAAATTCATAGTATTCCTCCAGATAGATTGTGGGCGATGTATTTGCAGCCGGATTTTTGAAAACAATCCCGTACTTCATCTGTCCATTGGATTTCATCTGCTTTGTAAGACGGAGACTGACATTGCCAAGTTCTCTGTCCTGTAATCCCTGTAAAACTTTCTCCCTAAATGTTTCGTATGTCATTTGAACCCTCCTTTTCTTGTGGTGTCACCCGAAAGGAATGTATAGCATCCTCCTTTCTATTTGCGTTCAGGCAAAAAAAGAGAATGTACACCATAAGCATCCATTCTCCCATTCACTGCAGAAACCCTGCAAAATGCAGAAGGGGCATCTCCTCTTCTGCAAACAAAAAAAGCCAGAAGCTTTATGCCGGGCATAGTAATCCTTCTGACTTCATATACAAACCTAAACCGCGTGTGATATCCTTCTCGGACTGACACAAAAAATAATTACAATATCATATTAACACTATATATTGTACATGTCAAATAGTAAAATACAAAATATAGTTCATTTAAAGAATATAAAACAAAATATAGGGAATACTATTACAAAGACTGCCAAAATATGGAAAAAGAAAATGGAAATATCTGCTTGATAAAAGAACATGAGTTCTGTATAATGGGATATGGTGTCGGCAATGAATTGACAAAATACGAAAAGATAAAAAGAACAGTGAGGATGAGGCAGAACATGGATGTATTTACCGTATGCCCGGAATATGAAACCGAGCATTTTAAGATAAGGAAGCTGGAGGCAGGAGATGTGGAGGGGCTGTTTCCCTGTTATTCCGATCCGGAAGCCGCACGTTATTTCAATGGAGACTGCTGTGGGGATGATTTTTATTATACGGATAAGGAGAAGTTCCGGGAATGTGTGGAATATTGGCTGAGCCGGTATGAGGCAAGGGATTTTATCAGGTGGAGTGTTCTGGATAAGGGAACCGGGTTCTTGATCGGAACGATTGAAGTGTGCCCTTCTTTGAAGTATGCGGTTGACGGAAGGAAGATGGGGATTCTACGGATTGATTTAAAATCAGAGTATGAACGATGGCCGGTATTAAAAGAGCTGATGTATGTATTAATCTGCCATATCTATGAGGATTTTGAGGTTGCATCTATCATCATGAAGATTCAGAAGGATGCCGTGGAGAGACAGAAGCTGATAAAAGAATACCAGTTTGTAGCCACAAAGGAAGAATGCAATATCTCTCTGGAGGACTATTATATCAGGTATTGTTAGTGGAAGAACTTATCGTTGGCGGTACATTTACATATCGCTAAAAATTATGGGAGATGTCATTTTGAAGATAGAGATAACGGATATCGAAAAAAAGGATCATAAAAAGGCAATCCAGTTTGCAATCAAAGGCATGCATTTTGACTGGTATTTGGATAATAAATTTTTGCTCAATGCGTATGGCCGATACTTTTGGTATCTTGAACTCAACCGTGCCACACAGGTACTTGCGGCATATGTAGATCATGAATTTGCGGGAGTTTTATTGGCCGAGATCAAAGGTGAGAAAAAGAAACATCAATGTGTTCTGCAGCAGATTTACGTTAAATTTATTGATCTGATGCAGAGGAGTTTCTTTAAGGGTGGTGCAGGTCTCTATGAAAATACCACAAGGAAGCAGTTGGCACATTATTTAAAATCGGAAGCTCCTGATGGAGAGATTATATTCCTTGCGGCTGACCCTGATTGCAAGATCCGGGGAATCGGAACAGCGTTATTAAATGCCTTTGAAGAAAAGGAAAAAGGGAAAACGGTTTATCTGCATACGGATGATGCCTGCACGTATCAGTTTTATGAGCATAGAGGTTTTCAAAAGGCAGAGGAAACGGATATTGTTTTAGAAATGCCAAAGGGCAGGGTTTCGTTAAAATGTTTGCTTTACTATAAAAAAATTGGATAAAGACAAGAAGAATGAAACCATGGAGGGTAAGCTATGCGTATAGATCATATTGCGATGTATGTAAATGATTTAGAAGCTGCAAGGGATTTTTTTATGAAATATTTCAATGCAATACCAAACAGTGGCTATCACAATAAAACAACAAATTTTCGCTCCTATTTTTTGAGCTTTGAGGATGGTGCCAGGCTGGAAATTATGAATAAACCAACAATGGAGGAAATGGAAAAACCATTTACACGCACAGGTTATATTCATATTGCGTTTAGTTTAGGCAGCAAAGAAGCTGTTGATGAACTTACGGAGAGAATGCGAAACGATGGATACCATGTTGTCAGCGGACCCCGAACAACAGGCGATGGATATTATGAAAGCTGTATTGTTGGGATTGAAGGAAATCAGATTGAAATAACAGAATAACAAATGAAAGAGCCACCTGTTAAAAGTGGCTCAGATAATGATACGGTTATGATTTGTCTTTATTCAGTTTTAAATCGGTTATTATGCCAGACAGGACAGATTTGGAAGTTCCAGCTCCGTAATAGACCATTCAATCCAGTCACCTTGTATGACAGCCCTGGCACTGTATCCGCTCAGATAGGTATTTTCCTGTTCTTCTTCTGTCTGGGAAACGTGATCCAGTGTCATACGGTAGCTTTTCTCCATCTTTTCATAGAGTTCCTGATAATCGGTAGAGACATCGGGATCGTTCAATCCGCCTCCATAACTGCATAATACATATATCTTCATACATCATTCCTCCTCGTCCATCCAATCGTTTAAGGAATAGGGATCTTCAAAGCAGTGGACCTCCACTCCTGTATCTTCCAAAAGCGTATCTAGCATTTCCAGTGTTTCTGCAGGATATCCCATCTGGACAAAGCGTTCCAGCAGAGCGGCATCTGTAGTAAACAGTTCTCCATGCTCCAGTTTCTCACCCACCGGAATACCTGCCGGTGTCAGAAACGCTTCGTCTTCCATGGACACAGCATAATGGTCTGGGAAATACTGTCCGGAATAATCGGTATTGATATAGGTGTTACATCCCGGTTCGATGCTCTGCATAACAAAATCCACCTGATAAGCTTCGGCAATCGCATGGTATGCCTCGTAAAGCGGAGACCATGCTGCAGAGGTACTGAGAAGGATATTATCCGGATTCCGTTCCATAGAGATGACTGTTCCCCGGAGGGACAGACCTTCTGTGGGAATACCCTTTAATTCAAACAGGTTCCCAATCCCTGCCAGATCTTCATTGCTGCAGAAAACAATGGATGTTTCCAGGTCTTCCCATAGTGCATCCAGATGTTCCGGATTGGATTGTGAATAGAAATAGACGTCATCACAGCAGATATTTGCCATTACTCATCCACCTCCGTTTTCATTTCCTGCTCATAACCTGGCACATGCAGTGAGTAATTGCAGTTTTGAAGGCCGGGCTCTTTTAGAGCAGCATCATAAGTAGAAGAACGAAGCTCGGAATCCGCATAATTTCGGTCTAGCTCAATAATGTCAATCTGGATATCTTGATTTGATGCCAGCACTGTACTGACAATTCCGTCCTCAATGATAATGACCGCCCGTGGATTTTCATTAGGTTCCGTAGCCGTGACAATCTGGATATCCTGAATCCTGTGTTCAATCGCGTCAATGACAAGATCGAGCGTCACATTATAGGCGGTGTTGGAATCTTCCATATCGTTATACAGTTCATATGCCAGATCAAGAAGCTTTTTCTCCTCGGAAAGCGTTTGGTAAGGAAGGTTGCATAAGCCGATTCCTTCCTTTTTACGTTCCCTGCAGAGGATGATAAAATCAATTTCCCAGTAAAGGCGCTGCTGTATGCGGTAGACATCCTCCATTTCCTGGTCTGACAGGTGTACAGTTGTTTTTGGTTTTATATGAGTCTTCATAGCCATTCTTCTCCTTTTCTTCTTTGACTGATTCATCGCCTGGATAAATCCTTGTATTTGGATAAAATAAAAATTTCCACTGAAGATCTAACTTCTGATTCTCCCAGATTCCATCTCTGCAGATTTGTCTCGTCAAGGTATTATAGGTGACAGGTTCCGCATCTGGATTGTCCAAATCAAACACCAGGCAGGTTTTCAGGTCGATGTATGGCCATAAGGCACATTCAATCTTTTGCCGAAGCTCCAATGCCATCTGATAAAGCTGGTCTACATTGTAGGTTCTCGAAATGCAGGAACTCATCTGCCGTTCCATGCCGGAGTCTGCAATCACCTGATTGATGACCGCCGCCTGCTCTTCGATAGAGATATCCGGATTCAGGATAAGCCGGTCGGTAAGGACTTCCTTCACAAATGCAGATGCAGCTCTGTTAATCTGCTGGATCAGGGCATAATAAGGCTGACGGTAATGGGATTTCAGGATTTCAAGGGAAACCATTTCACGGTTTTTCTTCAGGGTGGAAAGCAGCTTTTGGAGGCTGCTTCCCTGTTCTTGAATCTTTGTCAAGCGCACATCACCCCGCTCTCGGCAGGAACAGTTTCATATCTGAGGTGGTAAATCGTGTTACAGGTCTCAAATTTTATGCCGTCCTCTGCTACTTCCAGGATCTTTAAGACCATAGAAGTTGTAAAGAACTGATGACGGGTACGGATCCATGCGTTTTCTCCGATACGGAGGGGCAGGGACGGGGTGCCGGTCATGGTGACGATGGTTTTCTTGACATTCTGTAATGGTTCTTTTCGGTGTCTTTTCATAGTAGATGGTTTCCTTTCTTAAAATTGCGGATTTGTTTTCAGTTCCATGTTGGATTTCGTTTTATGCTTCTAAGCTACAGCATAGTTTAGGCAGTAACATCCTTGGGCTGTCCGAAGATACTGATCCGGATGCTCGTAGATGGTTGCCCGGATCCGGTCCTCATAGTGCGGATTCTTCCGCGCTTTGGGATGGTCCCGAAGCAGATCGTATAGATCCGATAATGCCGCCGTCCCTCCCATACTTTCCATGGTCATCCGGATCAGATGGTGCCAGGTAATGGTCTGAAGATCCGTCTGGATTACCGACAGGCAGCCTTCCTGCCTGCAGGAAAAGGGGACTGTCAGGGAATCGGCTTTCTTTAGAATCAGCACATATTCTGTAACGACCGGGATGAACGGCTTTTTATACCTGCGGTTATCCGATACGCAGTTGAACTGCCCCTTTACAAGAAAAGATTCAAATTCGCCCATGCGCATCAGGTCGTTCTGCATGCTGTAAAAATGGCCTTCTTTCCGGATATCCCCAACCAGTACCGCAAGCCTGCCGTCCTTGCGTAACGCAAAGAAGAACTTCCGGATACAGTAATTCAATTTCTCCAGGAAGTCCTGATAGTTCTCACATCTCGACAGGTCATCCGGGTGAGGCTGTCCCCACATATTTCCACTGTATTTGATGATGTCGTGGTACGGCGGATGAAAGAAGATCAGGTCTGCCGAGTCTTCCACATCATTTCTTAATGCGTTCCAGTTGCCGTATCCGTAAGCCGGAGATGGGTTCAGGTCATAAAGCAATGACCGTACCTGAAACTGGTCTGCCACAGCCTGGGAAGTGCCGGAACCACTCATGGGATCCATTAGGGTAAACCGGCTTACATCCTTGTCATAGTAACGCTTGCAGTCCAGAACATAGCGCAGGATGGAAGCAACCACTTCCGGAGAGCAGTTCCCTCTCCAGTGGTTATCTCCGCCATTTCCACGTTCTGGAAATGCCATAAAGGATGTGAGCTCTTTGCCTACACGCTTCCGTAGTCCTTCTGTACCCAGCATTCCGGCAATGGTCTGCCATTCCGGGCCAAATTCATTCTGAAGAAGCTCTGCCGCCCGTTGTATTTGCAAATCGTTCATAGGAATCCTCCTCTACATCAGGGCAAGACTTCGTAACCGCCGGCGCATCCGGCTGAAACGGCTTTCCACGCCATATACGGTGAGGCTGCATTTCTCTGCAATCTCCTGATAGGTGTAGCCGTCCGCTTTCAGCCGGACCACTTCCTGTTCTTTCGGTGTGATGTAGGCAAGCAGCTTGACCAGCAGTTTCTGGTTATCCATAGTTTCAGCCGCCCGCTGCATCCGGTTGGGGAGAAGCGCGTCAATGGACAGATATTCCTCTTCTAAGGGAGCGGTAACAGCCGACCGCTTCCCGCAGTTCCAGTAGGCATATTCATTGATGAGGCAGTCATTCATGTTGCGCCATGCAATGGTACTGAAGGCATAATCGGATAATCTGGGTTTCTCCAGATATTCCTGTACGGCTAACAGATAGCCAAAGATGACGACATCATAAAACTCTTCTGCATCCAGCCTTTTTCTGGAGAGAAAACGGTCTACGATCTGATGGTTCTGCTCTGCAAATCTTTGCTGTTCTGGGGATAATAGATGTATTTTTTTCATAGTATTTTTATTCTTTCTTTAAAATAAATGGTATAGATTGTAATTCTCGTGATTGAAATCTGTATAGGATAGTGACTGTTTCCTGTCCAGATTGTTTTTGCTAATCAAATTCACGTGCGATTGTGGCTGCAACTAATCTTGAACATCCAATTTCCACTTCGGTAAGCGACTTTGCAGAAAGTACTGCTAATGCCAGAGGCTTTTCTACATGGACAGGGAAAAGTGCAGCGACTGGTGTTCCTGGACTAGAGGTGAGATAGATTGGTCTGCTCGTGTCCAGGAGATATTCTTTTTCAGTCTGAATGCAGGCAGAGAGTTCTTTGGAGACAGGGGTTCTGTCTGGAAGAAAACTTCCTACCGCGCTAACGACCTGCGTATCGGAGCAGAGGGTAACGGTGTGCCGGCTGCTGTTGTACAGGATGGTAAGGAAGGATGCGAGCCTGTGTGTGTCTACAGGCAGCTCTCCGCATTTCCTGAGATGGATTTCCTGGCCGGAAAGCTCCGCTTCCAGAGAATCCCGATTCACAAGGTTTAAAATCTTACGCATCTTGGTCGGGATCACGATCCGCCCCTGTGCATCCAGTGTGCAGATATCGGTATATTTCATAAATTCACCTTCTTTCTAACGGAAAGGAAGCCGCCATAGGGCCGCTTCCTTTTCCAAAAATGATCGTGCCTGAAATCTAAGCGGCATAGGTGTTTCCCTGCCCCTGATTTTGGTACTGGTTATTCTGTGTATTATTTTGCATATAGTACGGAGCCTGGTTTTGGTACTGTCCGTTCTGTGCATAATTCTGGGTTTGATCTTGGTATTGCCCGTTCTGAGCGTACCCTTGATCCTGACTATGATTCTGTGACTGCCAGTCCTGCTGCTGTTTCTCATACGCCTGCTTTCCGTTTGCGATCAGTGACGGTGCCATGCATGCTTCCCAGTTGGTGATATAGGATTCCGTGCGCTTTAGGAGCGTATAGAGGTCCATATCCGTCAGCTGGATAAACGCATTTTTCTCCGAGAGAAAGCTTCCGGATTTCATATAGGAACCGCCTTTCTGGTTTTGGACTTTCACGCCTTTCCCGTTTACAATCTGGATTCTCCAAGGGCTCTTCATCGGCCGCCCGCTGGAGTCACAGGTATGACGTGAAATAGAGAACTGCTGTGCTGTAGAATACCCCTGTGCATCAGGCGCGCCGTAGATCTTGCTCTGGGACCATTCAAATTCCTGGAACCCTGCAGTGATCCGGGTTAAGATAAACTGGATCTGTTCGGGAGCCAGGTTGAACTGGGCGATTATATTCTTATCGCCGGTGCCGTTGGAATAGTCCTGGATGGTGAGCTTGATCAGGGAATTTGCCTTATGGTCATTTTCCTTATACTCGCCTTTCGCGTGGAGCTGTGCATAGTGTGTCAGCGCCGCGCATTTCAACTGGTCATAGACGGCGATCAGCTTCCGGTCGGTTTGTACTTTGCAGATCTGAGGGGATATCCTCGTTTGATAATTCTGATTCATGAATCAATGTCCCTTCTTTCTAAATATTTATTAAGCTGTTTCGTATCGTACCGTAGGAACCATCTCATCAGGTAATATACGGCACAATACGAATTTCAACATGTCATTATTTTAAATACTGCTTTACAAGAAGCGCCATGTTCTTCGGCAGTTCTTCGAGCTTTGTGATATCCAGGAATCCATCCTGATAGATCCGCTTGATGTTCTCCTTATCTGAGCCGATAGCTGCAGCAAAGAGGATGATCCCCTTCTTTGAATATTCCTTCTTGATCCCACGCAGGTCTGCCTCCGCTTCCGTGCCGATGTACCCGTAATCCGCTGGCTGCCCGTCGGAAATGATGATGAGCAGCTTCTGGTTTTCCGGACGTTTGCTCAGATGTTCTGCCACATACCGTAAAGCGGCGCCGTCCCGGTTTCCGTTTCTGGCGCTCATGTCCATTAAACGATAGCGGTCAGAAGAGTCTATGGAGTCAAATTCTGCATAAGAATACAGCGCTACCCCGGCCTCACAGTCCGGCGTGGTATGCCCGTAGATGGTGACCGGTATCTGCAGGCTCTGACAGAAATCGTAGAGTACAATCGCTGTCATCCTTGCATAAGTGATCCGGTCGGAGCTGCTCATGGAGCCGCTTTCATCGATCAGGAGTCCTACCGCCAGCTTTTGCTCTTCCGAAGGGAGCCTTGTCCTTATAAAAAATGTACCGTCCTCATGGTGCAGTGCCCTTGTATCCAGGCGTTTTCCAAATTGCAGGTTTTTTAACTTACCGCCTTCGCTTTCTTCCTTCAGGAGCGGGGCGATGGTCTTCTGCAGTCTCTTGGAAGCCCGGAGAAGAGGCGGTGCAACGGACTGATATGCTTTTACCAGATCATCCGGTACACTGCACATTCGGTTTACTGTCACATGGATCCCTGTATGGGCGTTGCCGTAATGGATATCATTGGCTGCTTTCTGCAGTTCCTCCGTCATTTCCTGCTGGTATTGTTCCTCCGCTTTTTCCGTTGCCACACTGTTTAGGATACGGAAAAGGTCACTGGCGGATTTTTCATAACCGGAACCCAGGTATTGGTGGTTATAAGTAATACCCGGATTGTTTCCTTCTAAGATTGTGGAAGTCTTTGCAAGCTGGATCCGGTCGCCTTCTTCCGTCACCACATCCTGCACACCGGACATGATATTTTGGCGTGCCTGTGGAGAAAACTGAAGAGGTGGATTGGCGCTTTGTGCTTTCTTTCCGGCTTCCGCCTGTTTTGGCATTGCCCCGTTTTTGCCGGAGGGCAGAGGGGCGCCGCCCTGGATCTGATCGCCCAGAATCTCATTTAACAGGTTTTTCGCATCTTCCTCCGAAGCAGCTTTAAGCCTGTCCCTGGTGTCCTCCACCATTGGTTTGATATACTCCCAGAGAATCCCCAGGATATGGTTGGAGGCATGGAGCCGGTCTTTCACGTCATCCGAGTAGATAGATTCCTCCACATATGGTACGCAGTCCTCCAGGTAATCCAGATAGGGACCGGTGTAACCGTGGAGATTATTCACTGTACCTGCCCTGCAGTATTGCAGGAGAAGGTTTGCCACAATAGCAAAATCCGAGAATCCATTGTCAATCTGGCTCTGAAGGGACGGCATCAGCTCATTCATCCGCAGGCAGTTCAGCTCGATCCCCTGCTTAAAAATGCCGGGATAGGCGTCACACATACGGGCTTCAATGTAAATGTCTTCTAAAATATTGCTGATATGGGAGGCGCACTCAGAAAGTGTCAGGCATACCGCCTTGTCCTTTTCGTGCATGGCTTCCAGCATTTCGTCACAACTTTCCTGGTACTGGTCATCGAAAGACGGTTCTTCTGGGTAGAAGGAACCATTCTCCATGCTGCGCAGATACAACCCAAGGGTTGTAAAGTCCGTAAATAAGAGATGGGCCGTTTCATGCCCGTTCATCCCCACAAGGCTTTCGGAGCGCAGCATCCGGGACGGGAAACTCTGGGTAATGTGGTTGCCGGCATTGATGTGGATCTTGTAGTTATCCGTGTAAGCAAGTCCGGCGCCATCGGAAGTGTCCCACTCCATCAGCGTCTGCAGTCCCTG
>OFFP01001849.1_pt1 | contig 13482 bp, 8 predicted proteins | sample 1521431 | NCBI WGS metagenome assembly OFFP01 (sample SAMEA3504104, study PRJEB24116) | mouse gut metagenome | biome: mouse gut; feature: mouse-associated habitat; material: faeces | place: Denmark | collected 2011 | reverse complement strand
GTGATAGCTGGCGGCTCAATGTCGGCTGGGTAATATGTAAGACTTCTGCTGCCCGGTTGATTCCTCCTTCGCGAACAACAGCAAGAAAATAGCGAAGCACCCGTATTTCCATTGCAATACCTCCTGCATAAATAGCTTTTATTATTATATCTGAGGTATGCTTAAAAAGCAACTGTCTGCTATTACTGTTCACAAAATGTATAGTTCAAAACATACTGGCAAGCAATGGGGCTGTTGCACCAGAGTTCAAAAAATCTCGGATGTAACAGCCCCTTCTTCTAAAAAGAGTAGTTTTTTTGTTGAAATTAGAGAGGTATTCCTCGTTACTTTTTTAGATGGACGCACTTTCCCAGGCCCTGTCACCAGACAGGGCCTGAGTCTTTTGACTGGTCTATTTTTATGCGCTTTTCTTTAAAGGAAACAGGTGATTCCCGGTTCTGTCTCCCTGAATCTTATGGTGCAGCTTATTGATGTTATGTGCAAATGCCAAAAGTATCGCTTCTGCTTTCACATTCTGGCTCCCACGGCACAAAAATCTACGGAATCCACTGTTCTGTTTTAGTTCCCCGAAGGATCCTTCCACCTGGATATTTCGATTCATCCGGAGTTTTATCCCTTCTTCGCTTTCGATCCGCTCCAGGTCTGCTTCCCGGTATTCGAGCAACTTTTTTGATACATACAGGTTCTTGTTCCGATCCTCCAAGGGGGTCTTACAGTGGTTCCCCTTGATGCATTCCTTCTTATATGGACATCCACCGCATTCCTGGCAGGTATAAACTGTTGTCTCCCGTTCATATCCAGTCCGGGTTTTCTCTTTTTTGATGCTTTCCTTATGTAATTTTTTCCCATTATGGCACGTGTAGGTATCCGTTGCTTCGTCATACTCCATGTTTTCTACCCGGCCGATGTCTTTTTTATATTTCCTTGTTTTTGAAATCTCATAATTTGCTGGTTTGATGTATGGCAATATCCCACTGCCGTCCAGATACCCATAATTTTCTTCGCTTTCATATCCGGAATCCGTCACTACTTTTGAATAAGAAAAGCCAAGATTCCTTTCCATAGATTTCAAAAATGGAATCAATGTTGTGGTATCCGCTGGCTGTGGTCCCAGGGTCAGCCATGAAATATATTCACTGTCTACGCCATGCTGGAGATTATATCCGGCCTTGAGCTGTCCGTTCCCCATAGCGTCTTCTTTCATCCTCATAAAAGTCGCGTCATGGTCGGTTTTGGAATAACTGTTGCGTGTTCCGCAAATATGCAGCTTTTTTATATGCTTCATTTTCACCTGGTTCTGATACACCACCTTGATCCCGTAAGTCTCCTCGCAGAGTTCTACAAAAACAGCCAGTTTCTCCAATAATTTTCCCAGGTTCTTACTGACCGCTTTCTTCCATACAAAGGTATACTTGTTGGCGCATGCTTCGATCTTTGTACCGTCTATGAAAATGGTTTCTCCGGACAATTCTCCCAGTTGATACAGGAACTGGGACACTTCTGCCATGATCGGCTCTGCGCAGAGACCGAAATGCAGAGTACGAAATCTGGCAATAGTGGAATAATGGGGTGCCTTTGCTCCTTCCAGAAGCCTCATGAAATTAATATCCCGGAGACAGGCTGCGGCGATCTCCCGACTGGAATAGAGATGATTCATGTAACCATAAACCAAGATCTTGAGCAGTTGACGCGGTGTCGGTTCGTTTGCGTGCCCCTCCCGGCAGTAAGTCCGATATAAATCTCCTAAAAACATCCTTTCTATAAATTGACTTAACAAACGAACCGAATCATCATCTGGAATCAAATGTTCAATATCCAGTGGAAGAACTAGTTGATAATTTTGAGGAAAACGAGTATAATCTTTATGTAAAATAAAAGTATTAATTCGCATAATTTTTATTTTACAACAGGAGCCAGATTTTACAAGTATCTGGCTCTATTTTTTATATGTAGATAAAGAAAATTTTTTATTAAAAATAGGACTGAAGCACTATATTAGTGCAACAGCCACTATCCGTTGCTAAAGCAGCTCCTGTCTGAGTCCTGACTGGCGGGGCGGCAAAAGGATAAGCGTGCTCTCAGGCCAGGCGACATTAACGTAAAAAAACAGTCAATTCGCGTGTAAATTTGTATTTCATCTCATGGTTATGTTACACTTTTTGATAACCGGGTCCTGCATAAATAATGTAGGAAATGTATTCGGGCACTATGGAAATATAGGGAAATAATGAAAACAAGCTGTACAGGATATTTTCCTATGGTTCTTGAAAAGGAAACAGGAAAGGAAGCATAAGATGAGAAAAGTGGATTTTAACGAAGGCTGGACCTGTAGATGCCTGACACGTGACGAGGCGGAGTATCCAGTGGCTCTGCCTCATGACGCTATGTGGTCAGAGGTACGTACAGAGGCAAGTAAGGGAGAGAATAATATCGGATGGTTTGAAGGCGGAGACTATGAATACCGGAAATTATTTTTTGTATCAGAAGATGACCGGGACAAGAAGATCCTGATAGAATTTGAAGGAGTCTATCATAATGCAGAGGTCTTTCTCAATGGGAAAAAGATTCTGTCCCGTCCCTACGGCTATACCAACTTTTATGTGGATACAAAAGATGCGCTGCTTTACGGTGAGGAAAATGAAATCTGTGTGACCGCCTATAATTCGGATCAGCCCAACAGCCGTTGGTATCCGGGAACCGGAATATACCGCCCGGTATTTCTCTGGATTGGAGAGGAAAAGCACATTCCGGTTAACGGTGTGCGGATCCGCACCGTCAGTTATGAGCCTGCTGTTATAGAGGTGGAAGTCAAAACCAGTATCAATGGCCGAGTGAAGATTGAGATTTTTGATGACAGCGAAAAGTGCGTGGAAGTAAAAGAACTGGAAACCGAATCTCAAGCTTCTGTCCAGATGCAGATTCCGTCTCCAAAACTCTGGAACTGCGATACTCCAAATCTGTATCGCTGTAAAGTGACATTCGGGGAAGATGTCGTGGAAGAGCATTTTGGAATCCGGCTTCTGGAGTGGAACAAAGATGCAGGCCTCACCATCAATGGAAAACGTGTTATCCTCCGCGGCGCCTGTATCCATCACGACAATGGAATCCTGGGGGCATGTGCCTTCCCGGAAGCAGAGGAACGGAAAGTGCGGATTTTGAAGGAACAGGGCTACAATGCCCTGCGTTCCGCCCATAATCCCTGCTCCAAAGCCATTTTGGATGCCTGTGACCGTCTGGGCATGCTGGTGATGGATGAATATGTGGATGTATGGTATATCCACAAGACAGAGCATGATTATGTGGTTCACCTCCCCCACTGGTGGAAGCAGGATCTGAAAGATATGGTGGAAAAGGATTACAACCATCCGTCCGTCATTATGTATTCCACAGGAAATGAGGTATCGGAGACCTCCCAGAAAAAAGGAATAAAGCTGACAGGCCAGTTTACCCAGTACCTTCATTCTCTGGACAGCACCAGGCCGGTAACCTGCGGGATCAATATTTTCTTTAACTTTTTAAGTTCCGTCGGTTTTGGGGTTTACAGTGACGACAAGGCAAAAAAGAACGCACAGGCGGCGGAGAAGAATGCTCAGGCAGCACGAAAGAAAACAGATGCAGGGAAGGAAAAAAAGAAAAAACCGGTGGGAAGTGAATTTTATAATACTCTGGCCTGCCTTGCCGGGGATTATTTCATGAAATGCGGAGCCACGCTGTACCCCTGCGATTTAAAAACCAGAGACGCATTTGCCAATATGGATATTGCAGGTTATAATTACGGCATCTTCCGCTATCTTCATGACCTAAAAAAATATCCGGACCGTTTGATTCTGGGAACAGAGACGTTCTGCAAGGATGCATATTCTTTCTGGGAGAAAGCAAAACAGAATCCACGTATTCTGGGAGATTTTGTATGGGCCGGTATGGACTATATCGGAGAGACAGGCGACGGAGCCGCAGAATATTCGGACTATAAAGAAGAAAATCCGGCCTGCCGCATGACCGGAGGCAACGGGCGTGTGGATCTGCTTGGAAAACCACGGGCAGAGGCCGCATTTACCCGAGTCGCCTTTGAGCAGGAAAAGGGGCCGCTCATTGCGGTCAACCCAGTATACCAGAAGGAGAAGCTGAACCTGACCGGGTGGCAGCTGACGAAGGCGCTGGAAAGCTGGTCATGGCACGGGTGTCAGGGGCAGACAGCCACGGTGGAAGTGTACGCAAGGGCCGCAGAAGTGGAACTTCTGGTGAACGGGCAGGCCGTGGGCAGAAAAAGCTATAAAAATACATGCCGCAGGGTATTTAAAACAAAATACGAGGATGGAGAAATCACGGCGGTTTCCTATGACAGCATGGGCAGGATCATCGGCCGTCTGACTTTGAAAACAGCAGGGGAAGATATCCGGCTCAGGATTTGTCCGGAACAGCAGGAAGTAAAGCCAGGGAAGCTTGTGTTTATTCCGCTCCAATATACAGATGCAGAAGGGATCTGGAAGCCGATGGTGCGGGAGCGGCTGAAGGTATCTGTGGAAAACGGAGTCCTGATGGGGCTTGGCAGTGCAAATGCATATGTAAAAGGAAATTATGCGCAGGATACGGCGGACACCTATTATGGGGAGGCCATGGCGGTTGTCAGGGCCGGGGAAGCCGGTGTGGTAACCGTAACGGTGGAAGACAGCCGGGGGAGCCATACTGTGGAGGTTCTGTGTAAATAAAAATATATAAAGTGATTGCTGGACATAATGGCAAGGACAAAAGAGCATCCATAAATACAGCGAACAGAGGGGACTTTTGATTTTGGACGAAAATAACCGGCCCCTCCATTCGCGTCAAAAAAAGTGCAGCTGACGTTCCTGGCCATCTGCCGGAAAAAAGACATGCTATAATCCTTACATCAAAAAGAGAAAGGGAGAGAAAGAGATGAGTTACAGAAAAAATCTTTGGCGGGGCTTGTCCACCTGCACGGCATCATTGCTGGCGGTTTCTCTGGCAGCAGGTCCGCTCGTAGACAGCTATCGCACGGACATTGACAAATTCCTTGGAACGAAGAGCAGCATGATGGTCACGGAAAATACGGACGGAGAAGATTTGTATACTTACAAGTCGGATTATTCCAGCACCACGGAACTTCTGGATTCCATCGAAGACCTGGGGGAACGTATGAGTGAAGAGGGCACGGTTCTGTTGAAAAATGAAAACAATGCCCTTCCGCTTACTGAGGAAGAGACACAGAAAATTTCCCTGCTGGGCTTTTCCAGTTACTATCCGGTACAGGGCGGCGATATGGGAAGTTCTCTGACAGCCAATGGCGGGGGCGGAACAGACAACGGCGGAACAGACGCAGATACGGTAGATTTTGTACAGGCATTGTCTGCAAAGGGCTTTGGCATGAATGAAAAACTGCAGGAGCTTTACAAAGGTCTGGAATCGAGCTTTAAGACAGAAATCGATATGTGGGGAAATATCATGGAATATTACCACATTACCGCTCCGGCGACAGACGGTGTTTTTTCCAGCAAAGAGCCGTCTCAGGAAATCATGGACAGTACGGATCCTTCATGGAAAGACAGTATGGATGATTACAATGTGATGCTGGTGACCATTGCACGTTCTTCTACGGAAAACGGAACCTATCTGCCGGGAGAGACGGGCGTAGACCCGTCACAGAATCTGAACCAGACAGATCCTTTGGGTCTTTCCGATGACGAACGTGATCTGATCAATGCGGCAGTTGAGGCGAAAAAATCAAACGGTGGAAAAGTGATCGTGCTTCTGAATAACGCAAATACCATGGAAATTGACGAGATCAAGAATCATACCGGTGTGGATGCGATCATGGAGATTGGCCTGCCGGGAGGATATGGTTTCTATGGAATCGCAGATGTCTTAAGTGGGGAGGCAAATCCTTCCGGCCATCTGACAGATACCTATGTTGTGAAGAATGCAAATTCTCCTGCGGCACAGAATTTTGGCAATTTCGCATGGACAAACCCGGATCCGTCTACCAGCACCAATTCTTTTGAGGTAGAGGCGGAAGGGATCTACACGGGATATAAATATTACGAGACCCGTTATGCGGATGTGGTGCTCGGGCAGGGAAATGCTGCTTCTAAAGCAGGAAGTACCACAGGCGGCGCATGGGATTATGACAGTGAAGTTTCTTATCCATTTGGTTATGGGCTGTCCTACACGACTTTTGAGCAGGAACTGGAAAGTGTGGAGGTAGATCTGGATTCCAAAACAGTGACCGCAGAAGTAACAGTGACGAATACCGGTGACGTTGCGGGAAAAGATGTGGTACAGTTCTATACATCTGTTCCATATACCGAATATGACAAAGAGCATCTGGTAGAAAAATCGGCAATCCAGCTTCTGGATTATGAAAAGACAGATCTCATTGAGCCGGGTAAATCCGAGAAGGTGACCATCACGGCAGACGCGCAGGATATGGCAAGCTGGGATTCCACCTGCAAAAATGAGGCGGGGACTGCGGGAAACTGGATTCTGGATGACGGAACTTATTATTTTACCGTAGGAAACGGAGCGCATGAGGCGGTCAATAATGTGCTTGCGGCACAGGGCGCGGCAGCAGACGGGGATGAGGGAAATGTAAAGACATGGGATTTAGACAACTTTGATTCGGAATCTTTTGCAGTGACATTAAACGGAACTCCGGTAGAAAACCAGCTTGCAGACGCAGATCTGAATTACTATATGCCTGATACGGTCACCTATCTGACCAGAAATGACTGGGAGGGCACCTGGCCAAAGACCTATCAGGATCTGACGGCGACGGACGAGATGCTGGATATTATGGACAATGACATCCGTGAGATTACGGCCCAGGGCGACCCTGAGTCTGTCATATTCGGCGCGGATAACGGCCTGACACTGGCTGATCTAAAGGGCGTGACAGATATTGAAGACGAGCGGTGGAGCCAGCTGATCGACCAGATTGAACTGGAAGAGGCTTTGATCCGTACTGCATTTGGCGGAACAAGCACGAAGATCATTGAATCCATCGTATCTCCTGAGGTAATTCAGAACGACGGGCCGAACGGTTTCAACTCCTATCCTCTGGGACAATATGCCAATAAGGATGCTTCTACAGGAGACCCCTGTGCAGTCGATCCGGATGACCCGAACCTGGGCTACAGGATGGGGGTTATGGGAAATGGCACAATTATGGGGCAGACCTTCAGCAAACAGCTCATGGAAGAATGGGGCAAGGTGATCGGAAACTACTCCCTGTGGGCAAATACAACGATTTTCTGGGGGGCAGGCACGAACCTTCACCGTGTACCGTACAATGCGAGAAATCATGAGTATTTTTCAGAAGACGCAGTGCTGACAGCAGGACAGGCTTCCACATTCATTGCCGCAGGACAGGAATACGGAACTATTATTGCGCCGAAGCATCTGGCATTTAATGATACGGAGATTAACCGGACCGGTATTGCTGCGTTTATGACCGAACAGGCGGCAAGGGAAAATGAACTCAGGGGGACACAGGATTGTATCGAAGAGGCAGGCGCCCTGGGTGTGATGTCCACCTATAACCGTGTGGGATGTACACAGAGCAATGCCCACGAAGGACTGCTCCTGAACATTCTCCATAAGGAATGGGGCTTCAAAGGCCTGATGTCGGAAGACTTCATCCAGGATCCGAATTATACGGTATTAAAAGAAGCCGTACATAACGGCGTGACCATGACCTGTAATACAGGTGACAACAATATTGAGGCAGTCTCTGCAAAATGGCCTTACTGGACCGTGGAAAATGTAAGCCAGGACGAGACTCTGCTTCAAGACTTGAAACAGGTGATGCTGTATCAGAATTATGCACTGGCGAATTCCAATGCAATGGACGGTATGTCTACCAGTACCCACATCGAAAAGGTCAATACATGGTATGACAACCTGGTATTGGGCCTGAGAGCCGGATTTGGCATTCTGACAGTACTTTGCATCGCGATGTATCTTCTTGGAATGAAGAAGAAAGAGCAGTAGGAAAGGGGAAAATGAGATGGGCGAGAAAAGAAAGATTGGTATCGGATTTATCCTGACAGTTTTGACGATGATCGTGACTGCCGTATCACTGTTCCTTTATCTGCAGAACTGTAAGACAAATTATTTTGCAAATATGGGCGTCAACACGACAGTGGCTGCATGCCTTGTGGCTGCAGTGGTGCTGGAAGCATTGATGCTGGCTTTATCCATGAAGCATGGTGAGAAAGCGTATCTGGATGCGATCCCGGTAGTGTGCGGAATCCTGACGGCTGTTGCGGCAATCCAGTTTATCGGAAGCAGGATTGCAGGTGCGGCTTCCATTATGACCTTTGAAAGCAATGCAGAAAATATGGCGGACCTGAACAATGCCATTGTTGCCATGGCCTGCTGTGTGATCGCATTATTACTGGTGATGATCAGTTCCTTCTTTAAAGTTGTGAAAGAAGCATAATTATGGAAGTTTGGAACTGCACGGTAATACCGCTGCAGTTCCAGAAAGGAATGAAGAAATATGAGCAGTCAGAAAAATGATTTTTGGAGCAGTCCGCTGACTCGTTCCAGGATTACGGCCTCGGATGTCAGGACACCGGAGATGCTTCTGGGCTATTTTATCGGTCCTTTCGGAGCGCTGCTTTCATCCGGTATATTTACCAGCATCCTGCAAAATTATTTTACGGATGTTCTTCGTCTGGATCTGACGTTTCTGACAACCCTGCAGTTGTTCTCCACCATTCTGATCGTAGCGGCAAACCTGATCGTGGGACAGTTGATCGAACGGACAAAAACCTTTGCCGGAAAGGCAAGACCCTGGATCCTGCTTTCCGCGCTGACCCTGTCGGCGGCCAGCGTCCTGATGTTCATTGTCCCCTTTGAAGGGGCGGCAAAGCTGGTCTGGGTTGCCATTGCCTACAACCTGTATTATGCAGTGGCGTATCCGATCTATAATACGGCAAATTCTACGCTGGTGCCGGTGTCTACAAGGGACAGCCAGAAACGGGGCGCATTGGCTTCCTTTACCAATGTGGCGGGCCTGGGCGTTATGGGATTTGGCTCCATGGTATTTCCGATTTTAGTGTCCTTTGCGTTAAAAGATAATCAGGCATTGTGGTTTGTGGTTATGCTGGCGGTTGCCGTATTTTCCGCTCTGACCATCTATCTGCAGTTTATGTTTACCAGAGAGCGTGTGACAGAGGAACTTACGGCGTCCGGTGGGAAAGAACCGGATGGAAATGCGGCGGAATCCGTGTCCTTGTCCGCGCAGCTGAAAGCTGTTGCGAGCGAGAAAATGTGGTGGACCGCGATTCTGTTCTACCTCGTATTCCAGTGGAGCGGCGCCATCAAAAATGGCTCCATGTCCTTCTTTTGTAAATGGGTATTGGATAATACTTTTTTTGGCTCCGCCGATGCATGGGGGGCTTCCCAGTCTCTTTTGAGCATTATGGGGGCGATTCCGATGGCTCTGGCAGTTGTGGTCGTGGTTCCGCTGTGCAATAAATTCAGCAAGAGAGTGGTTGTATTTATCGGAATGGTGATCGGTGTGGCAGGCGGTTTGATCGCCGGCCTGGGAAACGGAAGCATTGTGCCGGTAGCAGCCGGCGTTGCGCTGAAATGCCTGGGGGCTTCTCCGGCGGCTTATGTGATTCTGGCAATGCTGGCAGATGTGATCGACCATATTGAGTTTAAGGAAGGGATGCGTACCGATGGATTGACAATGTCTATCTATAGTTCTATCATGGTAGCAGGGACTCCAATCTGTAATTCCATCTTCAGTGCGATCCTGAATGTCAGCGGATATGTGCAGGATGCGGATGTGGCGCTGGGGACGGCGGCACAAAGTGCGGCAGTGCAGAATGCGATTTCGATCAGCTATATCTGGGTGGAGACTGCTGCTTATGCGGTTTGCGCGGTGCTGATCTTCCTGTTTACGGTGGAAAAGAATCTGCCGCAGGAGCAGGCGCAGATTGCGAAGAGGAAAGAACGGGAAGTGGGATAATGTCTTAAGTGCAGTGGATGGAATACCATCTGCTGCATTTTTGTAGTAGTCAATTACGGATAGAGGAGGGCGCAATGGAAAGAAAACGGCATATTGTTTCATGTGCCCTTGGGGTTTGTATTGCCTTTGGTGCCATGGGATGCGGCAAAAGGGTGCTGGAAGAAAAGGATTTCTGCCATCTTGTGCTGGAAGAGGGGGAAGGTTTTTTTGTGGAGGAAAGTGCCCTGACGGTGGAACGGGGGAAGGATGCGTCTTTTGAGATGATCCTGGAGGATGGATATGAACTGCAAAATGTGAAATATGGAGATGACAGGGAAGCAGGAAGTGCTGCCCACAATTATTCCGTGAAATATGATGGGGATGGCAGAGCGCTTACTTTGACGCTGTATGACGTTCGATATTCCGAGACTGTGCAGGCACGGGTTGAAAAAAGCGATGTGGTCATCCGGTATCATGCCAATGGGGGCCGCAGATGTGAAAGCAGGGATATGGCGGATGAAGGATATGGGGAGGATGGCGGCGGGGATGAATTCCCGGTTGCTGTTGTGCGTTCCCATTTGCGGCCGAATACGTCGATTGGTACGGATTTATTTGAGAGGACCGGCTATACGCTGATTGGCTGGAATACAAAGCAGGACGGGAGCGGGACTCAGATCGGGCTTGGCAGCAGGGTGGATACTCAGGAGGGGATGTTACTCTATGCGCAGTGGGTTCCCTGGACGGATGCGGCTCATTTTGAGTATGAAGATCAAGGAGAATTTGCGCGGATTACAGATTATCAAGGGCAGGAAGATACGATCTGTATTCCGGCAGAACTGGATGGAAAGAAGGTAAGGCGGATCGCAGAAGGGGCATTTGCAGGTGTGGATTGCAGAAGAGTGATTTTGCCGCCGGGAATCTATGAAGTGGAAAACAAAGCGTTTGAAAGTGCATCGCTGCAGGAACTCTATCTTTATGATGATATTTCCAAGATCAGCGATCATGCATTTGCAGGATGCGGGCAGTTTGAAACGCTGCATATCAATGCAATAGAGCCGCCGGTATATAGCGGAAATTATTTTGACACCTTCCAGGACAAATATGACAGGCTTTTGCAGTTGAAGGATCAGAAAAAAATCGTATTGTTTTCAGGTTCTTCTACCCGGTTCGGCTATGACAGCGCTATGATCGATGAGGCGTTTGAGGAGTATGAGGTGGTGAACATGGGAGTGTTTGCCTATACTCCGGCGCTTCCGCAGCTGCAATTGATTCTGGAATGTATGCAGGAAGGAGATATTCTGCTCCATGCGCCGGAATTTGATGCCAGCAACCGGCAGTTCTGCGGGCAGAAAGCTTTGGATTACGCCACATTTGCTATGATGGAATCAGGTTACGATGTGTTTACAAAGCTGGATATCCGGGATTTTGAGCAGGTATTTACCGCATTTTCTTCTTACAATGCCGGGCGGGAAGGAATGGAAAAGAAAAATTATAAAATCTCCGCGTCTCATTATGATGAGGATGGTATTCCGGTAGAAGAAGACAGCTATAACGAATATGGGGACTATTGCCTGTATCGGCCAAATTCTGCAGAAGAACAGCCAATCTATGGCCTTCCGGTGCATTATACAGTCAATGCATTTCCAAAGGGACAGTATATTGAGCCGTTGAATGCAGTGTATGAGCAGTTTTTGGAAAAAGGGGCTGACGTTTATTTTACATATTCGCCCCGTAACCAGTATGCCGTGTCAGAGGAGAGTACACCCGAAGAACGTGCGCGGCTGCACCAGTATTTTCAGGAGAACCTGATCGTGCCGGTGATCACGGAACTGGAGGATTCTCTGGTTTCCGGGGTGTATCTGTATGGGACGGATAACCATCTGTCTACCGAAGGGGTGGAGATCCGGACCAGGAGGATCATTCAGGAATTGAAAGAAGAAATGGAAAAGGAACAGGATGAGAAATGAAGATCGGAATCATTTGCATTATTTGTGAGTTTTTTACTGTGGCCGGAATTCTGTATGCGCTGGTCTGCGGCGCTAAACTTCAGGAAATTTTGGCGGGGGTGCTTTTGATGCTCTTTGTGAGCCTGCTGGTCGTCCGGGCGGGCAATAAGAGAAAAGTGAAGAAGGCAGTCGGGCCGCGGTGCGGACCGGCCGTGAAAAATGAGGAAAATATATGAATTTTACATCTTTGGAATTTATCACTTTTTTTCCGGTAGTCCTGATTCTTTATTGGATCATGCCGGGACATAGAAGATGGATCCTGCTTTTAGCAGCAAGCTACCTGTTCTATATGGACGGGAGCCTCAGATCAGGGGCGCTGCTCTTGTTTACTACAGGGGTATCCTATACGGCCGCATTACAGATGGAGAGAATCCGAAGTGAGAAAGGGGCGGGGGTAAAAGAGATTAGATTGTGGATGCTGCTGGCTCTTGTCTGCTGTCTGGGGTGTCTGGTGATCTGGAAGCGAAAAGGCTTTCTGGTTGTAGGAATTTCGTTTTATACATTCCAGACATTGGCCTATGTGCTGGATGTGTACCGCGGACAGATCCGATGTGAACGGCATTTTGGATATTATGCATTATTTGTCTCTTTCTTTCCTCAGTTGGTCGCCGGACCGATTGAACGGACGGAAAGTCTTCTTTTGCAGTTAAAAAAAGTACAGGTCTGGAATCGAAATGATTTTACTGATGGGGGCTGGCTTTTGCTCAAGGGCTTCTATAAAAAACTGGTGGCAGCGGACTATCTGGCGGTTTTTGTGGATGTTGTCTATGCTTCGCCGGGGGAGGCGGGTGGACTTGGGGCAGTCCTTGGGACCTTATGCTTTGCGGGGCAGATTTATTGTGATTTTTCCGGTTATACGGATATTGCGCGGGGGACGGCGCGTATGATGGGAATCCGTCTGACGGAAAATTTTAAAAATCCATATGGGGCGGAAAATATCCGGGAATTCTGGCAGAGATGGCATATCAGCCTGACAAAATGGTTTACGGATTATGTGTATATTCCGCTGGGAGGCAGCAGGTGCGGTACACTGATCCGCTGCAGAAATATCATGGCGGTCTTTCTGCTGAGTGGGTTATGGCATGGGCTGTCCTGGAATTACGCAGCCTGGGGGCTGCTGCATGGAGTCTGCTTTTTAGCGTATACATTGTGGAATGAAGTCTATCCGTCCAAAAGCGGCATGCATTTGCCTGGCCGGTTTGTTACATTTGGATTTGTCTGCTTTGCCTGGATCTTCTTCCGGGCAGAGAATTTGAGGGAGGCAGGGCAGGTCCTTGGGCAGATCCTGTTCCACTTTGCAGATCTGGGAATCTTAGAGACACTGCAGTCCATGCAGATACAAAGAATCGACTTATTGCTCCTGCCGTTGGCGCTGGGCTGCCTGCTGCTTGTGGAACAATGCTCTCAGCTACTTCTCCAGTGCCTTGCCTCCCTACTTCCCACCATAATAATGGAGTAACCTTCTAAACTATAAGCAAGTCTCCAATTAAATGCTTTCTT
>OFFP01001848.1_pt1 | contig 13483 bp, 12 predicted proteins | sample 1521431 | NCBI WGS metagenome assembly OFFP01 (sample SAMEA3504104, study PRJEB24116) | mouse gut metagenome | biome: mouse gut; feature: mouse-associated habitat; material: faeces | place: Denmark | collected 2011 | reverse complement strand
GCGGATGATCTCCGCGGCCTCGATGCCGTCCATCATGGGCATCATGTGGTCCATGAAGATCATATCATACCGGGCGCCGCGCACCATCTCAATGGCCTCGGGGCCGCTCCCGGCCTCGGACAGGTCGAAGGCGTAGCCCTTCAAAAAGCCCCGGGCAACCTTGCGGTTGACCACGTTGTCGTCTACAATGAGTACCTTGACGTCCGGGGCGGCAAAGACCTCCCCGCGCTCCAGTTCTGCCTGGAACACCTCCGGCACCTCCGCGATAGAGCGCCGGTCCACGATCTTCTGGGGAATGGTGATGGTCACCGCCGTCCCCTGGCCGTAGGTGCTTTCCACACGGATGACACCGCCCATCAGCTCCACCAGGTGCTTTACGATGGCCAGGCCCAGGCCGGTGCCCTCCACGCTCCGGTTGCGCTTGGAGTCCACCTGGCGGAAGTCCTCGAAGATTTTCGCCAGGTCCTCCTCCCGGATACCGCAGCCGGTGTCCTCCACCCGGAAGGTAATCAGCTCCTCATCCTCCTTCTCGCCGGGCTGCCCGGTAACGTAGGCGCGGACATAGCCCTCCTTGGTGAATTTGATGGCGTTGTTGAGGATGTTGATGAGAATCTGCTTGATCCGCCCCTCGTCGCCGTTGTAGCGGCAGGGGAGGGAGCTGTCGCACTCGTACTTCATGATGAGCCCTCGTTTGGAGGCGGCCATGTCCATCATGCCCACCACCTCGCCCACCACTGTTTTCAGGTGGTAATCCGTATACACCAGCTCCATCTTGCCCGCCTCTACCTTGGACAGGTCCAGAATGTCATTGATGATGGCCAGCAGGTTCTTGGCGGCGGACTGTACGTCCTTGGCGTGGGTGTAGATCTGGGGGTCTCCGCACTCCTCCATGATGATGTCGTTCAGGCCGATGATGGCGTTCATGGGGGTGCGGATCTCGTGGGACATATTGGCCAGGAACTCGCTCTTGGCAATGCTGGCCTTCTCTGCCTCCTGACGGACCCGCTTGATCTCGTTGATATAGGCCTTGATGTCCGTCATGTCCAGAATCAGGATAACACAGCCCTGCTTCCGACCGTTTTCCCCGATGATCTGTTTGCTGTGGCTCTCATAGTGCTGCCCGTTGATGGAAAAGCTTTGGGGAACGTCCTCGTTGAGCATCTCCTCCCGGAAGCCCTCCAGCACCCGGATATTTTCTCCCAGCTTGTGCGCGGGCAGGCGGGTAAAAATGTGGGCCGCGGCCCGGTTGTAGCTGACCAGGCGGTCGTGGTCGTCCAGGGCGATCACGCCGTCCCCCAGGCTTTCCAGAACCTTATCCGCCGCCAGATGGCGGAAATCGTAATTCCGGCGGCTCCACACCACGATGACCACCATGGCCATGGCGAGGGCCAGAGTCACCGGGGTGAGATCGAATACGGCTACCAGCTTGCACACATAAAGAACCAGTACGATCACGGGCAGGGTGGATATGGCGAGAATGGTCTTATACTGGCGGCTGACCTGCTGGTCGGAGCGGAGGCGCACCGCCCGCACCAGGGTATGTATGGAGAGAATATAGGGGATGAGGACGCGGGTGACCATGAACAGGGAGTACAGGGGACCGTAGGCGATGCGGACATAATGGAACCCGTCCGCGGTGGACAGCCATTGAAAGGACTCATAGAAAAGGCCGTTCCAGTTGAAGAACACCGTGGGCAGCACACAAAAGTTGATGAGGCCCAGGATGCGCAGCAGCTTTTTCGGCGGAGGCGCGTAGCAATAGGTATAGGTGAACCAGCTGTAGCACAGAGGGACAAAGGCGGAGCCCACGTTCTCCACCGTGACCGCCGCCACAGCGGCCTCCATGGTGGGAGCGGTCAGCTCCAGGAGATAGCCGACATTCTGCACAAGACAGCCGCACATGATGAAGATCAGCAGCTTCTGTTCCCGGGCTCCGTCGCCGTTGAGCAGCAGGACCAGCGCAATGAAGGTCAGGGTGATGCCAAAGCATTCCAGACCCATGACAAAATTTACCATAGGTTGCTTCCACCGTCCATATTGTTGTCCGGCGGCAGCGCGGTCCGTAAATGCGCCCGAAAGGGAGAAAGAGGGCTTTCACGGAGGCTTTCGCGCCGGTTTTGGGGATATTCCCTGACCATAATAGTACATTGCCGCCGGGATGTCAAGAAATACCTGGGATTTCCGGATCTGCGGCGGTCATCCCCTTGATTTTCTGGACAGGTCATAGGGACGGGTGATAGAAAAAGACACGATGCGGCCTTCTTTTTCTGCCCTGTCAATAGAAAACGGCGGCCTTGAAAGCTGTTGTTTCAAAACCGCCGTCTGGTATTTGTTTTTGTTCTGAACGCGGCTTGCCGCCAGCTGCTGCGCGCCTCCTGGCAGGCAAAGCTCCGCTTTGTGCCAAAGGCCGGCCAGTGACCGCCGCGGCCGGTTACTCGCCGGCCTGCCCGCTGCTCGGTTTGCGGTAACGCTCCAGCAGAGCGCCAAGATCCTCCTGGCGCAGGAGAAGGAGAAGCAGGACATACGCCGCTGCCGCCGCCGCGCCCAGGCCTGCGCATTTGACCACCAGCAGCAGCTTGCCCTCGCTGCCGCTGAGGACCATGCCTGTGGCCAGCCAAAGCGCGCCTCCGACGGCCAGGGCGGCGAGAAGACTCTTGCACAGAGGGAGGAGGGGGATGCCGCCGGTCTTCCACAGGAACAGGATGGCCATCACCAGAGCGCCCAGGGTAATGGACGCCGCCGTGGCCCCGGCCAGTCCCGCGCCGCCCCAGCGGGAGGCAAACAGCCGGTTCAGGCACCAGTTGCACGCCAGGATGCCGCCGTTGACCAGCAGGGGAACCAGAGTCCGCTCCATGGTGTAATAGGCCTTGCTCAGCAGATCCAGCACGCAGAAGCCCGCCATGGACAGGGCATAGATGGTGAAGATGCTCCCGGTAGCGGCGGTGGAGGAGGCATCGAAGCTTCCGCCCTCAAACAGCACGCGGACGATGGGGGTGCCGAAGGCCGCCAGGACGGCGGAAATGGGCAGGATCAGCAGCAGCGTGCTGCGCAGTACCCCCCAGATATACCGCCGGTAGGCCACGCCGCCGCCGGAGGCGTACTCCTGACTGAACTTGGGAAAGAGTACCGTACTGATGGAGTAGATGAGGGTGGTGGTCAGGGGGGTGAAGAGCTTGTCGGCGTAGTAGAAAGCGCTGGTGGGACTGCCGGTGAGCTGGGCGGTCATGGAGGAGTCCTGGAGGTAGCAGAAGAGGAAGATGGAAGTGGTCAGCACCGTCACCAGAGCGGTTTTCAGAAACGTCTTCACATAGTCCGCCTGAAGCTCCAGAACGGGACGGTACCGGTAGCCCTCTCTGAGGGAATAGGGGACCGTCATGGCAAACTGCAGCAGCCAGGCCAGAGCTACCGCGATGACATACCCGCCTACGCCCAGCTCTCCGGCAAAGACGGCCAGGAAAGCGATAAGGGCCAGATTATAGGGGATGGACATGCTGCCCTGGAGGACAAAATGCTCCAGGGACTGAAACAGGGCAACCAGCAGGTAGGTCAGCACGATCACCGGCAGGGTGAGGATCATGATGCGCATATACCCCGCCAGCTGCAAAGATTCCTCCGCGCCGCCCTCCCACAGGGAGCCCGCCAGGGAGGGGAGGAAGGTGGCGCCGGCCCATACCGCCGCCACAACGGCGCTGAGAAGCACCGAGATGGTGATGAGATTGTTGGCGGCGGCATAGCCCTCCTTCCGGCTCCGGCGGAGCCGGGGGGTGAGGATGGGCACGGCGGCGATGCACAGGGCATAGGCCGCCGTGGTAAAGAGATAGATGGTGTTGTTGCTGGCGGTGGTATACAGGTCCGCCGCGATCTGGGTGCCGAAGGTCCTGGCCTGCAGGGATTCCCGGACGATGCCCAGCAGCTTGGCAAAGAGTGTGACCAGGGTCACGGTGCTGATGACATGGATGGTCTTGTTTTGTTTCATACTATTCCTCGATCATAAAGGCAATTCCGCTGCCCGGCGGGAATGCTGGAATTGCATGGAATCAAAGAGCGAACTTCAGGCTCTGCCCGCGTAGTTTTCATCTGTGCGCAGGATTCACTTTTTTCGCTCCATGATGGCTCTGATAAGCTCCTCGTTCCGGTCCAGCTTGGCAATCAGGCTGTCCAGGCGGCGGGCGGTGGACTCCCGCAGCTCCTCCCGGCGCTCCAGGGCGTCCTGAAAGGCGGCCTGGAATTTCTCCAGAGTAAAGTCCTCCACGGTGAAGGGGGCGGACTGGCCGATGGAGGCCAGAAAGGAGTCCACCTTGGGATCGTAGCTGATCCCGATCATGGGCGTCCCCATGATGGCCGCGTAGATCAGGGAGTGGAGCCGGACCCCCACCAGCACGTCCATGCAGCCGATGATGGACAGGGTTTCCTCCGAGAGGTATTTCTTCCGCAGGCACCCGGCCTGCCCTTCCAGCGCGCCGGCCACCGCCTCGCACGCCCAGAGGTCCTCGTCGTAGAAAAAGGGGATCAGGATGGAGTCCGCGCCGCAGGACTCCTTGAGCCACCGGATGCACCGCCGGACCTCCCGGAGGAAGTCCTTGCCGGGCTTCCGGGACTTCACGGCCCAGCCCACCACCAGACGGCCCGGACGGCGGGGACAGCCCTCCTCCGACAGAATCCGCTCTCCCAGCGCCGTGCCCGGGGTCCGGACCCGGATCACCGGGTCGGCGGTCACGTGGATGAGGTGGTCCGGAACGCCCAGCTCCAGCAGCAGATCCCGGCTCTTGGAATCCCGGACCACGATGCCGTCGGTCCGGCGCAGTACAAAAGCGGTGAACCTCCGGTTCCGGGCGGAGAAGATGGGGCCGATGCCCTGGCTGTAGATGAACGTCCGCTTTCCCATCAGCTGAGCCAGCCGCAGGATGAACAGATAATAGAGGATGCTGCGCCCGGATGTGGCGTCCTGAAGCAGGCTGCCGCCTCCGGAGAGGAGCATGTCGCAGCGCCGGACGGAGCGGAGGATGGCCCAGGGGTTCATCCGGGCGGCGGCCTTGACGCCGTACTTCTCCGCCGTCTGGGCGGGGGACTGGGAGAGTACGGTGATGTCCACCTGGGGCAGCTTCTCCCGCAGGTTGTCGATAACGGTGCGCAGAATGGACTCGTCCCCAATGTTGTTGAAGCCGTAATACCCCGATATCAGTATATTGTACATGACTATATCCGTCCCGCCCTGCCGTACTTTCCCGCGAGGCCGCGACAGAGCCGCAGGAGCAGCTCAAAGCACACGATCATCACCGCGCCCACCAGGATGCCCAGCAGCAGGGAGTAGGCGGTGCGGACGAAGCCCAGGTACAGGGGGGTGCGGATGTGCATGAAGGTGTTGCACACGCTGGTCAGGCCGATGGTGCCCGCCAGGCCGAAAAGGGCCGTCCAGAAGGGGAGGCGGCGCACGGCGCAGTACACCGCCAGCATGATCCCGGGGAAGGCCACCAGAAACTCCTTGGTCCGGGGCCGGGCCAGCAGCAGATACTCCAGGTCATTGCGGAAGATCATCTCTGTGTCGGAGATGGTGACGCCGGTTTCATGGCCGGTGCGGGCCAGGTAATAGTATCCCGCCAGGCCTACCGCCGCCATCAGCAGCACCGCCCACATGGGGATGGTCCAGCCCAGTGCGGTGAAAATGTCCCGGGGGTCCAGGTGGTCATTCTTCCGGTCCTTCTCAAAGAGGCCGTAGTAGGAGACGAACAGCAGGCAGAAGAAGGCCAGGGGCAGCAGCTGGGCCGCCTTGACTCCCCGGAAGATGCCCAGCTCCAGCATGAAGTTGGTGGAGGACAGGGGGGCGGCGGTCATCATGGCCCCCGCCAGGGAGATGGCAACTGCGATGGCAAGGATGGCGATGGACCGGGGCAGAATCTTCAGGAGCCCGGCGTCCGGACTCAGTCTCTGACCGGTCCGCTTGGCGGCCATGAGGAAGAAGGCCGCCGCCAGACAGGCGAACACCACCGCGCTGGCGAAGCTGGCCAGCAGCCGGAAGGAGTTGGGCGCGGCGTACCACGCCGCCGCCACGCACACCGCCGCCGCGCCCGCCAGGGCCAGGGTCCACTTCCGCTTCATGGGCAGGAAGGTGTCCGGCAGCAGCGCGCCGCCGATACCCGCGCCCAGTCCCACGGCCAGCAGGGCCAGGGAGGGCACCTGGTAGTCCTCCATGGCGGAGGCCCGTCCCCGGGAGATGCCGTGGGCGGCAAGGCGCTGGTCCAGACTGGCAAAGAGATCCCGATAGACCTCCGGGTCGGTGATATAGACGTGGAGGTCATCGGTGGCCTTCACCATCTTGAAATAGACCGCGCGGATATTGCGCTCCACGATGGCGCGGTAGATGCAGTTGGCCACCTCCTCCGCGCCCTCGTAGCCATAGTATGCGTAGCGGTACTGAACATAGTCCCACATGGAGAAAACGCGGATGGCGTTGCAGCCCGTGGCCATAGCGGTCTCCTCCATGCCGGTCTGCTTGATGTTCTCCCGCTGGACGTTGGTCTCGATCATCCCCAGGGAAGCGCCGGTGCGCTCCATGTAGCCCCGGACGAAGTCACCGCCCTCGTCATAGCCCAGCAGGGCCTCGCCTCCGGCGATGATGTAGGCGGGGGTGATGCCGTACTTCTCGTATCCGGCCACCGACGCCTGGGCGTAGCGGGTATCGTTGTGTCCGGCGTAGCACAGGGTGCGGGGGACGATGGCCATCCCGGCGGCCTGGATGGCCTCCACCTTCTCCGGCAGGAGGCCCAGGGAGACGTACATGAGCTTGGAGGAGAGCAGGTCCTCCCGCTCCACGAAGCCCTTGTTCTTGGTATTGGTGTAAGCGCCCTTGCCGCCGTAGAGGGCGTCTCCGGCGGTGCCGTCCATGAGGATATAGGCGGAATCGCCCTCCTGATAGCAGAAGAAGCTTTCGGCGGGGAAACGCTCCTGGAGGGCGGGGACCACAAAGTCCACGGCATCCTTGCCCTCGGCCTCCACCAGGACGTCGAAGCGGTCCGGGCCGAAGTCCTCAATGCCGGCGGCAAAGGCCTCCGGATATTCCTCCCGCCAACCGGCGTCCTGCATGACCTCGTCCATCACCGTCGCGGTGACGTTCAGGGGCGAGTTTTCCATAAGGGTGGTGAGGTTTTCCTCCGTCAGGCCCACTTGGCTGATGCCCATATCGTGAAATTCCTTCAGCCACCAGGCGGTATCATGATCGCTTTGTTCCGCCATCCATTCCAGCTCGGTGTAGTCCAGGATGACGTCGTAGGTCTTGTTGGCGGCTTCCACCTGCCAGCGTCCGGCGATGACGAAGAGGCTGACGGTGACCGTCAGGGCCAGAATGGCCAGGGGAAGGGCGTTTTTCTTGATGTATTGCTTCATTGCAGGTCCTTTCTTCGCGCCGTTCCGGCGCGAGGGGATTTTTTGCCCGGCGAGGCAAAAAAGCGCAGCAATCCTGACGGACTGCAAGGGTTTTTAGCGAAGTCTGGGCGGAATATCCGCGGTCAAGACATGCGCGGGGAGACAGTAAACAGGCTCTTAAGACAGCTGCCGGGGCAGGTCAGACGGGACCTGCCGCGCCGCGCCGGAAGGTGAGATATCCTTCAAGGATCAGCGCCGCGGCTACGGCGTCTACCGTCTTCTTCCGGGCCTTCGCACGCTTCCCGGCGGAAGCCAGGATGTTATGCGCGTCGATGGTGGTCCGCCGCTCGTCCCACAGCCGCACGGGGAGGGAGAAAGCCTCCTCCAGCACATGCGAGAAGGCCTCCGCCTTCTCCGCCCGGGGGCCCAGGGTGCCGTCCATGTTCTTGGGGTACCCCAGCACCAGTTCCTCCACCCCGTATTCCCGGATCAGCTCCCCCAGACGGCGGAGGACCTCCGCCTCCTTCCTGGTGTGGATCACTTCCGTATACCCGGCCAGCAGGCCGGTGAGATCGGAGACCGCCGCTCCAGTGTGGGCGTCTCCGTAGTCAATGGCCAGTATGCGCACAGTTTGCCTCCTTTTTCCGGTTTTGCGGCCAGGGCCGCACACGGTTCTTATTATACAATACTTCCCTGGGAAAAAAAAGTAGGAGAATTGTAAAATTTCTGTTGACCTTGGGCAGAATTGGTGATATAGTAAGCAATACCTGTGGAAATGGGGTTTTCTTTTTGCGCGCTTTTCGCTTCCGCGTCAAAGAGCCGCCCCATCCCAACAGGGAGGCAATCATGATACAGGCCGGAAGAGCCTGCATACATCTATAAGGAGGTGCCGTTAGGAATGCGCGTAAAGATCACTCTGAGATGCAACGAGTGCAAGCAGAGAAACTACAACACGGTCAAGAACAAGAAAAACGATCCTGACCGACTGGAGATGAAGAAGTACTGCCCCTTCTGCCGGAAGCACACGGTCCACTCTGAGACCAAGTAAAGCACGAAAGGAAAGGAACATTCATCATGGCTGAAGAAAAGAACGTCAAGAAGGACCGGGGCCGCTGGTTCCGCGAAATGAGAAGCGAATTGAAGAAGGTCGTGTGGCCCGCTCCGGACAAGGTCGCCAAGAATACCGGCACCGTGATCCTCTACAGCGTGCTCATCGGCGCGTGCATCTGGGTCTTTGACAGCGTGGCCGCCCTGTTTATCAAGACGCTGCTGGGCCTGTTCTCCGCGTAAGAGAGGCGGAGGGACATGTCCGATAACGCGAAGTGGTATGTTGTCCACACCTATTCCGGCTATGAGAACGCCGTAAAGACCACCATCGAGAAGTTCGTCGCCAACCGCCACCTGGAGAGCATGATCGTGGATATCCAGATCCCTCTGGAAACCGTCACCGAGATCAATGAGAACGGCGCGGCCAAAGAGGTGGAACGGAAGATCTTCCCCGGCTACGTGCTCATCAAGATGGTTCTGACCGACGACACCTGGCACCTGGTGCGCAATGTGCGCGGCGTCACCGGCTTTGTCGGCGAGGCCAGCAACAAGCCCATCCCCCTCAGCGAGGACGAGGTCCTGGCCCTGGGCATGGAGAAGCACGAAATCGAGGTGCGCTACAACGTGGGCGACAGAGTCCGCATCAACGACGGTCCGCTGGAGTCCTTCACCGGCGTGGTGGAGGAGATCGACGCGGAAAAGAACAAGGTCACCGTCGTCGTCTCTATGTTCGGTCGGGAAACTCCCGTCGAAATGGAGCTGGAGCAGGTCGAGGTGGAAAGCGACGCCTGACCGCTCTGAATCAAGCGTGTTTCGCCGCAATGCGGCATCGTGGGAGGGGCCCTGGCGCAAGCGCCGCGCTCCGCGCCGGCCGTCCGCCCAGGTCCCCGTCACCACCACATTTTATCAAGGAGGTGCCTACACATGGCACAGAAAGTCGTAGGATACGTCAAGCTGCAGATCCCCGCGGGCAAGGCAACGCCCGCTCCCCCCGTCGGCCCCGCTCTGGGCCAGCACGGCGTGAACATCGCCGCCTTCACCAAGGAGTTCAACGAGCGGACCAAGAACGACGTGGGCCTGATTATCCCCGTTATCATCACCGTCTACGCCGACCGCTCCTTTACCTTTATCACCAAGACGCCCCCCGCCCCCGTGCTGATTAAGAAGGCCTGCGGCATTGACAAGGCCTCCGGCGTGCCCAACAAGAACAAGGTGGCCACCATCAGCAAGGAGGACGTGCGCAAGATCGCTGAGACCAAGATGCCCGACCTCAACGCCGCCTCCATCGAGGCCGCTATGAGCATGATTGCCGGCACTGCCCGCTCCATGGGTATCCTGGTGGGCGAGTAAGGAGGGGACAAGAATGTTTAGAGGAAAGAAATACAAAGAGAGCGCCAAGAAGATTGACAAGAACACCCTGTATGATACCGCTGACGCCATGAAGCTGGTGGTGGACACCGCCACCGCCAAGTTCGACGAGACCGTGGAGCTCCACGTGAAGCTGGGCGTCGACTCCCGCCACGCCGACCAGCAGGTCCGCGGCGCCATCGTCCTGCCCCACGGCACCGGCAGAAGTCAGCGCGTGCTGGTCTTCGCCAAGGCCGCCAAGGCCGATGAGGCCAAGGCCGCCGGGGCCGACTTCGTGGGCGAGATGGACCTGGTGGAAAAGATCCAGAAGGAAAACTGGTTCGACTTCGACGTGGTGGTCGCCACCCCCGATATGATGGGTGTGGTGGGCCGTCTGGGTAAGGTGCTGGGCCCCAAGGGCCTGATGCCCTCCCCCAAGGCCGGCACCGTCACCATGGACGTGACCAAGGCCGTCAACGAGATCAAGGCCGGTAAGGTGGAGTACCGTCTGGACAAGACCAACATCATCCACTGCCCCATCGGCAAGGTCTCCTTCGGCCCCGAGAAGCTGAGCGAGAACTTCGCCGCCCTCATGGGCGCCATCATCAAGGCCAAGCCCGCCGCCGCCAAGGGCCAGTATATCAAGAGCTGCACCGTGGCCGCTACCATGGGTCCCGGCGTGAAGGTCAACGGCGCTAAGCTGGTGTAATTTGATACTTCGACATAGAAATCCCCCGGCCACCGAGGTCGGGGGATATTTTACATTAAAATGCCCGCTTCAGTCCGAGAAGCCAAGAAAATAATCAGAAGTTACCCGGTAGAATTGGCACAAAGTGATCAAATGCCGGATAGGAAGCTCGTTGATTCCCTGCTCATACCGCGAATAGGTCTGCTGTGTGGTTTTAAGCAGTTTGGCAATGTCATACTGGGTTAAATCATGGTCTTCGCGCAGCTCCCGCATGCGGTCGATGTAGGTTTTCATAATAGGTCAGCTCCATTGTTCGGATAAATCTATTATGACAACACTAGATATGATGTATTGACTTCACACTAAATATGGTGTATGATATTGGACAAAAGGGAAACGGTGCTGTGGAAATATGGGCTTGCTTACAGATTCCCTTTGAGTTACAATAGGCTTACATTACTCTGTGTAAGGAGGTATTTTGATGGATGAAAAAATTCCCGGCCTGTTCCGGAGTCGCCAGGGCCAGTGCATGAAGTGCCAGACCATCGGTGAGCTGAGAGAGTACCACGGCCTGGACCTGAGCCGATGCCCGGACGGAAAAGAGAAGCTGCTGGAGGGGAAGTTCTTCCAGTGGCGCTGCCCCAAGTGCGGCCTGGAGGCGGACACCGCCTGGCCCTGCTGGTATTTTGACCCGGAGGCCAAATTAGGAGTCGCCCTGGTCCCCGGCATCGACTCGTCCAACGCCGGCGAGGCCCTGCAAGTGATGAACCGGAACCTGGAGGGGCTGGAGCTGCCCGGCATGAAGCGCAGGGCGGCGGGCAATTTCTATGCCGTGCAGGAGCTGGTCCGGGCACAGGACGCCGGTTTGGACGAGCGGGTTCTCCAACTGGTCAAGCCCCTTATCATCGGTCAGCTTCAGTCTCAGGGCGAGGTGGTCTGGAACGGCTTCTTTCAGGGAGTGTCCACCCCGGACCCCGCCGAGGAGCCCCTCCACGCTGTCCTCTACGCCTCCATCGGCCCGGACAAGGCCCCGGAGTACGGCCAGCCTATCTACTGGTATGACATCCACCTCACCAACCGGAACATCGTACATACCGGGGTGAACCAGGTGGTCTTTGACATGTGCCGCCAGATGCTGGACCGGCTGGGGGAGGAGCCCGACGACGGGCGCTTCCGCCTGTATGATCTGAACTGGGCGATCAGCTGTCACAACCGGACGCAAAACGGCTAGGAGGGGACAAGAATGTTTGGACTGTTCAAAAAGAAAGACAACGGAAATGCCGGCAGCCAGGGGGAGAAGACCCGGTCCGTCCCCCGCCCCGGCCCTTGGGGGGAGGCCTCAATCCTGATGGACCAGGGGCGGGTGGCCGAGGCCCTGGAGCACTTTGCCCGGACCGCCATCCAGACCCGGGACCTGTCCCACATGGATATGGCGGAGCGCTGGCTGGGCAACCAGGCCCTGCTGGACAAGGCGGGGGAGGAGGCGGTGTGCCTCTTTGTGGCCTTGCTCACCCAGGTGCTGGACCCCGTGGAGCCCGTCCAGCGCCAACGGCTGTGGGACGGCTGCCTCAACGCCCTGCGGGCGCTGGGGGATGACACCGCCCCCCGGCAGGACATGACCAACCGCTACACCGCCGAGTGCATCCTCCTGCGCCACATGGGCCGGAACGAGGAGGCCCTGAAGGCGGCCCAGGAGGGGATATCCCGGCACAAGGCGGCTTCCTGCTACACCTTCGCCGGCGTGTGCTGTCTGGATCTGGACGACCCCGAGGGGGCGGAGGACTATGTGAAGGAGGGCCTGGAGCTTGACCCCAAAAATCTGGCCCCCTGCAACGACCTGGCCGACTATTTCCTGCGGGTGAGGAACCTGTCCAAGGCCATTGAGTATTACGCCCTGGTCACCGACCGGGGAGACCAGCAGGATGTGGAGTGGGCGGAGCCCTCCCTGCTGTTCTGCCGCTGGCTGGACAGCGGCGACCCCGCCTGGCTGGAGCGGCTGGTGCTGTGCGCCGCGTCCAATCCCCGGAATCAGCGGGGGAGCGAGCTGTGCCAGTGGGCCCGGGAGGAGCAGCTGGTTCCCTATGTGGAGCGGTTCTTCCCCAGCTGGGACGCCACCGTGAAGATGATCCCCAACTTTATCGCCAAGGGCACCGGCGGGGAGGTCAAGCTGGTCCTCAGCTGTGAGGAAGCGGCCAGCGCTGCCAACGCCGTGCGGCTGGCCGTCACTGAGTACGGGAAAAAGTCCGGCGGGATTCACCTCATTGTCAACGCGGTATCCGACCCGCCCCTGGACAGCAGCCTGATCCCCGACGGGGTGCGGCTGTGGCACTACAGCCCGGACCACAACGCCAGTCCGGCGGTGGAGCCGCCAAGTGACACCGCCCGGATGCGGGTCAAGGAGCTGGCCCGGTCCCCCTTCCACCTGGGGGAGTGGTACAACCGGGCGGGGTCGATGTGCGAGGGGCTGTCCTTTGATGACCTGTACGGCTGCATGGTCTATCCCCCTGAGCCCGACGACATGCGCATCCCGGCGGACCAGTGGCTGCTGCGGGTGCAGTTTGCCGCGGTGTGCCTGCTGGCTCAGCTGGGGAAGGACGACAGCCGGATGCCCTCCCCGGAGCTGATAGTTTACGGGGGTAAGCTGCCCTCCTATGAGCTGACCCGCATCTGCCTGGGCCAGCTGGACTGGCCGGTAATCCCCGCCCTTACCCTGCTGGCCTGGCAGGCTAAGGAGGGTCTGGCCGACCGGGAGCAGGCTCTGGGGGTGCTGTCTCTGCTGAAGACCCGGGTGCCGGAGCACGACTACTGCTTCTTTGAGCACGCCCTGGCCTGCGCCCTGTCCTGGTTCCCGGGGGAGAGCGAGGAATTTCACCAGAAGATGCACCACTGGCGGCGTATGCTGGAGGAATAACCGAATCAGGAAGGGGCCGGACTTTTGTCCGGCCCCTTTGCCGTGCCAAAAAAGTACAACGTGAAAGAGCGTGTTTAAAAGCCTTCCCCCTTCCAGGGGGAAGGTGGCATCCGCGAAGCGGATGACGGATG
>OFFP01001846.1_pt1 | contig 13504 bp, 14 predicted proteins | sample 1521431 | NCBI WGS metagenome assembly OFFP01 (sample SAMEA3504104, study PRJEB24116) | mouse gut metagenome | biome: mouse gut; feature: mouse-associated habitat; material: faeces | place: Denmark | collected 2011 | reverse complement strand
AGGACGCTCCACATCCTGAAAAGCGGCAGGTTCCGGCGAAAAAGCCCGGAAACCAATCGCTTTTTCTTATCGAAATATTAAATGCTTCTTAATATATTTTTTCAAGAAGTACCTTGACAGTCGATGTATGTCGTGCTATGATAAGGCCAGCTTGAGGGACGGGCGGCGCGAAGACGGCGGACCGGACCTACGAAAGGAGTGTTTGAATTGTCCATTTCTGCGGACACCCTGCGGGGCCATACGGATACGATCATCCTGACCCAACTGATGCGCGGGGACAATTACGGCTATGAGATCAACAAGACCATCCAGCAGCGCACGGGCGGCGCGTACGGCTTTAAGGAGGCTACGCTCTATACCGCGTTCAAGCGCCTGGAGAGCGCGGGCCTGATTTCTTCCTACTGGGGGGAAGACGGCCCTGGCGCACGGCGGCGCTACTACGCCATCACCGATGAGGGAAGGCTCCGGTGGGAAGAAAACAGCCGGGAGTGGCAAAACACCAGGGCGCTTCTGGACGCTCTGATTTCTTTGGAGGAGGACTGACACGATGGACAACATGAGGACAAGATTTGTCATTGCGGTGACAGGCCGGCTGGCCTCCGCCGCCGATACCGCCGCTAAGGTGGACCTGATCGAGGAACTCAGCGAGAACCTCTACAGCCGCTGGCAGGATCTGACGGCCCAGGGATTTGACGAGAACGAGGCCTTTGACAAGGCGCTGGAGGACCTGGGCAACGTAGACGAGCTGCTGGCCTATCTGGACAGTCTGGGTCCCGAGGGAGAGCTGCCCCGGCAAGAAGGCAGCTGCCGGGACTTCACCAGCGAGCTGCTTCATGGCGTGGAGGGTATCGTCCGGGAGACGGTCAGTCAGACCAAGGATGCCGTGGACCAGGCGGCGGTCATTGTCCGTAATGTGGCGGATAAGATCAAAGAAAAGTATCCCGATGGCTTCAAGGGAAAGGTTTACGTCCAGTTTGACGGCGGCAATGAAAACGGCGGTCAGGAGCCGGTCCGGGAATCCCGGGAACCGGAGGAGGGCGAGGCGCCGGCCGGAGAGAAAGAGGCTGGCTGGTCCTTCTCTGTGGGCTATAACCGCAATCGGGGCGGCTTCTTCTGCGAGAGCGGACGCCCCAGCCGCCGCGTGGAGGGCACCAGCGTTCCCTCTGCGGAGATGAAGGGCGTGGACGTGCAGATCAACGGCGATGTGACCATCCACCTGGACAGCGACCCGGAGGCGGATATCCGTCTGGACGGCGACCTGGAGAACCTGGAGCTGCGGGTGAATGATGACGGCGTCCTGTCCGTGCGGCAGGGGAATACGGCGGTATCCTCCTTCTTTTTCTTCCGCGGACTGGCGGCGGCGGATATGGAGATCACGCTGCCCCGGCGGTTCTGGGATTTTGTCCGGATCTCCACTGTCAACGGGGATGTGGACCTGGAAACGGGCCTGGAGGTGGGCCAGCTGTCCGTACGGACAGTCAGCGGTGACGTGCAGTTCAGGGATGCCAGCTGTCAGGAGCTGATTTTCCACTCCTCCAGCGGCGACCTGGATGCCAGAGGCATCAGCAGCGGCAGCGTAACGGCGGAGACCGCCAGCGGCGACGTGGAGCTGACCGGCGGCTTCGGCGCGGTGAAAATCGGCACGGCCAGCGGGGATATCGACATGACCGGCAGCGTTCAAGAGCTGCGCTGCTCCAGCGCCAGCGGCGATGTGGAGGCGGACCTGCAGCAGATGCCCGTCCAGATGGATGTTGCGTCCAAGTCCGGGGACTGTGAGATCACCCTGCCCGGCGGAGAGGGCTTTGCGCTTCAGTTCAGCACGGTCAGCGGTGAGCTGTACAGCGACTTCACCTTGGTGGGCCCCATTGGCAAGCGCTCCGGTGAAGCCATTTATCTGGACGGCGGCGGGCGGACCTTCCGCATGTCCAGCATCAGCGGGGACATTACTCTGCGCCAGCAGTAAGCGAAGGGGGTACAGAAGATGAACAAACAGGCAACGGATATTGTAGCGTATCTCTCCTGGCCGGGGCTGCTGATCGCCTTTTTCGCAGGCGACCGGTATGCCAGCCGGTTCCATCTCAATCAGTCTCTGGTGATCTGGCTCGCGGCTACGCTCATCAGCGTCACAGCCAAATGGCTGCCGCTGTTCGGCTGGCTGGTGGGGCTGGTAGGCGGACTGTTCTGTGCGCTGTGCTGGTTTATCGGCATCATCAACGCCATCCAGGGCATTGAGAAGGAAGTCCCCCTGCTGGGGCAGATCAGGATTCTGTAAAAAAGCATCAGGGGACCAGCGGGGGCAGACGGCTCCCGCCGGTCCTCTGTTTGAAGAGGTGTGTATTTATGGAGACTCAGAAAAAATTTCCTGTGAGCAGGATGCTGCTGATCCTTCTGTCGCTGGTGTCCATGGCTTTGGCCCAGACGGCGGCGGCTCTGGTGGGCGATGGGGTCCTGCTGGTCACCCATCTGCCCGCCCTGGGCAACACCGTTGCCGGCATACTCTATCCGGTCCTGGCGATGGCGGGGTTCTGGGCGCTGTGCCAGTTCGGACTGCGGGAACCGTTGTCCGCCTGGCGGATGGGGCCGGTACGGCTGAAGCCGGTGTGGTGTGTGACAGCTGTCCTCATGCCGGCGCTGGTCTGCGGCGCGTATCTGCTGCTGCCGGGACAGTGGGCGGTGGCAGCGGACAGGGTGGATACCGGATCCATTCTGGTCATCGGGATCTTTTACCTGGGCATCGGTACGGGCATCGTGGAGGAAGCGGTCTTCCGGGGCTTTATCATGACAGCTCTGGAGCGGCGCTGGAATCGCTGGGCGGCGGTGCTGCTGCCGTCGGTGCTGTTTGGCCTGGTGCATATCATCGGCAGTGATCTGGATATGCTCAGCATAGTCCAGCTGGTGCTGGCCGGGACCATGGTAGGAGTGCTGTTCTCTCTTGTGGCTCTGGAGAGCGGGAGCATCTGGAACGGCGCGCTGATCCATGGCGTGTGGAACGCCGCCACGCTGTTCCTCCATATCGGGCCGGAGACGAACGCGCAGAGCCTTATTAACTACCTTCCGGAGACGAAAGACTTTCTGCTCACCGGCGGGGACTTCGGCATGGAGGCTTCTATCATATCCGTCGCGGCCTACGCTCTGTTTGCGGGGATGGCGCTGTTCCTTCTCCGCAAGGGAAAGAAACGTGCAGATTGCGGCCCTGCCTGAAAAATCGGGGGCGTCCAGGCGGTCTTGAGACCTGGATGCCCCCGATTTTTCATTGAGCCGTTTTAAGAACCTGCATTCACAACCGCAGCACGCCGTCTGGCCGGTCTTTTTCCCGCCATACTGCGTTGATCTCCCTTGTCTGACGAGAAAAATCCTCGTCCATCTGGCATTCCCCGATGATGAATACAGGTTCTAAGAGAGAGTATATTGTTTCCCGGCGCCGCCCCATCGGCTCCGGCGGAAACACAAAAAAACGCCCTGCGGCCAAAGCCGCAGAACGCACCTGATCGTGCCCCTGAGGGGGCACAACAAACGTCCTTCCGGTTCCGGCAGAAAAACCGTCAGGCTGCCGTGTATCTGACTCATCCTCTCCAGGAGGCTTCACAGTGACCGACTCGCGGGGACTTTCACCCCATTCCACGCGCCGCACCAGCGGCCGCAGTCTGACGCCATATAGGATTTGACCGTATTATACCACCCCGAGGGCGGTTTGTAAAGAGCGGTTTTTCATGCGATATTACCTCCCGCCGTAAAAACCGTCAGAGCAGGCTCATCTGCGCCTGCCCCCGTTCCTCTTCAAAGGTGTGCAGATAAGCGAATATCCGGTCATTGTCATGAACGATTCCATTTTCCTCGCAAAAGCCATGGAACAATTCCATCAGCGGGCCGTTTCGCGGGCTTTTTACCTCATAGCGCATCCCGTAGGTCCTGATATATCGCTCCTTCATCCCCGGGAAAAGCCGGTCCAGCTGCCTGTAGAAGTATTCCCGGTTCCCCTCCCGGAGGGTAAGCCCCATCCCGAAGGAGATCACGCCATAGACCCCCGCCCCGGCGCAGCTGTTCAGGATACCCAGAATATTCTCCTCGGTATCGTTGATAAACGGAAGGATCGGGCTCAGCCACACAACGGTGGGGATGCCCGCGCTGTGGAGCTGCTTCAGCGCCTCCACCCGCTCCCGCGTGGTACTCACATTGGGCTCCAGCTTCCGGCACAGGTCCTCGCTGTGGGTGGTCAGCGTCATCTGGACCACGCACCTGCCCCGCTCGTGGATATCCCGCAGGAGGTCAAGATCCCGGAGTACCCGTGCCGATTTGGTGTGCAGCGTGATTCCGAAGCCGTACCGGCGGACCAGCAGAAGCGCCTTTCTGACGTTTCCGGTCTCCTCCTCAAGAGGGATATAGGGGTCCGTCATAGCGCCCGTACCCAGCATACATCGGGTACGCTTTCGCCGCAGAGCCTGTTCCAGCAGCTCGATGGCGTTTTCCTTCACCTCGATGTCCTCAAAGGCATGGTCCATGTGATAGCACGCACTTCGGGAATCGCAGTATATGCACCCATGGGAGCAGCCCCGGTACAGATTCATCCCGTTCTGCGCCGACAGGAGTCCTTTCACCTGAACAAAGTGCATAAAAACGCTCCTCTCTGCGGCCTCCTCCGGAAAGCGGACAGCGCCGGCTTTTCCTCCCGGACCCGATATCCGGAGAGAAAAGCCGGCGCGAGCCGTCACTGTGCCGCGAAGTAGTACCCCACGCCCCGCTTTGTCAGAATCAGAGCGGGACTGGCGGGATCGTCCTCAATCTTCTCCCGCAGCCGCCGGACGGTAACGTCCACCGTGCGCACATCGTCACCCACATAGTCATAGTTCCAGACCTGTTCCATGAGGTCGGTCCGGGAGTACACCTTGCCGGGGTGCCCCGCCAGAAAGACCAGCAGCTCGTACTCCCGCTGGGTCAGGTCCACCGGGGCGCCGTGCTTGGCGACCTGATAGTTCTCCGGGTTGATGGACAGTCCTCCCGCCGTGATGACCGCCGCCGTCTCCTCCGCCCCTGCCTGAAGCATGGCGGTACGGCGGATGTTGGCCTTCACCCGGGCCAGCAGCTCCCGCATGGAAAAGGGCTTGGTGATATAGTCGTCCGCTCCGATCTCCAGACCCATCACCTTGTCGGACTCGCCCTCCCGGGCGGTAAGGATGATGACCGGCACGCCGTCCCCCTCCTCCCGGAGGATACGGCAGACGTCGAAGCCGTTCCGTCTGGGCAGCATCACGTCCAGCAAAATCAGGTCCGGTTTCTCCTCCCGTGCGGCGGTCAGTCCCGCCTCGCCGTCATAAGCGGTGAGGACGGCGTAGCCCTCCTTCTCCAGGTTGAAGCGCACGATGTCCACGATACTCTTCTCGTCCTCCACGATGAGGACTCTTTTTTTCTCTTCCATATCTTCTCCTTTGCCGCCCCCGCCAGAGAGGCGGTCCGCTCAGAGGCCCAGCAGCAGCTTGCCCTTCAGTACGGCGGCGATGGTCTTGGCGTCCCTGATCTCACCGGAAAGCACCTGCTCCGTCAGCCGGTCGAAGGGGATCCGCTCCAGATCCAGAAACTCGTCCTCGTCCAGATGGGTCTCCCCGAAGGTCAGATCCCGGGCCAGATACATCCGGATGATCTCCCCGCAGTAACCGGGGGACGGATACAGCTCTCCCAGAGAGCGGAATTCTCCGGCCACAGCGCCGGTCTCCTCCTTCAGCTCCCGGATGGCGGCCTCCCGGGGATCCTCTCCATACTCCAGTTTTCCCGCCGGAAGCTCCCGCAGGACCTCCTCGTAGGGATACCGGAACTGGCTCACCAGCAGCGCCCTGTTCTGGCTGTCCAGGGCCAGCACGCACACGCCGCCCGGGTGATCTACTACCTCCCGGAAGGACTCGCCCCCGTTGGGCAGGCGGACAGTGTCCCGCCGGACATGGAGGATGCGGCCGTTAAAAATTTCCTCACTGGATATCTTTTTTTCAATCAGATCCATACCGGACCCCCTCTTTCTCTATAAGTTTTATTAGTATACCATGAATCCACCGGAAATTCCATAGATAAATCCTTAATTTGTGCGCATAAACCCCGTCCGCTCGGTCCGCCGCTCGAATTCCTCCAGTCCCTCCCGGAAAAGCTCCACGGCCTCCTCGCCCTCTTCCCGGCGGATATGGTCCGTAAAGCCCCGCAGCCGCTCCAGACAGGACGCCGTACCGAAGACCTCGATATACTCCCGCCAGAACTCCAGACTCACCGGCGAAAAAGCGTTGAGGATCAGCGGAGTGATGGAGTTGCCGCTGAGAAAGGCAACCGTGCGGTGATAGCGGAACAGCGCCTGGGCGAATGGGTAAACGCCCTCTCCGGACGCCTCCTCCGCCTGCCGGTACAGCTCCTCCAGCTTCTCCAGATCCTCCTCCGTATGGCTGGACGCCAGCCCCCGGAAGGCGGGCCCCTCCAGATAGTAGCGGACCTGTAAAATACTGCGGCAGGTCTTGGCGTCCAGCTGTCCGCCGTGGTAGTGCATGATAGCCAGAAGGGTATCCACCGTCCCCGTCTGGGCGTAGTCCGCCACGGATACGCCCCGGCGGCTGGTCACATCCAGAAACCCCAGTCTGTGCAGCTCCCGGACACCCTCATGTACGGCGGTCTTGCTGATCTTCATATTATCCGCCAGCTCCCGCTCCGTGGGCAGGCGGTCCCCGGGGCGCAGCTGCCCGGAGAGGATCATCCCCACCACCTGCTGCACGAACAGCTCCCGGATGGAGGGCGCGACGATCTCCTTAAATTCCACGGGGGCCTCCTTCTGGTCTGACCACGACCTTAAATTTTGACCGTCCATCTTTATGAAGAATAGCCAAAGGATAGTCCTTTACTTCCTCTCTAAAATATCATAAAATAAACGATATGGCAAGAGAGAACCGATCGCCCCGTTTCCCCCCTGCGCGGACGGGACGGCCGGGAAACGAGTGCGGAACAGAGCAGTGAAAAGTGTGCATACGCGTGGAATAAAGGAGGAAAACGAACATGGGAAAGCAGACCCGATCCAACATGCCTCTGGATGAGAGCAAACTCTCCTTCAAGATCCCCCGCACGGACCAGCCCCGGGAGAAGATCGTCAAGCTGGGCCGGATGATTACCGACCGGGTCCCCGCCAAACTGGGCGGCGTCACCGGAAACGACCCGGAGTACTGGGGCCTGGCCGGGCTGGTCACCGACGAGATGGCGGACGTGGCCCTGAAAATGGGGGTCCGGAAGCCCAAGACCTTTGCCCAGCTCCAGAAGCTCACCGGCCTGGAAGCCGGAAAGCTGGAAAAGCTGCTGGCGGACATGAGCCTCATCGGCCTGCTGGAATACAATTGGGAGAATCTGGACGGGAAGAATCCCAGCCACGAGAAGCGCTGGATCCTGCCCCAGTTCGTCCCCGGCAGCGCGGAGTTCTTCAATATGCGCATGGAGCAGATTGAGGAGCATCCGGAGGTTGCCGCCTTCTTCGAGCGGATGACCTTCCTGCCTCTGGAGAAGATCACCCCCATGGTGCCCCCCGGAGGGGCGGGCATCGGGATGCACGTCATCCCCGTGGAAAAGGCCATCGAAACTGAGAACCAGACTGCCGGCGTGGAACATATCTCCCACTGGCTGAAGAAGTACGAGGGCAAGTACGCCGCCTCCCCCTGCTCCTGCCGGGCCAGCCGGGCCAAACTGGGCGAGGGCTGCGGCGACGATCCCGAGGGCTGGTGCATCGCCGTGGGCGACATGGCCGACTACGTGGTGGAGACCGGCAAGGGCGGGCGGTACATTACCTATGATGAGGTAATGGAGATCCTGCAAAAGGCGGAGGACAACGGCTTCGTCCACCAGATCACCAACATCGACGGCGAGCAGAAGATCTTCGCCATCTGCAACTGCAACGTGAACGTGTGCAACGCCCTGCGGACCTCCCAGCTGTACAACACCCCCAACATGAGCCGTTCGGCCTATGTTGCCAAGGTGGAGCCGGAGAACTGCGTGGCCTGCGGCCGGTGCGTGGAGGTCTGTCCCGCCGGCGCGGTGAAGCTGGGCCAGAAGCTGTGTACCAAAGACGGGCCTGTAGAATATCCCCGGCAGGAGCTTCCCGATGAAACCAGATGGGGCCCGGAGAAGTGGACCATCGACTACCGGGATAAGAACCGTATCAACTGCTACGATACCGGCACCTCCCCCTGCAAGACCGCCTGCCCGGCCCATATCGCCGTTCAGGGCTACCTGAAGCTGGCCGCCCAGGGCAAGTACCGGGAGGCCCTCCAGCTCATCAAGCGGGAGAATCCCTTCCCCGCCGTCTGCGGCCGGATCTGCAACCGCCGGTGCGAGGACGCCTGCACCCGGGGCACCGTGGACCAGGCGGTGGCCATCGACGAGGTGAAGCGGTTCATCGCCCAGCAGGACCTGAACGCGGAGCGCCGCTTTATCCCCGACCGTGTGGTCCCCAAGCTGCTGGGCGGCTTCGAGGAGAAGATCGCCATCATCGGCGCGGGCCCGGCGGGTCTGAGCTGCGCTTACTATCTGGCGGAGAAGGGCTACAAACCCACCGTCTTCGAGAAGAACGGGAAACCCGGCGGGATGCTCCGCTACGGCGTACCCTCCTTCAAGCTGGAGAAGGACGTCATCGACGCGGAGATCGACATCATCCGCCAGCTGGGCGTTGAGATCAGGTGCGGCGTAGAGGTGGGAAAGGACGTCACCTTGGACGAGCTGCGGGCCCAGGGCTATAAGGCCTTTTATATCGCCATCGGCTGTCAGGGCGGCAGAAGGGCCAACATCCCCGGCGAGGACGCCGGGGGCGTCATGACCGCCGTGGACTTCCTGCGGACCGTGGGCGGCGATGAGAGCTATCCTGTCCGGGGGAAGGCCGTAGTGGTAGGCGGCGGCAACGTGGCCATCGACGTGGCCCGTACCGCCGTGCGCTGCGGCGCGGAGAGCGTGAAGATGTTCTGTCTGGAGCCCCGTGACAAGATGCCCGCCTCCGAGGAGGAGATCGAGGGCGCGGCGGCGGACGGCGTCGCCCTGGACTGCGGCTGGGGTCCCAAAGAGATCCGCGTTGAGAACGGAAAGGTCACCGGCGTAGTTTTCAAAAAGTGTGTCTCCGTCTGGGACGCCGAGGGCCGCTTCAACCCCACTTATGACGAGAACGACACTATGACCGTGGACTGCGACCGGGTGTTCCTGAGCATCGGTCAGTCTATCATCTGGGGCAACCTGCTCAAGGGCAGCAGGGTGAAGCTGGGCCGCGGCCAGGGCGCCGAGGCCGACAAGCTGACCTACCAGACCGCCCAGCCCGACATCTTCGTGGGCGGCGACGTATATACCGGACCCAAATTCGCCATCGACGCCATTGCCGCCGGCAAGGAGGCCGCCGTATCCCTCCACCGGTTCGTCCAGCCCAACACCAGCCTGACCATCGGACGCAACCGCCGGGACTTCATCGAGCTGGACAAGACCAACGCCCTCATCGACATCAACTATGATACCGCCCCCCGCCAGAAGCCGGGATACAACGAGGCCCTGCGCCGCACCTTCCGGGACGGCAGCGAGACCTTCACCGAGGAGCAGGTGCGCGCGGAGACCGCCCGGTGCCTGAGCTGCGGCGCGTCGGTGGTGGACCCCAACAAGTGCATTGGCTGCGGCCTGTGTACCACCAAGTGCGGCTTTGACGCCATCCACCTCCACAGAGAGCGCCCGGAGTGCAGCACCATGATAAAGGCGGAGGACAAGATGAAGGCCATCCTGCCCTACATGGTGAAGCGCCAGTTCAGGATCAAGCGGGCCGGAAAGGGCAAGTAAGCCATGCACGAGCTTGGGATCGTGTTCCACGTCATCGACATGGTGGAGAAGGCCGCATCGGAGAACCAGGCGGCGTCGGTAGCCTCCGTCACTCTGGAGCTGGGGGAGGTGTCCGGCGTGATCCCCCATGAACTCAGCAGCTGCTGGAACTGGGCGGTAAAGAAGACGGAGCGTATGCGGGAGGCGGCGCTGGTCATTGAGACCATCCCCGCAGTCACCTTCTGCGAGGGCTGCGGCCAGACCTATCCCACCGTACCCCAGGGAAAGACCTGTCCCCACTGCGGCAGCGGGGAGACCTGGCTGCGCCAGGGCAATGAGATCCAGCTGAAGGAGATCGCCATCAGGGAGGAACAGGAGGACACCCATGGAAACATATAAAATCATCGAGATCAAGGAGAGCATTTTTGCCGATAACGACCGGGAGGCGGACCGCATCCGCGCCGGGCTGAAGGCGGAGAAGACCTTTCTTCTGAACCTCATGTCCTCCCCCGGGTCCGGGAAGACCACCACCCTGCTGCGCACCATCGAGGCGCTGGAGAAGGACCTGCGCATCGGCGTCATGGAGGCGGACATCGACTCGGACGTGGACGCGGCGGCCATTGCGAAGATCGGTGTGCGGAGCATCCAGCTCCACACCGGCGGCATGTGCCACCTGGACGCGGGCATGACGGAGCAGGGCCTCCGTGAGCTGGGCACGGCGGATCTGGACCTGGTGGTCCTGGAGAACGTGGGCAACCTTGTGTGCCCTGCGGAGTTCGACACCGGGGCGGTAAAAAACGCCATGATCCTCTCTGTGCCCGAGGGCCACGACAAGCCCCTGAAATACCCGCTGATCTTCACCGTCTGCGACGTGCTGCTCATCAACAAGATCGACGTGCTGCCCTGGTTCGACTTCGATCTGGAGAAGGTCAGGGAGTACGCCCATATGCGCAACCCCCGCCTGCAGATCTTCCCCGTCTCCGCCAGGACCGGGGAGGGAATGTCCGCCTGGACGGACTGGCTGCGGACCCAGGTGGAGGCGTGGACCAAAGCGTAAATGTGTGTTAAAAGCATCCCTGCCGCTGCAATTTCCTTTGCCAACTTCAATAGCTCTTGAATGACCTCCTCATTGGCAAGCATTCCGTTCAGATAGCGGTTCATGGCGCTCTGGATAATCTTGGAAAACTTCTCCGAATTAACCAGATTTGTCTTGTGGTAGATAGAAACTTGTTCTGAGATGTATTGTGTAAAGGGTGGTTTCACCATCCAAATACACATTGGCTGACGGTTCATTTGTGGCAAAATGACACAGGCCGGAAAGGCGGTGGATCGACCAGCAGGAGGGAACCGAAGGGGGAGCGCCTAGGGATGACCTGTCTTAGATGTTTTCGTACGGGCCTATAACCGCCTCGGGCTTCAAAAGTACCACTATTATTCCAGACATCCAGGCCCTTCTGCCCCCTTTTCTGTTTTTGACTTCCTTTAACTGCGTGTTTGGACACCCCCTTCCTCATTCCCGCCCTTGCACCCGGCCCGTAAATTTGCTATAATGATCCAAAACAAATCAAGGAGGGCGCGAACATGGCGGTTCAGCGCAGGGCCGCTGGCGGCGGGCTGGTAAAATTAAAAGAGTCCCTGGCATCCGGGGAGCTTGGCACAGCGTATATTTTTCATGGCGAGGAGAGCTATCTGAGGGAGTTCTATCTCTCTGAGATGAAAAATCAGCTGGTGGCCGGCTTTGAGAGCTTCAACTATCACCGCCTGGAGGGCAAAGGTCTGACGGTACAGGCTTTAACGGAGACGGCGGAGGCCTTGCCCATGATGGCCCAGCGGACCATGGTGCAGGTGGTGGACTGGGACCTCTACAAGCTGGGGGAGGAGCAGCGAAACGCCCTCGCCGCCCTGCTGGAGGATTTCCCGTCCTACTGCTGTCTGGTGATCGTCTATGACCAGATCGAATACAAACCCAACAAGACCTATAAAAAACTGTATGCCGCCCTGGACAAGCACGTCCAGGCGGTCAAATTTGAGGAGCAGAGCCAGAACGAGATCCTGAAATGGGTCTCCCGCCGCTTTAAGGCCGCCGGCCACACCATCGACGCTCCTACGGCGGAGCATCTGCTGTTTACCTGCGGATGCCTCATGAACGGACTGATCCCGGAGATCGGGAAGATCGCCGCCTACGCCAAGGGGGAGCGGGTCACCAAAGCGGACATCGACGCGGTGGCCGCCCCGGTGCTGGAGGCCCAGGTCTTCGAGATGACGGGAGCGGTGTCCAAGGGGAACTTTGACCGCGCGGCGGAGGTGCTTGGGACACTGCTGAAGCTCCAGGAGGAACCCATTATGCTCCTGGCGCTCATCGGCAAGGAACTGCGCAAGCTCCATACCGCCCGTATCGCCCTGGATACCGGTCGAGACAAATTCTGGCTGATGGAGCGCTGGAATATGCGCTCGGACTACCCCGCACGCCTGCTGTTGGACAACGCGAAGAAGGTCAGCCGGGAGTGGTGCGCCAATGGTGTGAAGCGGTGTTATGAGGTGGACCTGCGGATGAAGAGCGTAAACGGTGTGGACGGCGCGGCGGAATTGAAGCTTCTGCTCATGGAACTGGCCCAGGGGGCGGCGAAATGAGGCGGGTGCGCGAGGTCGTCGTCGTAGAGGGCCGGTACGACAAGAACGCCCTCAAACAGGCGGTGGAGGCTACGGTGGTAGAGACCGGGGGCTTCGGCGTATTCAATGACAAGGAGCGGCTGGCGCTGCTGCGCCGTCTGGCGGAGGAGCGGGGGCTGATCCTGCTCACCGACAGCGACGGGGCGGGGTTCGTGATCCGGAATTTCCTCAAGGGGGCCATTCCCAAAAGCCGGCTGAAGCAGGCGTACATCCCCGACGTCTACGGCAAGGAGCGGCGGAAGGCCGCCCCGGGAAAAGAGGGCAAGCTGGGGGTGGAGGGCATGCCGCCCCAGGTACTGCTGGAGGCCCTGGAACGGGCGGGGGCCGTCTTTGAGGACGGCGGGGCCTCGGAGGAGGAACGCCGCCCGGTGACCAAGGCGGACTTTTACCAGCTGGGCCTCACCGGCGGCCCGGACAGCGGGGCAAAGCGGGCGGCCTTGCTGAAAAAGCTGGGTTTGCCGGAACGGATGACCGCCAACGCCCTGCTGGAGGCGGTGAACCTGCTGTACGGCAGGGAGGAGTTTTTGAGGGAGGCGCAATGATGGACGGGAAGCGGCTGGCCGCCCTGTTCGAGGGCTGGGAGGAGACGATGGTCTGGTCCTGCCTCCAGGGCGTCATGGGACGGGGGACGGTCAGCCGGGACGGCTGCGCCGGCATGATCGTCAGCCAGGATTTCACCTTCCTGGCCGGGAAGCCGGACCGGACGCTGCTGGAGCAGACCCCGGGTCCCATCCTGGTCCCCCGGACTCCGGATTGGGAACCGGTGATCGAGGCTTTTTTCGGAGAGAGGGCCGTGAAGGAGCTCCGCTACGCCATCAAAAAGGAGCCGGGGGTATTCGACCGGGCGCGGCTGGAGGGCTTCGTCTCCGCCTTGCCGGAGGGGTATGAACTGCGGCTCATCGACGAGGCGATGGTCCCGGTCCTGCTCTCGGAGGAGTGGTCCAGGGACTTCTGCGCCGCTTTCGACAGCCCCGCCGACTGCTGCAAGCGCGGCGTAGGCGTGGCTGCCCTTTATGAGGGCGTCCCCGTGGCGGGGGGGGGGGCC
>OFFP01001842.1_pt1 | contig 13528 bp, 9 predicted proteins | sample 1521431 | NCBI WGS metagenome assembly OFFP01 (sample SAMEA3504104, study PRJEB24116) | mouse gut metagenome | biome: mouse gut; feature: mouse-associated habitat; material: faeces | place: Denmark | collected 2011 | reverse complement strand
TGTGGACCTTTTAGCATCAGCCCTCCGGCTGGCTCGTCGGCAATTTCCGGCAGAACCCAGACGTTAACTTCGTCGATTAATGCCCGGTAACCGAAGAAGTCATCGAATGCCTGAATTTTCAGTTGATTGGTGCTGTTGCGGATCACCGCATACGGACCGGTGCCGATGGGATGGCTGGCAAAGTTACTGAGGGTTTCCCATTCGCGCGGCAGGATCATTGCCGGAACTTGCCCCAGCAGTAACGGCAACCAGCGGTCCGGTTGCGTGAGATGGATATCCAGTGTCCAGGGCGTCGGCGACACAATGTCAGCAATATGCGAATAGAGCGGAAGCGTATTGATTCGTTTTAAAGAGGCGATCACATCGTCCATTTCCAGTTCACGACCATGGTGAAAATGGACTCCTGGACGCAAAAAGAAACGCCAGTGAAGCGGTGATATTTGCTGCCAGTGGTGGGCGATGTCTGCTTCCAGTTCCCCATTTTCCTCATTTATGCGCGTTAGCGAACTGAAGATTTGCCGGGCGATATGGGTTTCAGAACGGCGCAATGCGCTGCCAGGTAGCAGATTACGCAACGGACGATAGTAGAGCACGCGCAGGATGTGCCGCCCCTGGCGGAAGCTGCGGCCCAGATGAGAAACCAGCATTTGCCGCACAGTCGCTTTGTCGCCAACCAACTGCACTAGTTGGTCGATACGATCCTGCTCCAGCAGGTCTTCCGCCCGCTGTTGCTGAAGCGCCAGCCCGGTATAGAGGAATGTCAGACGCGAGCGTTTACCGCGCCCGACTTCCGCTTCCCACGTCAGCCAGCCGCGATCCTGCATGGTGCTGAGCAGGGTGCGCATATGACGACGCGAGCAACTCAGTAACGCTGCCAGTTCGTTGAGCGTGGTCTCCTGAGATTTACCCTCGCAGCATTGCCACAGGCGGATGAACTGTTGTTGCAGACGAGCAGATGGCATAAAAGGGGAACTCCTGCGCAAAAGACAGCAATTTTATTTTCCCTATATTAAGTCAATAATTCCTAACGATGAAGCAAGGAGGTGCCCCATGCGTCAGTTTTATCAGCACTATTTTACCGCGACAGCGAAGTTGTGCTGGTTGCGTTGGTTAAGCGTCCCACAACGATTAACCATGCTTGAAGAACTGATGCAATGGGAGGGGAGTCATTCTGACTACTGATTTGCGGACATCATGTGTGACTGAGTATTGGTGTTAATCGCCACGCCAGCAGTGATTATCTGCTGGCTTTTTTCTTTTTGGCGATTGAGTGCCGGACGGTGTACAAACTAACGCATAAACGCCGGTTGCTTCTCTTCATAAGACGCAATTGCGTCGTCGTGCTGCAGAGTCAGGCCGATGCTGTCCAGACCGTTCATCATGCAGTGGCGGCGGAAGGCATCGATGGTAAAGCGATAAGTTTTCTCTCCCGCTTTCACCTCTTGCGCTTCCAGGTCTACATCAAAATGAATCCCCGGATTGGCTTTCACCAGCGCAAACAGCTCATCCACTTCTGCATCGCTTAATTTCACCGGCAGCAGCTGGTTGTTAAAGCTATTGCCGTAGAAGATGTCAGCAAAACTCGGCGCAATCACCACCTTAAAACCGTAATCGGTCAATGCCCACGGCGCGTGCTCACGCGAGGAACCGCAACCGAAGTTGCGCTCGGCGACCATGATGTCGCCTTCATGCACACGGTTGACCCATCCGTGCTCCAGCCCTTCCATACAGTTTTCACCGAGCTTTTTGGGATCGGTGGTCACAAGGAAACGGGCCGGGATGATGGCGTCGGTGTCGATGTGCGCGCCGACCTTATGCGATACACCAGTGAAAGACATAGGTTTCTCCTGTAAAAATCTCGAAAGTCCAGATCGTTTCTTTCCGCCTCCCGCGCCCCTCAGCGGGGGCCGCGCGGGAGATCGCTGCCGGGCGTCGCGGACGGACAAGCGCCCGCGGGAGCCTTACAGCTTGTCGGGGCTGGTGATCACGCCGGTGACGGCGGAAGCGGCCGCCGTGCAGGGGCTGGCCAGATAGACTTCGGCTTCAAGGCTTCCCATGCGGCCGCGGAAGTTGCGGTTGGTGGTGGCGATGCAGCGCTCGCCGTCGCCGAGGATGCCCATGTGGCCGCCGAGACAGGGGCCGCAGGTGGGCGGGCCGACGATGCAGCCCGCGTCGGAAAAGACCTCAAAAAGCCCTTCGTTCATGGCCTGACGCCAGATGGCGGGGGTGGCGGGAAGCACGATGCAGCGCACGCCCTTGGCGACCTTGCGGCCCTTGAGCACCTTGGCCGCGTCGCGCATGTCGGAAAGGCGGCCGTTGGTGCAGGAGCCGATGACCACCTGATTGACGGTCACGTCCTTGACTTCGGAAACGGGCTTCGTGTTCTCGGGCAGATGCGGACAGGCGACCTGCGGCTCCATGCCGCTCACGTCGATGCGCACGACCCGCTCGTACGTGGCGCCCGCGTCGGGGGCGATGCGCTGGGCGTCCAGGTTATGGTGCTCGCGGCAGTAGGCGAGGGTCAGGTCGTCCGAGGGGAAGAGGCCGCACTTGCCGCCCGCTTCGATGGCCATGTTGGAAATGCACAGGCGGGCTTCCACATCGAGATCGGCGAGGGTGGAGCCGCCGAATTCCAACGCCTTGTAAAGCGCGCCGTCCACGCCGATTTCCCCGATGAGACGAAGGATCAGGTCCTTGCCACGCACCCATTCGGGGAGCTTGCCTTCAAATTCCACGCGGATGGTCGGCGGCACCTTGAACCACAGGGTACCGAGGGCCATACCCGCGGCCACATCCGTGGAGCCGAGGCCCGTGGCGAACGCGCCAAGGGCCCCGTAGGTGCAGGTGTGGCTGTCCGCGCCGATGACCACGTCGCCGGGCTTCACGAGGCCCAGCTCGGGCAGGAGGGCGTGCTCAACGCCGCAGTCGCCGCCTTCGTAGTAATGCGTGATGCCCATTTCCTGCGCGAATTTGCGGCTCACCAGGACCTGATTGGCGGAGTCGATGTCCTTCTGCGGGGTGAAGTGGTCCATCACCAGAAAAACGCGATCCTTGTCAAAGACCTTCGTAGCGCCCATGGCACGGAAGGACTTGATGGCGAGCGGCCCGGTGATGTCGTTGGCGAGCACGCCGGAAAGACGGCAGTTGACGATTTGTCCGGCTTCGCGGATTTCTTCATCCGTATGAGCCTGAAGGATTTTCTGGGCAAGAGTATGGGGCATGGGACGGCTCCAGAAGGTAAAATGTTTCCCGACCGGCGGGGAAGGCGCGGCCGCGCTTCCCCTCCCTATCAACCGGAATCCTTAGAACATTTTTTCGGCGGAAAAACCAGAGGCTGGCGTCGTGCGCCTCTGGCCCCGGCTCGCATTGCAGAAAGCGCAGTGCGGCGGAGGCTCCTTTTTTCAGTTCCATCAGCCTGTTGCTTCCTGATGGCGGCCCTGCCGGGAACCCGGAAGGCTCTTTTCCCGGCGGGGCCCCGCCGCTGCGGGAAAGGAGGCGACGCCCCGCCGTTCAAGGCCGAAAAAAGCACGGTGAAGGGCCGGGGAAAGTGTCCTTTGCAGGACGTCCCCCGGCCTTCCCCTTAATTGCAGGTATTGATGGCCGCTTCGCCGGTCGCTTCCTGCGTGCGGCGAGCGTCGCGCTCCTTGTGATCGAGGCGGTTCAGCGCGTCGATGTAGGCCTTGGCGCTGGCGACGATGATGTCCGGGTCGGACCCGCGGCCCGTGGCGTTGAGATCGCCCTCACGCAGGCGGACGGTCACCTCGCCCTGCGCGTCCGTACCGCCGGTGATGGCGTTGATGCTGAACTGCTCCAGATCAGGGGCGCGGTTCACGACCTGCGAAATGACGTTGAAGGTTGCGTCGATGGGGCCCGCGCCGAATCCGGCCCGGCGCATTTCCTCTTCGCCCGCCTGAATGACCACGGCGGCGGTGGCGGGCATGGACGAGCCCATCGTCGTCTGCACGGAGACGTTGCCCAGACGGTAGCGATCCGGCAGGCGGTAGACTTCGGAAAAGACCAGAGCTTCGAGGTCCTCGTCGTGCACGTTGGCCTTCTTGTCCGCCAGTTCCTTCACAGCGGCGAAGACCACGTTGACCTGCTCGTCGTCGAGGCGGTAGCCCAGCTCCTCAAGGCGGCTGCGCACGGCGTTGCGGCCCGAATGCTTGCCGATGACGAGATCGGTGGACTTGCGGCCGATGGACTGGGGCGTCATGATCTCGTAGGTTTCGCGGTTCTTGAGCATCCCGTCCTGATGGATGCCGGACTCGTGCGCGAAGGCGTTGCTGCCCACGATGGCCTTGTTGGCGGCGATGGGACGGCCGATGATGAGCGAGAGCAGGCGGCAGGCCGGATACAACTGTTCGCTCTTCACGCCGCAGTCCACGCCGTAGACGTCGGAACGCACCTTCATGGCCATGACGATTTCTTCCAGCGAGGCGTTGCCCGCACGCTCCCCGATGCCGCAGAGGGTCACTTCGGCCTGACGCGCGCCGTTCTGGATGGCGCTCAGGCTGTTGGCGACGCCAAGGCCGAGGTCGTCATGACAATGCACGCTGAAAATGGCCTTGTGCGAGTTCGGGGTGTTCTCGATGATGTATTTGATCAGTTTCCCGTACTCGGCCGGCTGCGCGTAGCCCACGGTGTCGGGCACGTTGATGGTGGTAGCCCCGGCGTTGATGACCTCGGTGAAGACGCGGACGAGGAAGTCGGGATCGGAACGGGAGGCGTCCTCGGCGGAGAATTCAACGTTGGTGGTGTACTTGGCGGCCTGCCGCACAGCGGCGACGGCCATTTCCACGACCTGATCCGGGGTTTTGCGGAGTTTGTACTCCATGTGGATGGGCGAAGTGGCGAGGAAGACGTGGATGCGCGGGTTGCGCGCGCCCTGCAGGGCCTGCCATGCGCGGTCGATGTCGTTTTTGTTGCAGCGGGCGAGGGCCGCAACCTGCACGTCGGTTACGGCGTTGGCGATGGCGTGCACGGCCTCGAAATCACCCACGCTGGACGCCGGGAAGCCCGCTTCGATGACGTCGACGCCGAGGCTTTCGAGCTGACGCGCCATGCGCAGCTTTTCCTGCAGGTTCATGGTGGCGCCGGGGGACTGTTCGCCGTCGCGGAGGGTCGTGTCGAAAATAATGACGCGGTTGGACATGGTTTTCTCCTTCAAGCCCTCCATCGTGAAACGGATCATCGCAGACCTGTGCCGCGCCCTCGGAGGCATCGACATAACTGTGCTATTTTATTTCCGTTTTACAAGACGAGGTGCTCAATATGCGAAGGGAGGGATAGAGAACCGCTCTAATCAGGTTCCCTTCCCTCCCCGGATCAAAGCGCCATCGACCGTCAGTTCTGCGTAAGGCTCCCTAGGAGCTGCCGGTTGCGGCGGGGCAGAATGACAAAGGTGTAGATGGGGCCGGATAGAATGTAGAGCGCGCCCAACGTGAACCCGAAAACCACGGGCTGCGAGAGGATGAGCACGAACACGAGCAGAGCGGTGATCATGGAGCTGAAGGCGTGGGTCTTCAAGAAGCCGTATTCCTTGAACGAGAAGTAGCGCACGCGGCTCACCATGAGCAGAGCCATGATGAACGTGACCACAAGCCCGAGGAAGGGAATGCGCGCCTCCAGCCATCCCGGAAGATAGGAGGAAAAGAGGATGAACATGGCGACCGAACATCCGGCGGCCGGACAGGGGAGCCCCACGAAAAACTTTTTGCTTACCGTGGTGACGCAGACGTTGAAGCGGGCCAACCGCAAGGCCGTGCACGCGACGTAGAGAAAGGCCACGCCGATGCCGAGCTTGCCGTAACGTTCGAGCACCCACATCCACGCCGTGAACGCGGGAGCCACGCCGAAAGCCACGAGATCGGCCAACGAGTCGTACTGGATGCCAAATTCGCTGGCGGTGTTGGTGAGGCGGGCGACTTTCCCGTCCAGCCCGTCCATGAGGGCGCTGAACAGGATGGCCAAAGCACTGCCTTCGATATTGCCCTGCACCGCAAGGAGCATGGCAAGAAAGCCGGTGAAGAGGCTGGCGGTGGTGAAAAGGTTCGGGAGGATGTATACGCCCCGCCGAACGGGTTTTTCTTCTTGCATAATGAAGTACCTGTGGGAATCCTGCACCGGAAACCGGCGGTCCTGAAAAGGCTCTAGGCCCGGAACTTTCTGGCCAGGATGCTTTCGCCTGCCGTAACCACGTCGCCGTTGGTTACGACAGCACTATAGTCGGGAGGGAGATACAGGTCAACCCGAGACCCGAAACGGATCATGCCGTAGCGCTCGCCGCGGGCAAGGGAGTCCCCTTCCTCCACGCGGCAGACGATGCGCCGTGCGACGAGCCCGGCCACCTGCACCATGACCCACGGACGATCTTCCTCATCGCGCACCAGATAGGCGCAACGCTCGTTGTCCGTGGACGCCTTGTCCAGAGCGGCGTTGAAAAAGGCGCCGGGGAAATAGCGGATGGCCTCGATCTTCCCGGCGACGGGCATACGGTTGACGTGTACGTTGACCACATTCATGAATATGCTGATACAGGGCCGGACTTCGCCGGTGATGGGGTCCGCCTTCGGCTCTACGCGCACGATCCGCCCGTCGGCCGGGCTGACCGCCGCGTCCGCTTCCGTGGGCACCACGCGCTCGGGATCGCGGAAAAAATGTCCGGCAAACCACGTGAAAACCAAAAAGAGCAAGGCCAGCGGCCAGCAGCGCAACGCCGCGAACGTCAGCGTCGTCAGCGCGAGCAGAAAGAGGAACGGCAACCCTTCCGGCGCCACACCGATATTGGCTTTTCGCATCTGTCGTCCTTCATGGCCGGAACAAGCGTACCCTTCCGGCGAAATAAGGTTGAAACGTGATTTTTTGATCATGACCGAAAACCGTCCCGGATGCAAGCCGCTTCCGATGTTTTCAAAAAGGACACGCACCCCGCCTTGCCGGAAGAGGCCGCCGCAACCTCCCCCCTGCCCGCGCGGGAGATTCTCGTGGGAATCGTTGCGACGGTCGCCCGGCTGGACGTCCCCTGTGCCCGCGCGGGAGATTCCGCATCGAGAAACGGCAAGGCAACGAAACCGCGATGCCCCCTCTGCCCACGCGGACGATTCACTTCCTCATCACCCTCCTGCTCTATTTCGTGGATGCCCCTGTGCCAGCACGGGAGATTCCGCCAACGGCGCTCCCCGGGATCGGCCTGTTCCACCCCCGCTCCCGCGCGGGCCATCTTGCCGGGGCTTTCCGGCCGGAGGCGGCCCTCCGCGTCGGCCACGCGACGCATCTCAATCATATTCCTGTGGATTCTCTCATAAAAAAGAGTGAGGATTCACGGTATGCGGAAGACGCGGAAGCCCTTCCCCCTGCCGTCATCAATCGCGCCAGTATTCGGGAACAAACAACACGATGATGGCGTAGATTTCCAGTCTTCCCAGCAACATGCACAAGGTGAGCGTCCATTTGGAGAAGGCCGGCAGGTGGCTGAAATTGTCCACCGGCCCCACGGAGCCGAGGCCGGGGCCGACGTTGGAGATGCAGGTCAGCGTCGCCGTAAAAGCGGTGACTAGGTCGAGGTTCTGAGCCGCGAGGATGAGGGTGCCCACCGTGGTGATCATGAGGTAGAGCAAAAAAAAGCCCACCACGCCCGAAATGACCTCGGTGGGGACGGACTTGCCCGCGACCTTGAGATGGCGCACGGAATGGGGGTGCAGAAGGCGGAAAATCTCCATATAGGCCAGACGGAAGAGCATGACGAGCCGCATGACCTTGAGCCCGCCGCCCGTCGAGCCCGCGGAGGCCCCCATGAGGGTGAACATGAGGATGATCACGAGGGTAAGCGCGGGCCAGAGGTTGTAATTCTCGGTCACGAAACCGGTGGTGGTGCAGATGGAAACGAGCTGGAACACCGCAGCCCGGACGACGTATTCCACTTCCGCCAGCGTATCCGCCTGAAAAAGGCGGTTCTCCACAAGGTTGAACACCATGATGGCCGAGCCCAGAAGCAGCAGCCCGGTATAAAAACGGCATTCCCGGTCACGGAAGTAGACCGTCACCATCCCCCGCAGGGCCCGCGAGTGCAGCGAAAAGCTGATCCCGGCGATGAACATGAACACGATGAGAATCCACTGGATCGACGCCTGCGGGTAGGCCGCGATGGAGGCGTTTTTCGTGGAAAAGCCGCCCGTAGCGACGGTGGAAAAGCTGTGGTTGAGCGCGTCGAACCAGTCCATGCCCGCGAGGTAGAGGAGTACGGTGAGCACCAGCGTCATCAGGCCGTAGAGCTTCCACAGGGCGATGGCTGTATCCTGCATCCGGGGCGTGAGCTTGTCGGGCGTCGGGCCCGTCACCTCGGCCCGGTAAAGCTGCATCCCCCCCACGCCGAGCAGGGGCAGAACAATCAGGGAAAGCACGATGATCCCCAGACCGCCCAGCCAGTGGGTCAGGCTGCGCCACATGAGCAGCCCGTGGGGGAGCGCCTCCACGTTGGGAAAAATCGTCGCTCCCGTGGTCGTGAAGCCGGAAGCCGACTCGAAGACCGCGTCCGTCAGCGAAGCCTCGGACGTGAGCACGAAGGGCAGCCCTCCCGCAAAACTGGCCACAATCCAGCAGATGCCCACCACGGCGAAACCGTCGCGCAGGGTCAGGTGCAATTCCTCTTCCGGCTTGTTGGAATAGGCAAGGGCAAGGCCGCCCCCGATCATGATGACGAGCGAGGACAGCAAGCCCAGAAACGCGCCGTCGCCGTACCACAGGGAAACCCCGAGCGGCAGCAGCACCGACGCGCCGACGCAGGCCAGCAGCACCCCGACAATAAACAGAACCGAACGTATTTGCATGACTGTGGCGAGGGAAAGGCAGACGGCACGAGCGCGTCAAGAGGCTCCTCCGCCTCCCTTCCCCCTTCTCCTTAGGCTTTGGGCGTGCAGCAAATGCCTACGCCGTTTCCGGGCCATCCATCCCGGTGCAGCCCCGCCCGGGCGTCCTCGACGGCCTTCCCCACAAGACGCTTCTGCCCCGAAAAAGGCACGCGGCGGCATCCTACGATTTGGCCCTGCTTTCAACCGAAAGCGCTCGAATCGGTGTACGGGAGGCAGCCATAGTGCACGAAGAGAACGCCCCTGCGCAGACTCCCCCGGCTTCGGCCAGACATCGCGCTCAATGGCGCGAACCGAAGCCCTCGAGCAGGCCCGCGCCTGCCCGATCTTGCGGACATTCAAGAGGGAATGCGGCGCGTCATCCCCTCTTCCTGGAAACGATTTCCTCAAGCTTGCTCATCTTCTCGCGCAGAGCGAGGAGGACGATGCGGTCCTGCGGCTGGATGCTGCTCTGCCCGGAAGGGATGAACGCCTCGCCGCCACGGATGACCCCGAGCAGCAAAATCCCTTTGGGAAGGCCAAGCTCCTGCACGCGCTTGCCCGCGAGGGCGGAGTCATCGGGAACGAGGGCTTCGAGCATCTCCGCCGCGTCGCCGCCCACGGCCACGCTGGAGAGCACCTTCCCCTGCCGGATGTATTGCAAAATGCTGTTGACGGCGGAGAGCCGGGGGCTGACGCTGTGCGAAATGCCGATGGCCTCCACCAGCGGAAGGTAGGCGGCCTTGTTCACACGGGCCACGGTATCGCGCACGCCGAGGGACTTGGCGAGCAGGCAGGAAAGGATATTCGACTCCTCATCACCCGTCACGGCGATGAAGGCGTCCATCTGGCTGACGTGCTCCTCCTCCAGGAGGGACTTGTCCGTCCCGTCGCCGTGCAGGACAAGCGTGCCCTGCAAGAGGTCCGCCAGCTCCTCGCAGCGCTTTTCGTTGATGTCGATGAGCTTGGTGTCCACGCCCTTGTTTTCAAAAAGCCGGGCCAGCCGCAGGCCGATGTTGCCGCCCCCCACGATGCAGGCCGTGCCGAGATTGCCGCGCGTGCGGTTCAGGGCCCGCAAAAGGGCCCGCTGGCTGGTGGGCTTGTAGGCGAAATAGACGGTATCCCCCGCCTTGATGGTGTCCGCGCCCGAGGGGACGATGAGCTTTTGCGCCCGGGCGATGGCCCCGACCATGATCCCGTCGTCCTTCACGATATGCCGGAAACGGGTAAGGGGCTCGTCCACGAGCGGCCCTCCCTCGACGCGCATCCCCACCATGCGGATGAAGCCGTCCGCAAGCTGCCCGTACTCCACCGCGCCGGGGAGGGTGAGCAGACGTTCGATGGAGCGGACGATTTCCTGCTCCGGGTTGATGAGCATACTGATGCGCAGCGAGTCGCTGCCGAGGAGTTTGGGATAGGCGGTGTATTCTTCCGTGCGGATGCGGGCGAGCTTCGTGGCCTCGGGCGCGATGGCGTTGGCGAAGAGGCAGGCCACGATGTTGGTCTCGTCGCTGTCCGTCACCGCGAGGAAAATGGAGGCGTCCTCAGCCCCGGCGGTCTTGAGTACGGAAGGCCACGATCCCGATCCGAGGATGGTCTGCACATCCATGTTGTCTTCTATGCGGCGGAGCTTGTCGGGGTTCTGGTCAATGACCACGACCTGCTTCTGTTCCTCGGACAGGCGTTGCGCGATGTGAAAGCCCACTTCGCCCGCTCCCACAATGATGATCTTCAGTTCTTCGCTTTTCTGGGGAGCGCGTCGAAACAGCATAATCCCTCCATTGGCCCGCAAAAAGGCAAGGCGCGGTGCTCAAATCCGGCCCGCGCGCTTTCGGATTTCGGCAGCATAGACCAAAACGTACCGGGGGAAAACTAGAAAAAGCCGCCCCGCCAGCATACGGCCTGCCGCCAAGCCGCCTTTGGCAAAGGCCGCATTGCCAAAAATAAAGGATATCACGGAGCCACGCCGCACGCCTTCACCGTACCCGGCCCCCCGTACCGTGCCCTCCGGAAATCATCGGTTTCTCCTCGACGGCCCTTTCGTACCCGAGCCTAAGGCCCCGGTACGCCTCGCCTTTGGCCTTGCCTTCTCAACGGCCTGCCTTTACAAGGGCATGTTGTCCCCTGCCATTACGTATGGAGCCTCTCATCTATGGATATACCCCTTCTTCCGGACATCGTATCTCTTTTTTGCCTTTCCATCGCCGTGCTCCTCGTCTGCCACCAGATCAAGATTCCGCCCATCGTAGGCTTTCTCCTGACGGGCGTCCTGTGCGGCCCCACGGCCCTCGGCCTTGTGCACAATCCCCATGCCGTGGAACTGCTTGCGGAAATCGGCGTGGTCCTTCTCCTCTTCTCCATCGGCCTTGAAATGTCCGCCGCGGAACTCATCCGCCTGAAACGCCCCGTCTTTATCGGCGGCACGGCGCAAGTGCTCCTGACCGTGGCGGCTTTCGCGGGCATCGGCGTGCTCATCGGGCGTACCGTGCAGGAAGGGATCATGTTCGGCTGTCTGGCTGCCCTGTCCTCAACGGCCATCGTGCTCAGCCGCCTGCAACAGAAGGCGCAGTCCGAATCCCCTCAGGGCAGGCTGGCCTTTTCGGTGCTCATCTTTCAGGACATCGCCGTGGTGCCCATGATGCTCGCGATCCCGGTCCTCGCCGGACACGGGGAAACGGACATGACGGACATGCTCTTTTCCGCAGGGAGCACGCTGGCCATCCTCGGCGGCGGCTGGGTGCTCGCCCGGCACGTCGTGCCCCGCGTCATGAAGCTCGTCCTGCGCACGCGCAGCAAGGAACTGATGCTCATGACCGTGCTCGGCCTGTGTTTCGCCATCGCGCTCGGCACGGCTTCGCTCGGCCTGTCCCTCGCCTTGGGGGCCTTTCTCGCCGGGCTCCTGCTTTCCGGCTCGGAATACAGCCTCAACGTCCTTGAGAACATCCTGCCCTTCAAGGACGTATTCACGAGCCTCTTTTTCATTTCGGTGGGGATGCTGCTCGACGTGTCCGTCCTTATCGAGCACGCGGACAAGGTTTTCCTCTTCGCGGCGATGCTCATCGTGCTGAAGTCGCTTCTCGCCGTGCCGTCCATGCTGCTGGTGGGCTACCCCCTGCGCGTCGCCATCCTCGCGTCCATGAGCCTTGCACAGATCGGGGAGTTCTCCTTTGTGCTGGCCCGTTCCGCCGTCTCGGAAAACCTGCTCGATCAAAACGGCTATCAGATGTTCCTCGCCGCGAGCATCGTGACTATGATGCTCACCCCGGCCATCATGGAACTCTCTCCCAGGGTCGCGGCCTTCTTCAGCCGTCAGAGGAAGTTGCCGACCGAAGAGGAGCAGGAAAGCGCTTCCGCCCTGCCGTTCAAGGATCACCTGATCATCGTGGGCTTCGGCATCGGCGGCAAGCATCTGGCGCGCACGGCGCGGCAGGCCGGGATTCCCTACGTCATCCTTGAAATGAACCCGGAAACCGTCAGCCGTTTCGGAGGCAAGGAGCCCATCCACGGCGGCGACGCCTCGAAACCGCTCGTCCTTGAGCATTTCGGCATCGCCGCCGCCCGGGTCATCTCCGTGGTCATCTCCGATCCCACAGCGGTGCGGGCCATTACCGCCGTGGCACGCAAGCTCAATCCCAAAGTGCACATCGTCGTGCGTACCCGTTTTCTCGGTGAAGTGGAGGAACTGCGCCGGCTCGGGGCCAACGATGTCATCCCCGAGGATTTCGAGACGTCCATCGAAATCTTCTCGCGGGTGCTGGCCTACTATCTCGTACCCCGCCAGACCATCGAGCGTTTCGTCAACAGCATCCGGCACGAATACTCCAATATGTCCCGCCATTTGAACATGACCGGCATGGGCCTTCCCTCCCTTGCGGGCGAGGTGCTCACCGGGCTTGAGGTGGTGGCCTGCAAGGTCGAGCCCGGCTGCGCGCTCGACGGCAAGACGCTGGCGGAAAGCTCCCTGCGCCGGAAGTACGGCGTAACGGCGGTGGGCCTGCGCCATGCCGGGCAGAGCATCCCCTCGCCCGACGGCGACGCCGCCCTGCACGGCGGAGATACCGTCTTCCTCTTCGCCTCGCCCACCGCCCTGACCCGCGTCATGCCCCTTTTCCGCGCTGATCCCGAAAACGCGGCCCAAAGTTAGGGGGAAGCCTCCGGCGGCAAGGGGCTGCCGCCCCTTGACCCTGCTTGGGGGGAATGATTCCCCCCAAACCCCCTCGGACAGGTCGGAAACGCCGCAGACTTGCGCCCGCCGCACTCCCGCCCGTCTTCCGGGTACGGAGATCGTTTGCTTTTTTTGAGGTCGTAAGGAAAAAATCAATGGGAGGCAAGCCTTTGCCCCCCATCCGTCTTTCCGACCTTCCCTCTCCGTCAAACAACCATCCCCATATCCTCCTACAAGGACATCGGGCTTTCCTCACTAGCCCCTCTACCACAACTACAGATTTTCTCTGTTGTTTCAAAAGCTTATTTTAAGACACCTCAAGAGTATGCCCTATTTCCATCTACGTCATAACCTTATGAAATGTTTATTAAATAACATATGTAACGGGTCATGGTCGATACGACTCAACCACCCTGCCCCCGCCCCACGGCAACAGGAAATATCCCGAACAGGGATTCGATAAGGTCGAAAGTCTTGGGAGGGAGAGGGATGGGGTTTGGGGAAGGTCGGAAAGACGGAT
>OFFP01001838.1_pt1 | contig 13543 bp, 20 predicted proteins | sample 1521431 | NCBI WGS metagenome assembly OFFP01 (sample SAMEA3504104, study PRJEB24116) | mouse gut metagenome | biome: mouse gut; feature: mouse-associated habitat; material: faeces | place: Denmark | collected 2011 | reverse complement strand
CCACCGCCCTGGCGGGGCCGGCCAGGGTGATGCTGCCATCCAGCCCCAGCAGCCAGCCGAAAAACTGGGGGCTCATGACCACGGGCAGGGTGACGGTGAAGTGCTCCTCCCCGTCGGGCACCAGAATCACGTCCTGGCCGAACCGGTCCCAGACCAGGTGGGCCTTGTCCCGCCGGCCCCGGAGGGTGACCTTCATCTCCTGCCCAGAGTACATGCCGAAGTGCTTCTGGCCGTACTCGGCCAGCTGGAAGTCGGGGTACTGCTCCCGCCCTTCCCGGTCCAGACAGGTGATTACGATCTCGGTCATCTTATCCACCCGGTAGTGGCGCAGCTCCCGGTGGCTGTGGTCGAAGGCCACCAGGTAGTAGTTCTCACTGTTCCAAATCAGCCCGTAGGGGGAGACCACATACCGCTTCCCCCCCTGGCGGAACACCTTCTGTCTGGCGATGTCGTAGTCGAAGTATTTGAAGGTGATGGCCTTCTGGCCGGCAATGGCGGAGTGGAGCTTGTCCACATTGTAGTAGATGCTCTCGTTCATCACCTTGATGCGGCCCGAGACGTAGACCTGCCGCTGGAGCTGCCCCGCCTGATGGACACTGGCCAACCCCTCCAGCTTGCGGATTAGGGCGTCGCTTTTGCGCTGGGTGATGAAGCGGGAGGACTGTACCGCGTCCATAAGCAGCTTCACCTCGGGCAGCTCAAAGTCCCGGTCCCCCACAAACCAGCCGGGCACCTTGCCTTTCCGGGACTGTATGTCCAGCCCGAACAGGCGCAGGGATTCCAGGTCGCCGTAGATGCTTTTGCGCTCCGCCTTGATATCCTCCCGGGCCAGACGCTCGATGATCTGGGGCACGGTGAGGGGGTGCTCCTCGTCGGTCTGCCGCAGCAGGATGCGGCACAGATGGAGCAGCTTGGCCTTCTGATTGGAGCTTTTTGACATGGCGGTCTCCTCCTTTCCGACGCGTCGGCTGTAAGCGCATTATACTCCCTTCCCCCTTCCCTGTCCAGCCGGGGAAAACCGCTGGTCACTTTTTCTAAACCAGGCAAAATCATTCGATTGTTCCTTGTATATTCCGTCAAAACGTGTTACAATGATTTGTACTAAGAGATAAGGAGGGCCTCACTATGAAGCTCAGCTTTTACGGCGCGGACCAATGCGTCACCGGAAGCTGCCACTGCCTGGAGATCAATGACACCCGCATTCTCGTCGACTGCGGCCTCCAGCAGGGCCGGGACGAGGTTTCCAACGGCGAATTCCCCTTTGCCGCCAACACCATCGACTACGTCCTGGTCACCCACGCCCACATCGACCACTCCGGCCGGATTCCCATGCTCATCAAGCAGGGCTTCAAGGGCCGCATCCTCACCACCCGCCTCACCGCCCAGCTGCTGGAGATCATGCTGCTGGACTCCGCCCATATTCAGGAGCAGGACGCGGAGTGGAAAAACCGCAAGGGCGAGCGCTCCGGCGCTCCCCGGACCGAGCCCCTCTACACCGTGGAGGACGCGGAGCGGGTGAAGGAATTCATGGTTGTCTGCGAGTACGGCGAGCTTATCAACCTCTGCGAGGGCGTGGACATCGAGTTTACCGACGCGGGGCACCTGCTGGGCTCCGCCTTCGTGGCCATGGACCTGCGGGAAAACGGCGTAAAAAAGAGCATCGTCTTTTCCGGGGACATCGGCAACATCAACCAGCCCGTCATCCGGGACCCGGTGCAGCTGGCCGGGGCGGACTACGTGGTGATGGAATCCACCTACGGCGACCGGAACCACCCGGAGAGCTGGGGCTACACCGACGAGCTGGCCCGGATCATCGACGAGACCATGGCCCGGGGGGGCAACGTCATCATCCCCTCCTTCGCCGTGGGCCGGACCCAGGAGCTTCTCTACTTCATCCGGGAGATTAAGGAACAGCACATGGTTTCCTCCTGCCCGGATTTCCCGGTGTACATCGACTCTCCCCTGGCGAAAAAGGCCACGTCCATCTTCGACGGGGACCTCCGGGGCTATATGGACCACGACGCGGTTTGGCTGGTGCGCAAGGGCACGAACATGTTCCGCTTCCCCAACCTTCACGCCACGGAAACCAGCGAGGAGTCCAAGGCCCTCAACGAGGACCGGACCCCCAAGGTGATCATCTCCGCCTCCGGCATGTGCGACGCGGGCCGTGTCCGCCACCACCTGAAGTACAACCTCTGGCGGGAGGAGAGCACCGTCGTCTTCGTGGGCTTCCAGGCCCCGGGCACTCTGGGCCGCTCCCTGCTGGAGGGCGCGGAGAGCGTGAAGCTCTTCGGCGAGGAGGTGGCCGTCAAGGCCCAGATCGTCAACTTCAAGGGCCTCTCCAGCCACGCCGACCGCAATCACCTTCTGGAGTGGGCCCAGTCCTTTGAGAACCCCGCCCACTTCTTCATCGTCCACGGCGACCGGGAGGTGGCCCCCTACTTTGCCGAGAGCCTGGAGCATCTGGGCATGAGCGCCCACGCGCCCCAGTACACCGAGGTCTACGATCTGGCCGCCGGCGTCCAGCTGGAGCGGGGCTATCTGCCCGAGCGGCGGGCGGCGGTCCACGGCGGGAAGATCTCCAGCGCCTACCAGCGTCTGGTGTCTGTGGGCAAGCTGCTCCAGGAGGTCATTCTCCGCAGCAAGGGCCGCACCAACAAGGATCTGGCCCGGTTTGCCGATCAGCTCAAGCAGCTCATCGACAGGTGGGAGGCGTAGCGCCCCCAACAACCGCCTGCGGGCGGATCACGCAGCGAGGTATGTATGGCGCAGCTTCAAAAAAATCAAGTCCACACTGTCACCGTCACCGGCTACACCGCCGAGGGGCTGGGGGTGGCCCGGGCGGAGGGACAGGTGGTGTTTATCCACGGCGGCGTGCGGGGCGAGGTGTGCGCCGTGCGCATTCTGAAGGTGCTGAAAAACGTGGCCTACGGCCGGGTGGAGGAGATTCTGACCCGCTCCCCCGCCCGGCGGGAGCCGGACTGCCCCCACTACCCCGCCTGCGGCGGCTGCGACTTCCGGCATATCTCCTATGAGGAGGAGCTGGAGGCCAAGCGGCAGCGGGTGGAGGACGCCCTGCGCCGCATCGGCGGGGCGGAGATCCCGGTAGAGGAGATCCTGGGCAGTCAGGCGGTGGACGGCTACCGCAACAAGTGCCAGTTCCCCGTGAGCCCCGAGGGCCGCGCCGGGTTCTACCGTGCCCGGAGCCACGACGTGGTGCCGGCCGCGGACTGCCGCCTCCAGGCGGAGCAGGCCAACGCCGTGGCCCAGGCGGTGGAGGCGTATCTGCGGGAGGAGGGCGTCCCGGCCTACGACGAGAGGACCCGCCGGGGGCTTTTGCGGCACATCTACGTGCGCACCAGCCGGGAGGGCCGGGCCCTGGTCTGCCTGGTGGTGAACGGGGAGGCCCTGCCCCGGGAGGCGGCGCTGGTGGAGCGCATCCGGGCGGCCTGTCCGGAGACGGCGGGCGTGGTGCTCAACACCAATGACCGCGACATCGCGATTTTACTACAGGATAGGCTTGGTGATTTCCTTGATGATCATGTAAACTGCGTATGGGCAGATGGATCATGGGTGGTTGAGGCGAACGCGAGCGATGCGGACGCACAGGAAATCAAGCAAATGATTGACCAGTGCGAAAATTACGCAGAAGGGAGGTTTGGCTACACAATAGAAGATGAATGAGTATCTGTACGAAAATGATAACCTGCAAAATTTACTCGTATAAGGGTTAGACCCAAGAGAGGGCAATCCTCCGGCGAGAGAGCCGGGAAAGCCGAAAGGCACAACATTTGAACCGCCGCCGGAATGCAAGCCCGGCGGCATTTCGGGAGGATAGTTCAGTTGGTAGAACAACGGCGGTAACCAATCCGACTGTATTGCCTCGGTTCGAGTCCGAGTCTTCCCACCAAATTTTCAAAAGATGAAAGCGAAATCAGAAAAAAGAACCGATAAGGCAGTCAAGATGCTTCTCAAGCACTTGGAGCGCAAGACTGCGGAGATAGGGTTAGTCCTCAATGATTTTGAGGTAAACCACGATGACTACGAGTGCTGCTACTCTAAGCAGTACAACGCACTCAACGCCGGATATTTTTCGCTGAGAGAGACCATCGAAAAAATGAATAAACAACTAAATAAGTGAGCAAATGAAAAAACAAATCGCAGTATCAAGAGCCGACCGGCAGTTTCTGATGAAGCTGTTCAAGGTTACCGAGCGCACGGTGTTTAATGCACTGTCAACGAAGTATGAGGAGAATGATCTTCATAAGCGAATCCGCAAGGCAGCTCTGAACCGTGGCGGTGTGCTGATGGTGACACTCCCGATGACAGAAACCTTTCACGATGCTGACGGTACAATGCGTCAGTATCTGCCCAATGGTGCTGTCCTTGAATTCTATCGGACTGACGGAACAGGACACATCTTCTTCCGAGGTAAGGAGGTTGCATCATTCGAGAATGTGACAATCCCGATGATTTACGAAATTCAGGAACGGGCGGCTGCTCTCAGATAACTGATTGGGTTATGGAATACTACGGTAACAGACTTTGCATCTCCATGCGCGACCTTGTGGACGGCGGCATCATGTCCGAGCCGAACTACAAGCAGCTCGCCTCGCGTGGCCGCTTTGATGTGGTGCGCAGGGGTGGCGGCGCAGCCGGATGTTATGCGTTGGTTGCCGTTGACAGCTTACCCCAACGCTATCAAGATAAAGTCAACGAGGTCTATCCCGGCGGCGCACAGGCGCGGCTTGAAGGTTGGATAAAGAGCAACTATGAGGTAGACCAAGCAGCCACCGCCTTCTTCTTCGACAAGGGCAAGTGTGGTGTAGCTCTCACGGCAGACAAAGCCAAGGAATATATCACAAATGCCTCAGTACTCAATACCTGCATCAAACTCTATGAACGAGCCTCGACCGCTCAGAGACTGTTCGGTGGTAAGTACGATTGGAGCATGATGGCCACGACCATTGAGACCCTGCGCAAGCACTTCGGTCACACCCTTCCGGCTTCGACCCTGCGTTTCCGCAAGAAGGTGAACGACTACAAGGCTAACGGTTACGCTTGCCTCATCAGCGGTAAGTTCGGCAATCAGTCAGCGAGAAAGGTAGATCATAAGACAGAGCGTCTGATACTCGGCATCGCCGTCCTGCCTAATAAGCCGTGGAACACGAACGTCCTTGAACTTTACAACTCATTCGTAACCGGAGAACTTGATGTTTATGACCCCGAAACCGGCGAGCTTTTTGACCCCGAACAATTCACAGACAAGAATGGTGAGCCGATGGTTCTGAGCGAGGCGACCATAAACAACTACCTCAACAAACCTAAGAACCGGGTGCTGATTGATCACCGCTTGTCGAGTTATACGACCTTTCTGCATGAGCAGATGCCGCACATGCACCGCCACCACGGAGAATTTTCGCTCTCCAAGGTATCGTTTGACGACCGAGACCTGCCGCGCAAACTAAAGGACAGCCGGATTCGCCCGAAAGCCTACTATGCCTACGATGTCACAAGCGGTTGCTGCATAGGTTCAGCCTACAACCGCGCCAAGAATGTAGATCTTGTGGTTGATATGTTCCGGGATATGTTCAGACTCCTTGACCGTCAGGGTTGGGGTTGCCCGGCAGAGGTTGAGGTCGAGAACCACCTCATGAGCCAATGGCGCGATTCATTCCTCCGCGCCGGGGTGATGTTCCCCTTCGTAAGGTTCTGCGCCCCGATGAATTCTCAAGAGAAACACGCCGAGCAGTTCAACGGCGCGAAAAAGCGGAGCATCGAACACCGCAACCATATCGGCATCGGCAGGTTCTACGCCAAAAGCCGACAATACCGAACCGAGAGCATCAAGGTGTTTGATGAACTGAACGACACCTATGTCGAGAAGGAATATTACACATGGGACGAACTGATTGCCGATGACCTGCGCGACATCTACGAATACAACCATGCCCTGCACCCCAATCAGAAAAAATACAAGGGGATGACCCGGTGGGACGTGCTTGTCGCCAATATCAACCCGACCCTGCAACCCCTCGACAAAGCGACCATCGCCCGGTATGTAGGCGAAAGGGTCAGCACAACCATCAGGAGAAACTCCTACTGCCGGGTAGCGGGTGAGGATTGGTGGTTGAGCAAGACCGAGGCAATCGAACTCCTCGCCCCGAATGACTACAAGGTAGAGGCTTACTACCTCACCGATGCCGAGGGTAAAATCACCGACATGTTCATCTATCAAGGGGACATGTATATCGACCGCCTCGACAATGTGGGCACTTTCTGCACAGCACGAGCCGAGCAAACCGAAAAGGATGAACAGGTCTTTGTGGAGCAGCGCAAAAAGATCAGCCACTTCAACAAATACATCGAAGACCACGCAATCGCCCGTGTCGGCCTCTCAGAGCGCGACAGTGCCGCAGAAACAGTCGAAGCCGAAGAAGTCCCCGTTCCGGTGGAAGAACCGCGAGAAACGCAAGATATGGGCTTCACTGACGACTACGCCGCACGAGCCTTGGCAGACCTTTAGAACGAACTTATAACACTGTTAGAATATGATTACAACAGAGATCAAAAACAAAATCCTCGCCGCGATAAAGGCGAACCGCGCCAACTATCCGAGCGATGCGAAACACGCCGCCTTTCTTGGAATCACGACCTCGGTTTATAGCGCGGTAAAGAATGGTCAGACCGACCGCGTTCTCAGCGATGCCAACTGGATCAGCATCGCCCGGAAACTCGGAGTCACCCTCCGCAACGAGATTGAGTGGAAGGTGGCAAAGACCCCGACCTTCCAATTCATCACGGCGCAGTTGGAGGTTTGTCAGGCAAGCGGCATCAGCGCAATCATGTGCGACCTGCCTAATATCGGGAAGACCTTCACCGCCAAGCATTATGTTTCGACCCATCCGAATGCCGTCTATATAGACTGCTCACAGGTGAAGACAAAACTGAAGCTCGTCCGCAAGATCGCCGCCGAGTTTGGTGTCAACGCCAAGGGTCGTTACTCGGACGTTTATGAAGACCTTGTCTTCTACCTCCGCTCCCTTGACTGCCCTCTCATCATACTTGATGAAGCCGGAGATCTGCAATATGAAGCCTTCCTCGAACTGAAGGCACTGTGGAATGCCACCGAGCGTTGCTGCGCATGGTACATGATGGGCGCGGACGGACTCAAGGAGAAGATCAACCGCTCCATCGAGTGCAAGAAGGTCGGCTACACCGAGATGCTCAGTCGCTATGGAGACCGCTACAGCAAGGTTACGCCGGACGATGGTAAGGAGCGCACCAAATTTCTCCTTGAACAGGCGCGAATTGTAGCCAAAATCAATGCGCCGGAGGGAACAGATGCCGGGGAGATTGCCCGGAAGAGTGGCGGCGGTCTTCGCCGAGTTTATACTGAAATCGAAAAATTGAAAAGACAATGAGCGGCTACAAGATAAAAGTCACCTTTGCCGATGGCTCAAGACGGGTTCTCAAAGACCCGTCAGAGTTGGCAAAAGCCAACAAGCGAAAGCTGATACTTTTTGTGTTTGTAACCGGCAGAACTATTGAAGGCTACTTAAGTCAAGTTCACGAGGACGGAAATATAACCCTAAGAAGTAAAAAACTGATGCCTCCCGTACTTAATGGTTCAATGATAGTCGGTTGGTGCTATAAACATACAGCCAAAACCTCAAAACAAAAAAGACAATGATTATGATAAGCGTACTTGAGAAACAATATATGGAAACGGTAATCAGAATGGGTCGCCGTCTCCAAAGTGGAGAGATAGATTGGGAGCAGCGCACTTATGAAATCGCTAAAGACGCGATGGCTGCAATTCTTAGCAATCCGGTGATAGTAGATGAGGTAACTGAAGAGGGAGAGCCTGTATGGGGTGCTCCCGTGGCGATAGCCAAAACCTCAGTGACTCTTGCAAAACTATTGGTAGAGGAGCTCAAAAATCAGAAGTAACAATGGCCAAGCGAGCATATAGTCCGAAAGAGGTTCTTGCCAAGACCTACAAGACCCTGCCTTGGGGTGAGAAATGGAGTCAGCCATTCGGCTACCCCACCACCAACGAGGCATGGTTCATCAGCGGTGCGTCCGCGTCCGGCAAGAGCAGCTTTGTGATGCAGCTCGCCAAAGAACTCTGCAACTACGGAATGACCCTGTACCTCTCCTATGAGGAAGGCGTGAGCCAATCTTTCAAGGAGCGTATTGACCGCTTCAAAATGGCCGAGGTGCAAGGTCGCTTCCGGGTCGCAACGAGTGATACCTATGATGAGTTGGTCGAGCGACTCGCAAAGCCGAAGAGTCCCCACTTCGTGATTGTGGACAGCTTTCAGGTAGCCGGGTGGACTTATGACCAAGCCAAGAACCTCATCGACCGCTTCCCGGCAAAAAGTTTCATCTTCATCTCGCAGGAGCATAAAGGTCAGCCAATGGGTAAGGCTGCTGTCCGACTCAGATACATCGCCGGATTGAAAGTCCGGGTTGTCGGTTACAAGGCGTTCTGCCAAGGTCGCTTTACCGAAGACCCCGGAAGTTACTACACCGTGTGGGAAGAAGGTATTTTAAGAACATCTAACAATCTTGGATAATATGAGCAAGAGACAAGAAACGATAATAATAGAGCCGGACGGACGCATTCACAAGGAGGCTTTCAGCTCCCGGCCAATGACCTGCCCATACTGCGGTGGCAAAGGGTGGTTCTACACTGGCATCGGTATGCCGGAGATAACTTGCCCCGATTGCGAAGGGAGTGGCGAGGTCATCGCAATAGTGACAATTGATTGGAAACCCAATAAAGCACAATGATATGGATAATTTGAATAAGTACCAACTTGAGGAGTTGGAAGAGGTCGCAACAGCGACTCAGACCCACCTGCAATTGGCATCTAAGACAATAGCCAATGTCTATCCCAACCGGGAGGTCTCTTTGGTAAAAACCAAAATCGAAGAAGCCTTGATGTGGCTTGAGAAGTATCAGGGTAAAATTAGTTTTGCACTCGCCCATAAAACCTGTAAGTGATATGGCACAGCAGGTGACAAACTTCGGGAGGTTCTTCTCCGCCTTCCATAAGCTCACGATCCACGGAGAGCCGGACGAGGCAAGACGGCAGTTTGTGTTACAGTACACCGCCGGACGCACCGACTCCCTCAAGGAGATGACCGTCAAGGAATACACCGCACTCTGCATGGCGGTCGAAGCCATGAACGGTGGTCGTGATGAACTGAAAGCCCGGCGCAGCATAGTTCTCAAGCTCATGCAGGAACTTGGTGTTGACACCACCGATTGGGCGCAGATAAATGACTTCTGCCGTCATCCAAGGATTACCGGGAAAGAGTTTGGCAGACTGAGTATCGAGGAACTGATGGAACTCGCTACCAAACTCCGAAAAATAAAACGCAAGGGGTGGCAGCGCAAGCAGGAACAGCCACATGCAGAATCCCCCAAGCAACATATAACCTACCTCATCAACCTCGCCGGGTATCCCGGCTCAACAATGAACTGACATGAAGCAGATAGCAGAGCAGATTAAGAACTACATTCAGCTTCACACCTCGGACATGGATAACGAGGATTATGTGAACCTCATGAGAGGGATTTCCGAATGGGCGACAAGTCAGGCAGACATCGCCGAATACCGTGAGGAAAATCTCAAAGAATTCAACGAAGAGTAATAAACCCTTTAACACCCATACAATAATGGCAAAAAGACAGAAAAAAACAATCATCACCGGCGTGAGCAAAGACTCCGCCGAGGAAGCGTTCGCCACCTACGCCAAGGCACAGGCTGAACACGCGAAGATTACAGCCGACATCGAGCTGAAGTGTGCGCAGATCCGTGAGAAGCACCAAGAGAAGCTCTCGCAGTTACAGACCACGATGGACGGGGCATTTGACACCCTCCAAGCATTTGCCACCGAGAACCAAGCCGAACTCTTCAATAAGAAGAAGAGTCTTGAGATGGTTCATGGCACAATCGGCTTCCGCACCGGCACACCGAAACTCAAAACCCTCAAGGGATTCACATGGGCGAGTGCTCTGACCCTTGTGAAGAAGTTTCTCCCCGGCTATATCCGCTCGACCGAGGAGATTGCCAAGGACAGGCTCTTGGCGGAGCGCGACACCCAAGTCATGCAGCCCGGCGATCCACTCAGTCCGGGAGTCGCACTGAGAGAGGTCATGATTGACTGCGGCATCATGGTCGCACAGGACGAGACCTTCTTTGTCGAACCTAAAAAAGAGGACGGTGCTGCATGAAACGCGAAATATCACGACCGCCCAAAGTGGCACTCTGCCGGGTCTGCAAAGGCATCGGCAGGGTTGCCGGGGGTGAACCCGGCGAGAGCCATACCTGCCTACAGTGCGAAGGCAGCGGCAGAGTAACCGTAAGTTGCGAGATGACATTGGACATCAGACCATATAAACCGAACCACTCAAAAAGACGCTGATGAATGGGTAAGAAACCCGGAATGAGTTATCTGAAACGAGTCGCAGACATAAACAGGATATATGACCTCCACGCCAAACAAGGGATTCCCAACCGGGAAATATGGCGCAGGTACATATATCCTGTGCATGGTATCTGTGAGCGTACTTTCTACAACCTTTTGAAAGCCCCGACCAAGCCGGGTTTCGCCGATTCTTGCAGTAATTTACCCACTCTATTTGATGACATCGATGACTGACAATTTTACCCGGACGATAAAGAAGATCCTACGAGACATACAGGTTGAGCTCACGGATGAGTTTGACCGCAACTTCGAGCGTGAGGCATTCTTTTCAGAGGCTTGGGAACGGCGCAAGAGTCCGATAAGGGCAGACGGCCATCTGCTCGTTGACAGCGGCACTCTAAGACGCAGTATCCGGAGCGAGATCAAAGAGAGCAGCATAGTATTCAAGAGTGACCTTCCTTACGCAGCTATCCACAACGAAGGCGGAGAGATAAAGGTCACTCAGCGCATGAAGAAGTTCTTTTGGTACAAATACTACTCCACTACCGGAACATTCGGAAGGCGCAAGGATGGAAGCCTCCGCAGAGACAAACGGAACAACAGGCTTACAACAGAGGCTGAGTTTTGGAAATGTATGGCTCTGATGAAAGTTGGAGCATCTATAAAAATACCACGCCGTCAGTTCCTCGGCAAATCGCCCGAAGTTGAACAGGCAGTCAGAGAGATCATCGAAGAGAACATAACGGAATATTTCAACACAGACTTTACAATCAGATAAAATGAGAAAAGAGATTTTTCTAAAAATAAAGGAGCGACTCTCCCGTCTATGCGTCAACGCAGTCGGAGAATACTACATGGCTCCCGATGACATGGACAGCGATCTTGTAGAACCGGTGGTTAAGCATGTTGACTTGTGGAACCGCAATGTCGAATTCATTGAGGACGAAGATGCGTGGCCTCGCCCGGCGGTATTCATAGAATTCGAGGCTGTGAAATGGACGACTGTTGTTCCGGGGGTACAATACAGCGCGGAGCCTCGTATCCTTCTCCATATAGTGACCGACTGGGCAACTGCCGCAGTTGATGAGACAAACGGCGCGATTTCCATGCTTGATCTTCCTGAACACATACATGATGCCTTGGCAGGACTGAATGGAACCTCCTTCATGGATTTCACGCTCGCTGAATCCCATACCAATCACAACCATGAGGACATTGTCGAGAATATCGAGATCTACGGGTGTAACGCATTCAAAAGTGTTGGCATGTGAGCCACACAGACGCGTTGTGTCGCGTTGAAAAGCAGAGAGCCGTCACTTTGTCGGGTGGCGGCTCTCTTTCGATATATGGGCAAGAAAAACGGCATCATGCAGCGTTGTCGGGAGGGAGGTCGGGTATCGTGAACAGCATGATGTCCGTGTACCGGGCACTATAGTTCATCGTCGCGTTAAACTCCCTCCTCTGACACCGGGCGAATGGGTCGCCAAGCGATGGATGGCGTCCCATCCACTCGCACAGTTCAACGATGCAGGATTTCTCGGAGGTGAAATATATGAAGTTATGACCGGGCAGCACTGACAGCACGTCAAGATAATCGGCAAGTCGCCAATACATACGGTAAGTGCCGACATCAGTGGAGAGATAGGGAGGGTCAACAAGGAATACTACCCCCGGTGTATCCTTGAACCGCTCGAACAGTTCCCGGTAATCGCAGGACTCAACCTCAAGCCCGGCGAGATAATCAGGGCACGGAGAATAGTCAGCCTTGCGAACATTGTTGTAGAGAGTCTCGCCTCGCATCTCTCCGATGCTCAGTTTGTATTTCATAGAGAACATCAGCGAGGAGGAGAGCGTGATGAAGTCGATGTACCCAGACTCCCGTTCCTCCTGCTCAAGCAGATTGAAGATGCGCTCCCTTGCCTCGCCGGTGATGGGTTTGTGCCGGGGGAATTGCGATGCGATGGGGCGGATGAGAGACAGCAGACGGTTGGTGCGGTCAATGTTGCCTATGCGGAGACGGTAGTTGTCGAAATCATTATAGATGACCCTTGATTCCGGATGGAAGTGCTTTGTTATGTGTGACAGCAATCCCGAACCACCGAAAAGGTCAACGAATACCGTGCCGGAGGGATATTGCTTGATGACCTCGATGAAGTGCTTGGCAAACATTCTTTTCTGCCCTACGAATGGGAGCGGTGCGGATAGGTAGAGTCGGCTCATACGTTCAGTTCGAATTTAACGGTCTCCTCCCCGGCAAGGAGAAGACGGGTGTTGTCAGCATTGTTCTCATAGATGTGGACATTGCCGAGGAACAAGGTTATTGACTTGAGTGGAAAATCGATGTGCCGAGCCATAAGGTAGAGATGGTATATGTCGGCAGGGAGTCCGAGATTGGCATCCGAACTGCGTTGGTATGCCGTTATAACAAGTTCCCCGTCCTCGATCTGAAATTGAACGAGTGAGAGACAGGGTGCTTGATTGCTCTCGGCTTCAGTCGCTCCAAGGAACAGCAGGTAGTTCTTTGAATTGCGTCTCTCCGTATTGATACGCTTGAGCAAAGGAGGCAGCTTCTCAAAGTAGGTGGGATAACTGTTCACAAGGATAGATCCGCAATAATCCCACCAATTTATCCCGGCTTCTCTGTACTTTGTCAGGTCTCTTTCTCCGGCCATAAAGAGGCTAAGTTCATTGCGCAGCTTCTTGCGCGCTATATTGTGACCCTCGAAAATCTCCAGCAGGTCACAAGGCGACAAATGGAGCTGCTCATTGAGCAAATAAATTATATCACCCTTTTTATTGCTCTGTCGTTTGCCGTGCTGCAATATCTTGCCGAGCATAGCATAATACTTATTTCTGTTCATTCAGCGCGAAATTAGGCCGTTTCTGTGAGTTCTGGGGCATTTCTCCGCTGCTTCATACTGAAACGCTTTTGCAGTCGCTTTCCAGACGCTTTACAACATCGTAAACAGTCCGCTCGCTTACTCCGTATTTGTCGGCCAGACAAGCGACCACATAAGCCACTTTTTCGCCCCTCTGCTTTGCTTCGCGCCAGTCCTCGAACAGGCGCAAATATTTGTGATCGCTCGGCCTCACTCCGACG
>OFFP01001833.1_pt1 | contig 13551 bp, 14 predicted proteins | sample 1521431 | NCBI WGS metagenome assembly OFFP01 (sample SAMEA3504104, study PRJEB24116) | mouse gut metagenome | biome: mouse gut; feature: mouse-associated habitat; material: faeces | place: Denmark | collected 2011 | reverse complement strand
TCTTACCGCCAAGTCCGCCTGCGCCTTTTTCCTTACTATCTCCGTTGAATGCCCCTGCGCCCACGGCAAAAGAAACATCCACCAAAGGGAGAATGATCGTATCCCCAATATGGATTGCTTCCCCTACCACCGTTTTAGACGAGATTACCCCGTCCATTCCGTTAAACAAAGCCTCTACCGTTCCTTTAAATTGATTCTCTGCCATACTCTGACTCCTCCTACATTTCTCATTCAACTGACTGCTCAAGCCCTCTATAATTCAAAACTTCTCACATGGCGGTATGTCATACGCACTTCCTTACTCCAAACGAGTTTCCACAAAAGCTTCAGGAAATAGCTCGCCCTAAGCCGTCCCGCAATCTTTAACTGCCCGTCAAATATCTTCTTTTCAAAATCCGGCCGGATATCCACACTGCCGCCCAGAAATGGATAACACATACTCGCGCCTGCAAGAACCTTCCCGGTAAGGGACGGGTCCTCAAACCCATATAAGATATCCGCCCTTATTGTCCTTGGCTTTAGCCTGCGAAGCAGGAATAACAATTCATCCATTGCCTTCCGGAAAGCCGTCTGATGAATCTCATCCGAAAGAAATCCAAGAATCTTATCCTTCTTCTCAAGTAATCCCTGAATCTTATTGCCAATCCCTTCCACAGCGCCAGAAACCTTCGCCGGAATTCCCGCAATCTTACGGTACAGGCCGGCTATCTTCTGGTAAATGCTTTGGCAGACGCCTGCAATCTTCTGCCATATTCCGGCCCGTTCTTCTTCACTGCTTTCACAAACCGCTTCCCGTTCTTCCCCGCTGTCTTCACAATCCATCTTGCATTCTTCCCTGTCGCCTTCGCAATCCACTTGCCGTTCTTTCCTGCCTTCCCTGCAAACCGCTTCCCCTTCTTCTCCGCCAGTTTCGCAAGAATCTTCCCGTTTTTCCTCAGCGGTTTTTGCTTCTTCCGGATGACTTCCGGCATCCAGGATTTTTTCCATCTCCCGTTCCAACTCATCAACCAGCCTCTCCGGCTCCTTGGACGCTGCTTCCACATTCTTGTCAGGCCCTTCTTCCTTTTCCACAGGGCAATCCCGTGCGCCTTCTTCTTCTGGAATATCCCTAGTCCCCACACAGGTTTCTTCCGGAACATTCCCAGAATGCCCCTGCTCTTTCCCAGGCCCAACACCTTCTTCACTGGTTTCTTCTTCAAAACCTTCCTCATCGTCTTCCAACTCTTCCTCATCCGTCTCCACCTCTGCTTCTATAGTCTTTTTTCCTTCCTGGCCGCTTTGTATCTTCTTCCACGCAACCCGGACCTGCCAGGCAAACTTCTTGTCCTCATAACGCAAATCCAGCCTGACCAGATGCAAAAGCCAAGTCACCTTCGCCTCCATGCGGGTTCTTGCAAACGTACCGTCCGAGGCAGCCTCTAAGTCGTACCTTACCGGCACAAAAAGAACGACACAAACCAGTAATACAAGTATCCCCAGTATCACCGCAATTATAATCCCTATGATCTTCAAGATAAGCAATAGAATATGTAGCATCTTACTCTTCCTGTTCTCTCTCTAAAATATAGGAACGAATGTCTGCCCCTTTGGTCTTATTATACACTTCCCAAACGATTTCTTCCACCATTTCTACCGCATCTTCATAACCTTTTGCAAGCCCGACCACCAAAAAATCATCGTAGGGAAAATCCGGCTGTAAAAAGACCATGGAATTATAAATCTCCAACTGATTCTTTTCATTACGCGCAAGCGTTATGACATGGATATTCATCTGCAGCTTCTTTTCCTCCAGCTTCCGGATAATTTTCTCTTTCTTTTTTATCCCCTCAGCCAGATATAGATGTTTATAGTATCTCATATTCCGCCCCTCTTGTACACATAAATATCATAAAATTTCCATTTTCTGCCTAATAGTAAGCGTCAAATACCTGCTTCGCAACGTTGACCGCTTTCCCTTCCCCATCTGAAGATTCGATGATGACACTGATTACCAGTTCCGGGTTATCCACATTGGTCATGCCGATGAACCAGGAATGGTCCTTCTCCTTGTCAGAGCTGTACTCCGCCGTCCCTGTCTTTCCGGCAGCCGTATAACTCTGCCCGCTGAGGACGGTTGCCGTCCCATAGTCTACCACGCCCGTCATATACTGCTTTAACTGCAAAGCCTCGGCAGCCGTCATAAGGGTCTTATATTCCGAAGGAAGGTTTTTATCCACCTCCTGACCGGTATAATTGGTAATCGAATCTACCAGATAAGGCTTCATCAGAATCCCGCCGTTGGCAACCGCACAAGTGACCAGAGCCATATGATACGGACTCACCTGCGTCTTGCCCTGCCCCATTGCTGTCATCATCTTATCCGCACTGCTCGCCCCCGTATCAAGCATAAATTTGCTCTTGCTGTAAGGCAGTACAGAAGGAAGCTTAGAGTCGAACAATAAATCTTTGGACGTCTTCTTGAACTTTCCTACATCCAGCATAAGCCCGATATTACAGAAAGAGGTGTTGCAGGAATAAGCAATACTGTCCGCAAAGGACACCTGCCCGTGGACATGCCCGCCGAAACAGTGGATGGTCGTCCCCTCCTTCTCAATCGCCCCGGCGCAGTCATAGCTGTAAGCCTCCGCTCCAAGATTCTCCCGCAGATATTCCAGCGCCGTGATGATCTTGAACGTAGACCCCGGCGCATACTGCCCCTGAGTAGCCCTGTTCAAAAGCGCGCTGTTCACATCCGTATTCAAGTATTCCCAATCCTCAGACAGCCTATTCGGGTCAAAATCCGGTTTCGACAGCATCACCAGAATCTTCCCGGTACTCGGCTCCATCACCACGACTGCTCCTTTGGCGTCTCCCATCGCCTGATACGCTGTCTGCTGCAAATCCACGTCCAGCGTCGTGACTACACTGTCCCCCCGGTTCTTCTTATCCTGAAACTCATTTTTTAATTTCTCCAGAAAAAATGCATTGGAGGTCAGCAGCTCGAAATTCTCCACAGATTCCAGACCCGATTTCCCGTGGTCGCTGTAGCCTACCGTATGGGCGAACATATTGCCGTAAGGGTATTCCCGTGTCTCAGAACCGTCCTCAGACACGACGGTCCTTGCCAGCGTCTTCCCGTTCCGGTCTAAGATATCGCCCCGCACCACCCGGTCCGCCAGAGAATCCTTCCTTGCATTGTAAGGGCTTTGGATGTATTCCTTGCTCCTCGTCACCTGAAAATAGCTGATATATCCCATCATCCCAATGAATAATGCGACAAAAATATACGTAACCCTAGCGAACTCTTTGTTCCTTACGCGTTTTGCCCTGGTCTTTTGCCGGTCTTGGCGGTCGGCTTCTTTGCGCTCTTTCCGGGACATCTCTGCTCTTTCCCGGTCTGCCCTCATCCGCTTCTCGGCTTCTCTTTGCTCGTAGCCTTTCCTTTTTTCTTCTCTCAATATCGTCTTCCTCGTCTTCCCTTACAATATACAATCCCTGAATAATCGCAAACATAATTAACGTACTGAGCAGAGAACTTCCGCCGTAGCTCACCAGCGGCAGCGTCACGCCCGTAGAAGGAATGAACTTGGTCACTCCCCCGATATTCAGGAACACCTGGAAAATATAACAGGTTCCAAGCCCAAGAGCCACCATCTTGTAGAACATATTGTGGAGCTGCATCGCAATATTTAAAAACATTACATAACAGCTGACACAAATCAGGATGATGCACAGGGCAAATATGAGCCCCATCTCCTCTGAGATAGCGGAAAAGATAAAATCCTCGTCCGCCACCGGAATCTTCTCTGGCATCCCTTGAAACAGCCCCATCCCGAACCAGCCGCCTGTACCGATGGCAAAAAGGGACTGGGCGACCTGATATCCCCCATTGTCATAGACTGCAAATGGATCTCGCCAGGCCTCTACCCTGGTACGCACATGGTTGAACAGATAATACGCGCCCACAGAAGCCACGCTGCCCGCACCAAGCCCGGCGGCGACGTAAAGGAACTGATGGGTCGCCACGTAGAGCATTGCAAGGTACACCACAAAAATAATCAGCGCAGCCCCCAAGTCCTTCGATACCACCAGAATCAACACATGGAACGCTGCCAGCGCCGTCGTAATGACGATATCCCGGAATTCCAGCGACATCTTGAAACTGGACGCCACAAAAAATACGAAAATAATCTTCACCAGCTCCGACGGCTGAATGCTGATACCTGCAACCGTGAACCCAAGCTTCGCCCCGTAGGACACCCGCCCTACCACAACCACCACCGCAAGGGACGCAATCCCGGCAATGGCATACAGGTTCCTCCACTCCGACAGCTTCTTGAACTTCCGGATAATGACTGGAACCGCCATGCTGACCCCAATCGCCCCAGCCGCGATAACATACTGCTTCACAGCCTTCTCATAATTCAGCCTGGCAAGTATGATCATGCCGATACAAAGCAGCATACACATATTATTGACCACCAGCCTGGACGATTTGGGATAAATATTCGTATATAACGTAATTGTCGTGATAAATAATATCACCTGTATTACATAAAAAGCAAGGATCTTAATGTCCTCCTTCTCCAGATACATCACCATGAACGCAATGATATGAATCATAAACATCAAAACATTCTGCCTTCTTAACATGCTCCTCTGCCTGTCCGGATCACTGTACCCGAAAATGCTGAAGCAAAGGTATGTATACATAGTGATCAGCACAATCATCAGATATTTTGACAACTCAACAATAATATTTACCAAATCTTCACCTACTTTACTCCCCGTTTAAAATGCCCTCTTGTATACTCCGTCCGGGGAGGCTCTATTTTCTGTCCCCGAAGGAACGCATCTTTATAAACCTGCAAGATCTCCCGTGCCTGTCCTCCCGTCTCGACGGTAAAATCAAGCCGCAGCTCTCCCGGCATAAGCTCCAGGACTTCCTTAGCCTTATCCGCAAGGAACAGAGGCGCACTGTTGTACATCACATTATAGCAGTAACGGCAGCATTGCCGTACCGAGAACTGTTTCTGAAAACGGTCGCAAAGGCTGAGATATCCCCCTTCCTTCCGGCACTTGCCCGCCGTTTTTTGGATACAGTTTGCAGTCACCATGACCGGCTGGTATCCATAAACCGACAACGCCGCATCCCGGATATCAAGCTCTTTCAGTTCTCTGCTATTTAACTCCGCCGCAGCCGTATACTTCCGGATTCCCTGCCTCTGCATAAAAGTCTTGCCATATCTGTTAAATACATACAGATTCCCATCCGTACAAATCTCTTTCCCATATCCATGACGCAAAAGCCAACCATAGCTTTCCCAGTTACGAATCAGTACACCGTCATAGAACGACTCCATCTCAGAATAAAACGCCTCATAACCCGCCATATCCGCCATGCGGAAAATATACGGCATTACTAAGAAAAGCTGACGCCCCTTTCGGCACTTCGCCAGATATTGCCTAGTTTTATCCTGTAATCCAAGTTCATCATCTATATAAATCCTTTCAACCTCTTCACTTCCAACCACCGCTTTCAGTTGGTCAAAGGATTGGACAACACAGGACAGGCAAAGCTTGGGATTCCCAGCGTTACTCCCGCCGCTTTCCTTCCCATGCCCTTCCGGCTCTTCCCTCCGGTATCCGTTAAGAATCGCTTCCGTAAGCCTGTTAATTCCTTCTCTGCGCAGTTCATTTAACGCCTGTAGCGGAAGGAACACATCCCCCTCCATCTCTACTTGAAACTGCTCGAAATTAAATTGCGTATTGCCAGTCTTCTGCATCTGCTTTCCGGCCCTCTCGGCGTCCAACGGCTGCCGCAGGGCTGGCTGTACGGTCTCACCCTCACATTCCACCCGGCGATTGCCATGTACCAATACCAGTTTAGCACGCTCTCCCACAGAAAGTATTAAATTACCATTAATTTTTTCTTGTATTTTAAATTCCTTTCCCCCTGTATCTTCCTTCTCACCTTGCATACGCTGGAATGAAATCATATCCTTCCCATTATGCCGCCTGTAATACCCGTCCGTATATCCCCTTCGCTGGTAGGCGGCATAGAGCCTGTCCCGGTCGTCTTTCTCCACCTTGTAATATTCTGGCCCCTTCTCAAGATACACATCCACGTACTTCCGGTAAATCTCGGTTACTGTGTAAACATAATCCGGCTGCTTCATCCTGCCTTCAATTTTGAAAGAATCAATCCCCGCATCTATAAAATCCGGAAGCAAGTCAATGGTACACAAATCTTTCAGGCTCATCAAATCCCCTGTCTTTCGGCCTTCCGTCTGCCAAGGAAGCCTGCAAGGCTGGGCGCACTGCCCCCGGTTGCCGCTCCTGCCCCCAATCATGCTGCTTAACAGACATTGCCCAGAATAGCAATAACACAGCGCTCCATGGACGAAACATTCAATCTCCATCCCGGTCTGCTCCTTCATCCGCCGAATCTCCCTAAGGGACAGCTCCCTTGCAGGCACAACCCGCACGACTCCCCGCTCCTGTAAAAATGCAGCGCCGTCCGCCCCCGTGACCGTCATCTGGGTGCTTGCATGGACGGGAAGTCCCGGCAAATGCATACGCAAAAACTGAAGCACCCCCACATCCTGGACGATTACCCCGTCAAGCCCCCGCAGATAATAGGGCAGAAGATATTCGTACAGTCCCTCAATCTCCGAATCCTTGAGCAGGGTATTCACAGTGAGATAAATGCGCCTCCCGTGAATATGCACATAATCGATCGCATCAAGCAGTTCGTCTTCCGTCAGGTTCTTTGCATACGCCCTCGCCCCGAACTTCGTCCCCCCGATATAGACCGCATCTGCCCCCGCACAGACCGCCGCCTTCAAACTCTCTGCCGAACCCGCAGGCGCAAGTATCTCTACTTTCCTGCCATCCATACCTTTCCCTCCTGTCTCCAAATGACTCCGCTGCCTCCAATGCATATTTCCTTAAAAAAGGCTGTCAACAGACAGCCTACTTCTTACGATTATTCTTTATCTCCGTTTCAAGCTGGACAATCTTCATCTGAAATTCCTTATTCTCTTCCTTGAGCTTGTCCATAGATTTTTCCGCATTCTCGAGCTTGATCTGAACCGATATCAGTTCGTGCTTCAGATCATACATCTCTTTATCCTTTGCCTCTATATCACTTTCCAGCGTGCCCCCCTGCTTCTTTGCCTTAAAATAATCGTCCGCGATATTCAGCGCCAGCAAAATGCTTCTGGTCTCGGCACTCTGCTTCCGGTATCCGTCGCTGTTGCTGCACTCCTCAATCTTGTGATTCAGATAGGTCGATACTTTCTGCAGATATTCTTCACTCTCAAAACCGCTCAGGGTGAATACCTTGCCCCCTATTAATACTTCCGTAAAGTTTTTTGATGATGCCATTAGAAGCCTCCTCACAATTCTTATGCCTTAGTATGCAGAAAAGCTGCCAACCACAGTTTTCCGACTCTCTCACTCTATTATAAACGATACTTCTCCAAAAACCAACTATTTTTCAATAATTTCCCGGGAAATTCCAAGATGACGGTACGCATGGTCTGTCACCATCCGCCCTCTCGGCGTCCGCTGGATAAATCCGTTCATCAGCAGGTACGGTTCATAGACGTCTTCGATGGTTCCCGCATCCTCCCCGATTGCAGCAGCAAGGGTATCAAGTCCAACGGGTCCCCCAAGGAACTTCTCAATCATCACCACCAAAAGCCTGCGGTCAGTCTGGTCTAACCCCTCCTTATCCACATCCAGAAGATCCAACGCATAATTCGCCACTTCCTCCGTGATATAGCCGTCGTATTTGACCTGCGCAAAATCCCGCACCCGCTTCAACAGCCGGTTGGCAAGCCTTGGCGTCCCTCTGGAACGCCTCGCCAAAGCATCTGCACCTTTCGAGTCGATTCCTACTTCCAGCACCTTTGCCGAACGCAGCAGGATCGTCTTTAGCTCTTCCACCGTATAGAACTCCATCCGGTTTACCACGCCAAAACGGTCACGCAACGGCGCTGTCAGCATCCCCGCCCTGGTGGTCGCACCCACCAGAGTAAACTTAGGAAGATCCAGGCGGATAGACCTTGCGCTCGCTCCCTTTCCAATCATAATGTCGATGGCGTAATCCTCCATCGCCGGATATAGCACCTCTTCTACCTGTCGGTTCAAGCGATGAATCTCATCCACAAACAGCACGTCACCCTCCTGCAGGTTATTTAGAATCGCCGCCATCTCCCCCGGTTTCTCGATTGCCGGTCCTGAGGTAATCTTTAAATTGACGTCCATCTCGTTGGCTATAATCCCTGCAAGCGTCGTCTTTCCAAGTCCCGGAGGGCCATAGAAAAGTACATGGTCCAAAGGTTCTTCCCTTGCCTTTGCAGCCTCGATATAAATTTTTAGCGTCTCTTTCGCCTTCTCCTGCCCGATATAATCCACAAGCATCTGCGGACGCAGATGATTCTCTATCTTAACATCCTCTTCCAGATTCTCCGTCGTTATAATTCGTCTGCCCATTGCACTATTCACCCTCATTAATTCTACTTCCCACAGGGCTTGCATTACGGTGTGCCCTGCGGGTATACCTAAAGAGCCATATACTTCAACGCCAATTTCAGCACATCCTCTACTTCCATCGCTTCTTCCACTTCCACCTTTTTGACCGCCCTCAATGCCTCTGTACTGCCATAGCCCAATGCCACAAGCGCCTGGACAGCCTCGCTCCTAATCTGGCTGTAGGATTCCATCCCCACAGACGCCTCCGAATCAGAGGCAATGTGATCCAATGCGTCTTCCAATTTCAGCTTATCCCTCAGCTCAAGAATCAGCTTCTCTGCAGTCTTCTTCCCAATCCCCGGAGCAGCGCAGATTGCCTTCACGTCATTTGCCAAAACAGCAAACCTCAGGTCGTCCGGGCTCAAAGCCGACAAAATTCCCAGCCCGCCCTTAGGGCCGATTCCATTCACCCCGATTAACTGCCTGAACACAGACAAATCATCCCGCGTCAAAAAACCATACAACTGCATGGCCTCTTCCTTCACATTCAGGTATGTATGGAGCTTCACTTCACTTCCCACAGCAGGAAGTCGTCCCATCGCCTGGCCGGACATAAAAACTCCATACCCAACGCCCCCTACGTCAACGATTACTTTATCCTCCTCGAACGCCGCAAGCGTCCCTCTTAGATATGATATCATAACATTCCTCCCTCAGAGCTTTATATTCTGAATTCGCTTTAACATCTCATTCGCTGCAATCCCGATGAAAAGTCCGGTCACAAGACCTGCAACCAGAAGTACCGGTACATAATAGACCACGCTGAACGTTTCTACAACCACCATAGCAACAATCATCTGTCCTATATTGTGGAATACACCTCCTGCAATACTCACTCCCATTACACTGAAACCATCTATCCGCTTTATACATGCCATCACCGAAAGACTCAGCAGAGCGCCTGCCAAACTGTAGATAATACTGAAATAATTCCCGAAGAGGAATCCTGACAGCAAAACCCGCACTACAGACAACAAGTATACCTCCTGTATCCGTATCTTATACAATGCAACTACAATAATCAGATTCGCAAGTCCAAGCTTCATCCCCGGAACGCCGAAATGAATCGGAATCATTGTCTCAACATAACTAAAAATCAATGCCAGCGCCGTAAATACGCCAAAATATGCAACTCTGCTCTTCAAAAAAGCTCCTCCCCGCTTAATTCGTCACGGCGTCGAACTCCCTGTTCGCACTCGATTCTACCTCCACAACAACTTTGTTGGGAAGGCAGATGATACTCTCATGGTTCATAGACACCGGTTTCTGATGGACACAAAGCTGATCCGGGCAATCTGCCTGAATCATAGTCGCCTCGCCATTCTTAATCCTAAGCAGATTCGTTCCCCCGTTAATCTCTATCTCCCGGTCCTCCGACAAACTGTATATTCCTTCAATAGCGCCCTCTATCTTAATCGTGACCCTGTTCGCCCCCGCTCCTCCGATAAGTGTATGAACAAGCACAGTAAGTCCTGCCACGCACAGGATAACCGCAATCAAAATCCAATCCTTTTTCTTCAAGACATTCTTCATATCCATCAACCTCTTTATTTTCTCTATGCAATATTCTAACACAAGAATTTCCGTTCTGCAACCACATGTTCGATTTACAAACAAATGGATTTCATAAAAAAGAGTTTGATTGCAGAGGGCAGCTACGCTATAATGATTAGGAACCCACCATAGAATGAACGAGGTGTATATTTATGAAATATAGAAGATTAACCGCTCTGATTTTATCCGCATCCCTTCTGCTATCTGGCTGTTCAGGAATGCAGACGGAGCAAAAACAGGTCTATACCGACACTCTTTTCGATACGGTTGTCCGCATCGAGATCCTTGACAATGCTGACGAGGACGTGCTGAAAGGCTGCGAAAATATCTGTAAAAAGTATCACGCCATGTTCTCGAATAAAATCGAAGACAGCGAGATTTCCCGAATCAACCATGCCGGAGGCAATCCCGTGGAAGTTTCTGACGAGACAATTACCCTGCTCAAGAAAGCTATCTACTACGGCGATATGTCCAACGGAGCCTTTGACGTTACCATCGCGCCTGTGTCAAACCTGTGGGATTTCCATGCGGAAACGCCAGCTCCACCGACCCCCGAGGCTGTCAACGAGGCTGCCAGCCATGTGGATTACAAGAAAATTCTCATTAAGGATAACACCGTCCGCCTACTCGACCCCTACGCTGCTATCGATGTGGGAGGTATCGCCAAGGGCTATATTGCAGATATTCTAAAAAAGTATTTAAAAGAACAAGATGTGAAACATGCTATCATCAATCTTGGGGGAAATGTACTTACTATAGGAAGCCGACTGGACGGTTCCGATTACAACATCGGTATCCAGAAACCCTTTGATATGACAGGTGAACCAATCACATCTGTACGGATCTCCGACAAATCTGTGGTTACTTCCGGCACGTATCAACGTTATTTTAAGGCAGACGGCAGGATTTACCACCATATATTAGATCCGCACACCGGCTATCCCTGTGAGAATAATCTGAACAGTGTTACCATCATCACAAACTCTTCCCTCACGGCAGACGCATTAAGCACAACCTGCTTCCTGCTTGGCTATAATAAGAGTATGCGGCTGATAGAACAACTGGACAACGTGGATGCCGTCTTCATTACAAGTGACAACAAGATTCTGTATTCCAAGAATTTCCAGCAAAAACTCAAATAATCCCAATGAAAAACCTTCGCAGCTTCCGCTATGCGAAGGTTTTTCATACAAAGATTTAATAATAGAAACTTCCGGCTCTAAAAAGCATAGAACCAAACAATGCAATGAAAATGATATAGATTACAAGCACAACACCCATGATAACCAACTGCGCACGGCAAAAATTCCTGCGATTCACATTCGTTGTCTTGCTGAATGCCCATACAAAATACATTATGATACCAATACATGGAATCATCGCCACCAGCAAAGTAATAATCCAGTCTCCCATAGACATTGGAGATGAATCCTGCCCAGGCTCATACATTTGGTTGTATTGATTGCCGGTATTGTAACTATAATTGTCCTGATAGTTGTAACTGTTGTTCTGGCCATAGTTCTGATTCTGGTTATAGTTCTGATTATAGTTTTGATTATAATTCTGGTTGTAACTATAACTGCCGTTGGACCCTTGCTGGCCATACTGATAGCCGCCGTTTGTCTGGCCGCTGCCGTATGCATTCTGGCTGGTATATGGATATTGCTGGGAAGAACTTGGCTGCTCGCCCGCATTCGGGTCGGTATACTGGCCTGCTGCGTCCGAATTCGCCTGTCCCGATGTATTTGTGCCATCAACAGGTTGGTTTAAGCCGTCATTCTCCTTTGGTGTATTATCATAATTATTGTCCATTGTACATCCTCCTCGTACTGCTCTGATTACTTTATTAACCATTCTACCACGGAAAGGACAGAATTTCAATCGGTAAACGGAGAAAGCAGCACAGATAAAAGCTGTAGTTATATCCCCAGAACTGGTGTAGTGTCTCATTCATTGAACCCTATTACATTTGTTTCGTTAATGCCACACTCAATGCATCTCGTTACAAATGTGTGTCTGAGCGCAGTGTTAATGGTTTGAAATTATCTTGTTCTTTGACTACAACTGTTGACAATCATTCGTTTTAAATGCCATAAGAGATACCACCTTTCGAGAACTAATAGAATTATTTAAATATCACATAAAACAGCAAATTCCTGCTATAATAACTCATAGGCGGCTCTCCCGGAAAATCATGCAGCATCCTCCATATATAAAACAGAATCAGGAGTACCAAAATCAGAATAAGAAGGATCTTCAAGCCTGTCCCCATCCGGCGCTTCCGAATATATCGGTTCCAGCTAAAAATCCCTATATAAGCGGCAATGGGAAAAATAAACGGATGTATCCGGAACGCCCCGGCAAAATCCAGCCGGAGCAGTCGGAATCCCGCCCTGGTAAGCCCGCATCCCGGGCAAGGGAAACCTGTGATAACTACCATCGGACACAAGCTGTATAAAAAATATTTTCCCAATGCAAAATAGGCGATTATTAATATAATCGCCCATTTCATATCTTTGATATCTCTCCATAACAGCATGATATCTCCTACTTAATACATTTCTTCGGGCACTTCTCCGCACACTTGCCGCAGTCCGTACACTTCTCAGGGTCGATATGCGCAACATTGCCTTCCACCTTAATCGCATCAGACTCACAGACCTTCTCGCACATCTTACACCCGATACATCCCACGGAGCAAGCCTTCATAACATCCTTGCCCTTATCCCTGGAACTGCACTGCACCAGATGGTTCTGGTCATAGGGCACCAGCTCAATTAACTTCTTCGGACATACCGCAATACACTTTCCGCAGGCCTTACATGCATCCTTATCCACAAGGGCAACTCCGTCCACGATATGGATTGCATCGAAGGGACAGGCCTTCACACAGCTTCCTTCGCCAAGGCACCCATAATTACAGGACTTAGGTCCCCCTGCCTGCATCATATTGACCATGATACAGTCATTCAGGCCATGATACTCATAGTCCTTACCAGCCTTATCACAGGTTCCCGCACACTTCACGAATGCGACCTGACGAGCCTTAGAACCGGCTTCCACGCCCATGATCCGGGCGATCTGCGTGCCGACTTTCTCGCCGCCCACGGGAATATATGCGCCGTTCACCGCCAGATAGTTTCGAATGGGGAAGGACAGCACAAGAGCCGCCACCGCCAGCACAACGACTACGCCGATCACATTGGCCCGCTGCTTCTGGGCCCTCTCCTTCCTCTCCTGTTCCTGATAAGCCTGCATCTTGCGGTCATATTTGGTCATGACCCTGGACTCCTTTTGGGGAGCCTCCTGCTGTGCTTTATTCTTAGACATTTCTCCGTTCCTTTCTACTACTATTCAAAGTTCCGCATTTCTCCTGCTTTCCATATTCTCAGAGCGATGCTTCCAGGCTCTCCACCAGATGCTCTATACAGCCTTCCTCAAACGGACTCTCCAGTCCCACGGCAGGGATCATATTGG
>OFFP01001832.1_pt1 | contig 13567 bp, 10 predicted proteins | sample 1521431 | NCBI WGS metagenome assembly OFFP01 (sample SAMEA3504104, study PRJEB24116) | mouse gut metagenome | biome: mouse gut; feature: mouse-associated habitat; material: faeces | place: Denmark | collected 2011 | reverse complement strand
CGGGTTGCCCTGCAATCAGATAAAATTCAAGCTGCCACTTCCAAGATTAAAGCGGTATACGGAGAAAAATTTGATCCGCTTATCCTGTTTGACAGCAAGCGGGATGTGGCTGAAATGTTAGGTGAAGAAGCCAAGATACAATCAATCCGTGAGCATTTGCAGAAAAAACAGGAGCAAACAGCAGAGCGTAAAAAAACTTCAACGAAACACGAGCAGGAACGGTAAAATCCCGTTCCCGCCCGCTGATTTTTACAGAAGATCATTTAATAAGTTCATGCACTTGACTTTCTGTTGGAGATTTGCGCTGCCATAGACATTTAGCGTAAAGGACACATTCTTATGTCCCAAAATCTCGGAGAGAGATTTGATGTCAAACTCCGGTATTTCGATTGCCCGTACCGCAAATGTATGCCTGATCTCGTGGAACTTCACCCTTTGCAGCCCATTTCGTTTCAAAAAACGGGAAAAGAACTGCCGGTAGGTGCGAGGTTCTGTTGGCTTCGTCTTACCAGTCAAGAAGTAATGGTTGGGGTTTTCTGTATAGAACTTCTTGATAATGTTCATCAGCAATGACGGTACAGGAATTGTTCGAGCTGATGTCTTGGTCTTCGGTGGTCCTATGTGTAGATAGGACTCTCCTTTTTTCTTGTCATAAATGCGTTGGACGGTTTTGTTGATGCTGATAGTTTTATCCGTCAGCGAGATGTCTTTCATTTGCAAGCCGCAGAGTTCTCCGATCCGTACACCGGTAAACAGTGCGATGAGTATGCCAGCGGTCTTCCTGTTCAGGTTCATGTAGATGCACTGAATCAGAGCTTGCTCTTGATCCTTAGACAGAGAGACCACCTTTTTTATGCCTAACTCTTTAGGGTACTCAATCAAGTCCCAGTTGAGCAACGGTATTGCTCTCTCTTTGTAGGCATATTCCATAGCAAGACGCAACACAAGAATCACATCTCGTATGGTCTTTACAGTGAGACCGCCAGACTTATCCAGCCGTCCGGACTCGTAGAGATACGATATGTAGCTCTGAATGTCCTGTTCGGTGATGCTGCCAATCTTCCGTTTGCCGAAGTGCGGTATTAAATGATTTTCGGCTATCAGCGTGAAGCTGGCATGGGTTGACGGTGTGATCATTGGCTTCTTTTGATTTAACCAAGTGTTCAACAGCGTCTTGAATTGTGTATTGTTAGTCATATTGACCACCTCCACGGATATTATCTGATGGAGGAATAATCAGGGCATTATAAACCTCAAGTAACGGTCTCGAAAAGCGTCCCAAGCTTCGCTTTCCGGGCTTCGACGAGCCGTGGAAAGAAAACGAACTGTCACACTATCTTGTTGAAAACACAGAGCGTAATAGAGGCTTGGCGTTTGGAAAGGAAGATGTTCTTTCTGTTTCTGGTGAATACGGCGTTATAAATCAAATAGCTTTTCAAGGGAGGTCATTTGCTGGTGAGAGTGTGGCTGATTACCATGTTGTTGAAACAGATGACATCGTATACACAAAGAGTCCACTCAAGGCTAATCCCTATGGTATTATAAAGGTCAATAAAGGTATTCCTGGTATTGTATCTACTCTTTATGCTGTGTATCATCCTCTTAATACCGTTGCTCCACGGTTTGTTGATTTGTATTTTGCCAATGATCTCCGATTAAATAAGTTTCTCAAGCCTTTGGTTAATATTGGCGCAAAACATGATATGAAGGTGAACAACTCATTTGTTCTAACAGGAACAGTGGTATTTCCTTCTATTGGCGAACAGCAGAAACTTGTGGACTTTTTCGCAAAACTTGACCGTCGCATTGAAGCTCAAAGAAAAATAGTAGACACCCTCAAGAAGTATAAAAGAGGTGTCATGCAGAGGATATTCCGCAATATGTCTGTGGTCTTGCCATCAGGCTTTGAAACAGTGAAACTATCTGCAATTTTCAAGAAGGTTTCTCGAAGAAATAACAAGAGCGAAATCAAAAATGTCATTACAAACTCCGCAGAGTATGGCTTGATTCCACAACGGGACTTCTTCGACAAAGATATAGCGGTTGATGGAAACACATCAAATTATTATGTTATTGAGCAAGGTGACTTTGTTTATAATCCGAGAAAGTCTAACACAGCTCCTTACGGTCCTTTCAACCGATATGAGCGAGAAGAAAGAGGCATCATTTCTCCATTATATACCTGTCTGGTGTTACAAGCAGATATAGAGCCATCCTACCTTGCATGGTATTTTAAGAGTGATGCTTGGTATCGGTATATTTACGATAACGGATCGCAAGGTGTTCGGCATGATAGAGTTTCAATGACGGATGATCTCTTGATGGGAATACCGGTTATTATTCCCTCAAAAGAGGCACAGCTAAAAATAGCTAAGCTCCTTGACTGCTTGGAAAGTCGATTTCAAACTGAACTTTCTCAGTATGAATCTCTAAAATCTATTCGAGTGGCATTATTGCAGCAGCTCTTTATATAAAGAGTTGCTGCAAAAAAGCCTTTTTTAGTTCCACCAATGTAGTCAAGCACATCTCCGCATTTTGGATTTTTACATCAAATGAAGAAAGCATTTTTGAAATTTGTTTTCTTGCCGTTTCGGGAGGAAGAGGCAACTTGCATTCATTAAGGATTCCTTTGGTTATCTGATTGATTGTTGCTGTACCCGTGTCCTTAAAAACTTGAGAAAAAAACATTTGGCTATTTAAGTAATGAAAGATATAAGTATCATTTAGCTTGCTACGAATTATCATCATAAATGCGCCCCATGTTGTCATAGCCATATTGTTTGGAATTAGTGCAGTTTTTCCAACAAGCTTTTTGCTGCCATTTCGTACACACATAATTACATCATTACATTTTACTTGTAAGCTCTCATCCACTTTCTTGTCTACATAGACGCAGTCATCAAAAGACAGCACTCCATTTTGAATGTTGGATGACCTTAAAACAAGATACCCCGCAACTGAAACATCACTTGGACTATATGTAAGCCCCTGTAAAAAATCAGCAACTTCGGATAAATAGACTGTCGGGTATATATTTCCATTGATATTTGAAAAAACCTTGTTAAGCAATCCTCTTTTATACTTCTTGAGCTGTTCGACAAGCGTTACTTGTGCTGCGATTCTTTTGTCGAGGGTAACGAGCATAGAGGCTACTTTTTCCTGCTCTGCAACTTCCGGTAAATAAACCTTGATTGTTTCTATTTGCGGATATTTCAAGTTCCATGTATCGGAGGTCATCCCCTGTGAGTTCTTTCTGAACTCGTTGATCAGTTTATAGTTCTTGAAAAGAGCTGCGAAATACTCATTACAGATAGAGACCTTTGCCGTGAGAACAGTGTAGGCAGGGCTGACGATACCGTCATAAGAAGACACGCCATTCGCTCCTTGCCACATCCTCATCGAGTTATAGACCATATCTCCCTTGCGGACAACCTTGTAGTTGCTTTTATCTTCGCTTGAGTTGTCTTTCCCCTCAATTTCGGAACGCTGCATAACTCCATCATTCATTGTAACAGAAAGCAGCTCCATATCAGCCGCCTCACGCTCACTACGCTCGGCGTATATGTCCCCGATGCGATGTAATATATACGGCTTATCAAAGCTCGGAAAGCGAAGCTTGGGACGCTTTTCGAGACCGTTACTTGAGGATACATTTTCCATAATTACTTGCCCTCCACTTCAAACGGGAAATCAAGTCCCAGTTCGTCAAAAAACGGTTTCAGCTCTGCATCAATGTTCTTGATTTCACTTTGCAGTTTGCGGATCTCCGCAGCTACTTCGTTCAGGTCAATTTCTTCTTCCGGCTCAAATGTATCAACATATCGGGGAATATTGAGGTTGAAACCGTTCTCTTCAATTTCCTGCATGGTAGCAACATGAGCATACTTGTCTACATCCTCACGACGCTCATAAGTCTTGACGATCTTATCAATGTCGCACTCACGGAGAATATTCTGGTTCTTGCCAGCTTCAAAATCATTGGAAGCATCAATGAACAGAATGTTGTCGGAATTGCCGTTGCGCTCTCTCTTGAGAACAAGGACACACACCGGAATACCTGTGCCGAAGAAGAGATTGGCAGGGAGACCGATCACGGCATCCAGCACATTCAACTTCTGAATGAGATGCTTGCGAATTACTTCCTCGGCAGCTCCACGGAACAGAACGCCATGCGGCAGCAGCACAACAGCTCGTCCGTCTTCGTCCATGTGATGTACCATGTGCTGCACAAAAGCAAAGTCTGCTTTGCTCTTCGGGGCAAGCTTACCATATTCGTTAAAACGGGGGTCTTCCATGAAACTCAGATCGCCAGACCACTTTGCAGAATACGGAGGATTGGCAACCTGAACACGGAACTTCATGTCACCGAAGTAGTCATGTTCCAAAGTGTCACCGTTGTAGATATTGAAATTGCGGTAAGGAATGCCACGAAGGATCATATTCATTCGGGCAAGGTTGTAGGTGGTGGAAGTAAGCTCCTGACCATAGTAGTTGCGCACATTTGCATAGTTTTTGAGACGCAGCAAAAGAGAGCCGGAGCCACAAGTGGGATCGGCTGCGTCCTTGACATCCGTTAGTCCCAGACAAGCCAGACGGCACAGCAGCTCGGCAGGACCTGAAGGAGTGTAGAACTCGCCAGCCTTCTTACCGGCTGTTGCAGCGAATTGACCGATCAGATACTCATAGGCATTGCCAAGAACATCAATCTTTGTGTCTTCTACTCCGAAGTTGATTTCGTCCAGAGAGGCAATGATTTTTGCCATGACAGCACTTCTGTCTTTGACGGTATGCCCCAGTTTAGTAGAGTCGAGTTGCATATCAGAGAACAGCCCGTCAAAGTCCTCTTGAGAATCATTGCCAAGTGTAGACTCCATAAGGGCATTGATTGCTTTTTGCAAAAACTCAATGTCAAAAGAACGGTTTTCAACCATCTTGACCATCTTGCGGAACAGGAATTGCGGTTCAATGATAAAGCCCAGATCACGCAGAGCCTCTTCTACAACGGCTTCCTTGTATTCCTCATCAGCCCATGCGTCTTCATAGCTGATGCCATCGTCTTTTAGAAGATTCGCCATGTACTTCTCTGTACGGTCAGACAGATAGTAGTAGAAAATCATGCCCAAGATGTAGTTCTTAAACTCATACGCCTCCATATTACCCCGAAGTGCGTTTGCCATCGCCCAAAGCTTATTGCAAAGCTCTTTCTGGTGCGCCTGAATACTGTTGTCCATTTTACATTCTCCTTATTGAAATTTTTCGGTGTGCTGCCGGATAAAGTCTACAATTCTGTTCACCAGAGAGCGTTTTTTCAGCAGCGGCATTGGTTTTTCGATACGGTCACGAATATTACCGGCATCCATCGTGCCGGAAAACTCATATTCTGAAATGAAGTCGGTCAGCATAGTTGGATCAATTTCTTCTGTCTGAGCAAAGGCGACAATTTCTTCACGCTTTGCCTCATTTTCAAAGTCATTGTAGGCAGCGTCGATCTCATCTGCACTTTCCAGCCCCACAACAACACGATCCAAAAAGGCTTGCAGAATCTCCACCTTGCGGAGCAACTGGGGATTATCGGTTCTTCCCAGTTCTTCCTTGATGTGCTTAATATCATAATCCTTCTGTTTGGCATCATCGAAGTGAATGTTGCGGATAAGGTTCATGATATAAGCAACATTGATTCGGTCACTTTCCATTAGCTCAATACAGAAATCCACATCGTTCAGGACGGAAACAACTTCACGATCTTTCTTTTGCTTTGCGTAAAGCATCAGATACTTGCTCTTATAGTCCTGATATTCCTGCTCACTCATGATGAGAGAGTCATGGTCGAAGCTGAACTCAATGAAGGTTTGAAGTGATTGCAAATACTTGGTCAGCTCACGGAATGTCTCAACGAAAAGCTTCTGGTCATCCTCGTTCTGCATGGTGTCAATATCCGCTGGAGTCTTCGCTATTTCTTTCAAACGAGTAACCATTTCATTGTACTTCTCAACGAAATAGGGATAGTCGGGAACAACAATACCAGAAGTATCATGGCTCTGAGAAAATAGGGTAAGAGCGTCATCTGTCCTCTTTTTCAGATTACGGTAGCAGATGATAATACCAAAAGGTTTCGTTTCCTTTTCAACACGGTTGGTTCGTGAATAGGCTTGCAGTAGGTCGTGATATTTCAAATCCTTGTCCACATAAAGAACGGATAACTGCTTGCTGTCAAAGCCGGTCAGGAACATATTTACTACAAGAAGGATGTCAAGGGACTTGGTTTTCTTGCCCTTTACACGGTCTGAAATATCCTTGTGATAGGCTGAGAAGGTGTCCGTCGAGAAATTGGTGCTGTACATCTCGTTATAGTCTTTGATGATCCGTTCCAGAGCGTCCCGACTATGCTCATCTTTACCTTCTGCTTCTTCGTTCTGTCCATAGGAGAAGATACCGCTGATATTCAGGTCATGATTGATCTTCTTGAAGATGTCATAGTATTTGACCAGAGCTTCAATCGAAGAGACAGCAAAGATGGCTGTGTACTGACCATTTCTTGTCTTCGCTTTATGGTTTTGTACAATGTGGTTTGCGATCATCGACATCCGTTCCTCGGACATATAGAGTTCGCCTATATCAATTCCATCTGCCATTGTAGGATCATCCCAGTCGAAATTGCCCTCCATAGTCTTGATATATTCGATATGGAAGCCGAGAACATTGTTATCAAAGATTGCGTCTTTGATAAGATAGTTATGTACGCATTCCCCGAAGAGCATTTCTGTGGTCTGTGTGACCTTTCCTTCCGTCTTTCCATTGACCTCAAAACGAGGCGTGCCGGTAAAGCCGAAGAACTGTGCTTTCTGGAAGTGCCGCACGATGTCCTTGTGCATATCTCCGAACTGACTGCGGTGACACTCGTCGATGATGAAGACAACCTTCTCATCCTTGTAGGTATCCATAATTTTAGCATACTGAGGACGCTTCACGGCGTTCGCCATTTTCTGCATTGTTGTAACGATAAGCTGCCGGTTTTTGTCTTGCATCTGCTTTACAAGAACATCAGTTCGGTCAGTGGCATCAACAGAGCCGTTTTCAAACTTGTTGAACTCTTCTGTGGTTTGGGAGTCCAAGTCCTTCCGGTCTACAAGGAAGATGACCTTTTTGATATTGGGATTGGCTGCGAGGATTTGTGCCGTCTTAAAAGATGTCAGCGTTTTTCCTGCGCCGGTTGTATGCCAAACATAGGCATTGCGATTGGTGAGGGTGGCTTGCCGGACAAGAGCCTCTACCGCATACACCTGATAGGGACGCATCACCATGAGCAACTTGTCTGTGTCATTCAAGATGGTGTATCTCGTCAGCATCTTGATGATATGGTCTCTGGCAAGGAAGGAGATAGAGAACTCTTTCAGGTTGGTGATACGCACATTGTTGAAGTCCGTCCAGAAGAAGGCAAGGCTGTGAAGCATATCTCTGTCGGAGTTAGCAAAGTATTTTGTATCAACGCCATTGGACACAACGAAAAGCTGAATGAAGTGGTACAGTCCATTGTAGGAATGCTTTTTATAGCGCATTACTTGGTTGACAGCTTCTCGAATATCTATGCCACGCCGCTTCAACTCCACTTGAATGAGAGGAAGTCCATTGACAAGGATCGTCACATCATAACGATTGACATACTTCCCAACAACGGTTGTCTGGTTTGTTACTTGAAAGATATTCTTTGTGTGGTCGGCATCGAAGAAGGAGAGGTACACTTTCGTTCCGTCCTCACGCTCCAGCACGAACTTATCTCGGAGTATTTTTGCACTCTGGAAAACAGATTTTCCAAGCATGATGTTGAATACACGCTCCCATTCTTTGTCTGTTAAAGGATGGTCGAGCTTTGCCGCATTGAAGGCTGCAAATTGTATTTTGAAATTTTCGAGTAGTGCATCATAATCAGGAATAGACACAGGATTGTATCCCTGTTTATTTAGTTGCTCTATAAATTGCTGTTCAAGAGCTGCTTCGCTTTGGTATGACATATCTTCAACTCCTATACTTGAGGATTCTTTTACAAAACAGATTGCTTTTTAAGAAAGCCCATTTTTATTTTCAAACTTATTCGTCAACAAATTCCATGATGTCATCTATTGTGCAATTCAATGCCATGCAGATTTTTCCTAAAACATCCGTGGTTACATTGTCGCCGTGATTTAATTTATTGATAGTATAATGACTAATTCCAGCAGCTTTTTCTAAATCTCTTTTTTTCATATCTTGATCAATTAGCATTTTCCAGAGTTTTTTATAGCTTACTTTCATTCCTACGCCTCCATTCAAGGAAAATCATAACTACCCACAGTATAGCACTATTAGGATAAAAACTCAAATATTGTGTTTGCTATCGCTGTAATATAATTTGAAAAAATAGCTGTATTTCTAAAGAGAAAACACCCTTGACAAATCTCATCTCAAAAGAAGATTTTAGAGAAGTATTGCCGCGACCACGGCTATACCGCCATCCGGCACTACGACGAGGACGACGGATATTCGGGAACCAACTTCAACCGGCCCGGATTCCAGCGGATGCTTGCCGACATCAAGGCAGGCAAAATCAAGCGCGTTGTCGTTAAGGATATGAGCCGGTTCGGGCGTAACTATCTGCAAGTCGGGATGTATACGGAAATGGTTTTTCCAGAATATGGTGTTCACTTCATCGCCGTAAATGACGGAGTGGACAGCATAAAGGGAGATAGTGAGTTCACCGCAATTCGTAATGTGTTTAATGAGATGTTCGCCAAGGACACCAGCAAGAAGATTAAGGCGACCTGGCAATCCAAGGAACGCTCCGGCGAACACCTCTGCACCATCCCTCCCTATGGGTATATGAAAGACCCAGAGGACAAGAAACGCTGGATTGTGGACGAGGAAGCGGCGGCTATCGTGCAAAAGATTTTCTCCCTGTGTGTGGACGGCCTGGGGCCGACGCAGATCGCCAAGTGGCTGCAACATAACAACGTCCTGAACCCCACGGCCTACGCCCACGAAAAGGGCTTGCCGGTCTGCAACGCTCCTACGGCTAATCCCTATAAATGGACAAACGAAACTGTTTCCCGCATTTTGGAGCGTATTGAGTACCTGGGCCATACGGTCAATTTCAAGACCAGCAAGCCATCGTTCAAGAGCAAGAAAAAGGTCTGGAATAACCCGTCCGAGTGGGTGATTTTCGAGAATACCCAAGAAGCGATCATCGAGGAAAGCGTGTTCCTGGTCGTGCAGAACATCCGGCAGGCCAGACGCCGCCCGACTAAAATGGGGGATATGGGTATGTTCTCCGGGCTGGTGTACTGCGCCGATTGCGGCGGTAAAATGTACCTTTGCCGTGCCAATCACTTCAAGCCGGAACAGGAGTATTACATCTGCTCTACCTATCGGAAAGACCGTACCTTGTGCAAAACGCACTCCATCCGCCGTGTAGTGCTGGAAGAAATCGTACTGCGGAACCTGCGGGAAGCAATCTCCTATGTGACGCAGTACGAGGACGACTTTATCCAGCGGGCGGCGGAACGGAGCCTGCGGGAGCGTGACAAGGCACTGGCACGGAAAAAGGCTGTACTGGCGCAATCTGAAAAGCGCATCGCGGAGCTGGATGTGATCTTCAAGAGGATTTACGAGGACAACATTTCCGGCAAACTGTCTGATGAACGGTTTATCAAGCTGTCCCGTGACTATGAACAGGAGCAGGAGCAGTTGAAGGCCGTTGTGGAAACCCTGGGACGGGAAGTGAAACAGCAGGAGCAGAAGAAAACCAACGTCAGGAAGTTCATTTCCGTGGTGAAGAAGTACACGGACATGACCCAGCTTGACGCCACTATCCTGCGTGAGTTCGTGGAACAGATCAGGGTGTCCGACACCTACACGACCGACGAACAGCAGAAGCGGGTGAAAATCCGGGAAATTGAGATCGTCTATAACTTCATTGGTGCGTTTGATTTTGAGGGAGCGCGGGAGCAATCCCAGACTGCCCAAGGCAAAAACAATACGAGGGTCGGCGCAGCTTGATGCTACGCCGACCCTCGCTTAAAATGTCTTCTTATGAAAGCGGGCTGCCACTGTTGAAATGGGTTATTTTTCAACCGCGTCAATCAGCTCCTGGGTTGTGATCACATGGCAGTAGATGTTGTTTAGGGACTCCAGCTCGTTTTCATGTAGGCGCTTGGTGGCGGCAAGGCAGGCATCCTCAATCAGCCAGACCTTAAAGCTCTCATCAGCCAGGTCGCGCACTGTACAGGAGACACACTGGTCGGTCATTGTTCCGGTAACAATCACTGTGTCAATCCCCATATTGTACAGGATCAACCGAAGATTCGTCCCGGTCAGAGCGCTGTCTGTGGTCTTGGTGACCACAATATCGTCCATTTCTGGGGCGATTTCACTTATGATCTGCCCCCGGGGATCATCAGAGGTCATTAAAAATTGGTTAAAGCCGGTCATCTTTTGGTCCAGGGAACGGTCTCTGCCATCTTTTTTGTGGCCTTGGATCCGGGCATAGGTCACCTCCATCCCGTTCCTGCGGCACAGGGCAATCAGCCTTTGCAGATTGGGGATCACAGCGGTCTCGTAAGTCTGGTAAAAAGGCATCCAGCGGGCCTGATGCTCCAGCTCCTCCTGAGAGGGGTTTTCCAGAACCGGGGGCTTGACGCAGGCGTACTGGGCATCAATAATCAACAAGGCGCTTCTCTTTGGGTCGATTTCAACGGTGCCATAGTCGTGGTCATTCTCATAATACAGGGAACAGTACCGGTCGTTCACCTTCATTAAGTGTAACTCCTTTCTGTCAGTGGGGTGGTGGCGGTCTGCGCTAAAGGGGCAAAATCCCATCTCCTTTTTTAGGTTATCTCCACCCCTTTTCCACATAGGGCGAGGTCATGGCCCGCATCAGGGAGAAGTATCCGGGGACAAGCTCCAAAACGCCGCCGGCATGAAAGAGCCGGACCGAGCCGGTTACATCCAGCATCAGGTGATCGGAGCTGCACCCAAGGACCAGGACCCCAGGGTCAGCAGGCTTTGTAGTCTCTAGGTCAAAGTCCTGCTTTCCCAGGGCGCAGACGGCCTTCAGGCGGCTGGAGCCCCTGTCTGTGAACTGGGGGGAGTTTCCGTAGGAGTCCACGCCGATTTCCCCCCAGGGGAGGGAGGGCTTGAACTTTAGCTCGATAATCTGGCATTGGAGGGTAAAGGCATCTTGGAAGGTGCCATCCAGATATTGGTATCTGGCTCGTTCCCGGCCAAACAGGAGGGACTCCCCAAGGCGCAGATTGTTGACACGCTCTGGAATCCCGCCCCGCAGCATCAGGTCCAGGGTGGCGGAATTGCCGCCGCTGATGATCTCCAGCTGCCGGCCAATACGCGCCTCAATCCGCTCCGCAAGGGATGTCAGTTGTTCCAGCTTCTCTGTCGTGGGCTGGACAAAGGAGAAGCAGGTCAGGTTTGTTCCCACTCCATAAAGCTCTACCCCGTCCATCCCCTCTATCTGGAGGGCGGCGTCTAGAAGCTCGTCATAGTCGGTGTACCCCTCGCGGATGTCACCCAGATCGGCCATCAGAATGACCTTGTGGGTCCGTCCCTGGGCGAGGGCGGCCTGGTTCAGCAGCCGGATGGTGTCCAGCTCCGAGTTCACCGATACGTCAGCGTACCGCACCGCCTCCTCTGCCTCGCAGGCCATTGGCGGGCGAATCAGCCACTTCTCCGCCGGGATGTCCTGAATAGCCTCTAGATTTTTCACTCTGGAATCGCCGAACCGCCGGACTCCTTCCTGATAAAAAATTTCCGCAATGTACGGCTCTCCGCAGAAACCCTTGGTCACACCGGTCACATCAATGTGATGCCTCCGGCACAGTGCCAGAACAGCTTGTACGTTCTGACGGAGCTTCCATGTGTCAAGTGTAATGCGGGGATACATACCATCACCTTACCTTCCCCAAGGGATTTGGCCACAGTATATTCCATCGGCTGTGAAAAAACTGTGCATATTGTATGCACAGTTTTTTCACATGTCACCGTTTAGGATGTAACTGGAATTGCCGGAGGAGGCGAGCGCATGGGGACCGAAGCACAGGGCCCTGGGGGCCAAACACACGGCATAGAAAATGCTTGGTTTTAAGGAGGTTAGGAATGTGAAAAAGAAAAAAATACTTCTGTGGTACGATGTAGAAGACTATGTGACGCCGGAGGCGGAGGAGGCGCTTTTCAAGCTTCTGGAGCTGATGCACGACTATGGAGTCCGAGCGACACTGAAGCTGTGCACCCAGAAATATGAGCAGTTGATTCACAACGGGCGCTCTGACATCCTGGGACTGCTGGCTGACCACGAGCTGGCCTTTCATATGACGGACCACAGCGTACATCCCATCCCCTCGGAGTATCTGGACAGAATGGGCTTTGCTGAAGGTGCCCGGGCCTTTGAACAGCGAGAGGGCGCGGGCTTCACTCGGCTGAAGGAAATGACTGGTCAGAATCTGACCTCCTATGGCCACCCAGGGGTTGCCTGGGCCCCCCAGGTGTTTCCCGTCCTGAGAAGGTGGGGAATCCCCACCTATCTGGATGTCCACGACATCCTCCGGGTCGACGGGCAACCCTTTTGGTTTGGCGGTGTGCTCTGCTACACAAAGCTGAACAATCTGGCCCACCTGGACAAGGAGTGCGAGGAATGCTCTCTGATCGCCTCTGTGGAGCGGATGGACAGCAACGGCTGTGAAGAGGTGGTCCTGCTGAGCATGTACGACCACCCCCACGAGTTGGTCTGTACCCGATTCTGGGACTCTGTGAACTTTGCGTACGGAAGGAATCCACCCTATCTTCAGCCCGCTCCCCTGCGTTCCCCCGGCGAATTTGAGCGCCTGCTCCGACAGTATCAGCTCTTCTTTGACTATGTCATTGCCCACGAGGACCTTGAATTTGTCACGGCGCAGCAGGCCATGGGTTATGAGCGCCGCCGCTTTGCGCCTATCACCGCTGCCGACATCTCCGAGGCCGCATCCGGCCTGAAGGGAGATGCGAAGTTCTATCAGATCAAGGGGGAGTGGTGCGCCGCTTCGGAGCTGCTCAACCTGATGGCAAGAAGGCTGACCGGTCGGGTTCTGCTGCCCGAGCTGCTGTACGGCCCGGAGCGGAATGAAACCTCTGTCGTCACCGCCTCCGTCTCCGCCAAGGATCTTGCAGAGGCAGTGTTTTCCAATACAAAGCAGGTGTACGGCTATAAGCAGCTTCCTTCCCTGTACCGCGTCGGGAACAACTTCATCAGCCCGGTGGACGCCTTCGCCACCCTGTCCAAGGCAATCCGGGAGGACCTCTCCGAGCTGGAGGTGCAGACCGGCCGTCTGGCCAGTGGGGACTATGTAGACCGGAACGTGGAATTCGACGGCGGCTGGGACCTCTGGGCTCCCGGGTTCCAGGCCCGGAACATCATCGACCAGACCGTCCTCCAGACCTGGACACTAAAGCCGGCCGTTTTCTGAGCTCCGGTCCTGCACCAGCCCCGAGGGTGATACAAAGAGAAGCTTTAAAAACTGTAACACATTTGAAAATTGTGATAGAAAAGGGG
>OFFP01001831.1_pt1 | contig 13567 bp, 18 predicted proteins | sample 1521431 | NCBI WGS metagenome assembly OFFP01 (sample SAMEA3504104, study PRJEB24116) | mouse gut metagenome | biome: mouse gut; feature: mouse-associated habitat; material: faeces | place: Denmark | collected 2011 | reverse complement strand
GGGAACCCTGCGGCGCACGAGTAAAACGGCGCTGCGGAGTTATGACAGCTCTGCCGGGAGCGGCCTGTTATGTCCCCATCGTCAGGGGGCGTGGCAAATATGACGAACCATCCAAACAGAATTGCAGCAGCCGTACCGGACGGTATCCAGCGGCAACCGCCGCCCTTATCTTTCGATACGGCTGCTTTTTAACCATAGAGTAAAAACAATTTTTGAACGGAGGTGCGTCTTTATGACCAAACAGACAACCCCGACAAGCTCCTACAAAGAGGTGCGGATCGGGAAAACCATTTATCGCGTCACCAGCTTTTTTTCGGGAGAAAAGGACCTGGGAAAGACGCTGGAACAGCTGGCAGTCAGACGCGCCATGTCGGAAGCCATTCCAGCTGCCAGCGGTTCCAAATAACAGAAAGCCTCGCCGCCAACACTTCTCCGATAGAGGCTCTGCGCCTGACGGATTGCCAGAAAACCGTCGGGAAGTTCAGAAAGCCCCGTCGGTTTACTCCGCTGGCAATGGCGGCCCGGAACCTGGGACGCGACCGGAAACGAGTCATCAGTGTGCTGGTGTCCCTGACCTTCGGCGGGCTGCTCCTGGTGGTGTCGGCTTCGGTGTTTGGCTCCTACTCCCCGGAGCAGGACGCAAACGCAAAATTTCCCTATGGGCATTTCCGGCTTTATCTGGATGACCCGGAACTCAATTCTTATGAACAGATGAAAGATTCGCCCTTCACCGAGGATTTCAAACAGGAACTTTTGAGCATCAACGGCGTGGAGCAGGTGCAGACCCTGCGCCGTAGTGTGGGAGGCAGCGATTTCAAAGGGGAAACCTCCGAAGGCGGTGGAAGATGCGACATCCTGACCAAAGAGGGGCTGTCCTTGGAGGGGGATTGGGATTATGTGGCTCAGCACCTGACTTCCGGGCGGATGCCGGAGAACGACCGGGAAATTCTCATAGCAGACGCCTATGCCAATAATCCGGATTCCAACAACTTCATTCAATTAGGGGAAGAAATCGAGCTGGAAACGGAAGAAGATACCATGACCGTCACAATGGTAGGAACCTATGGCAAGCCCGGCTCAAGCAACGGAACCTATGCCCTGGACTCCGCCGCCGTTATGATTACAGAAGGGCTTGCCAGAGAAATGATTTCCAGCGTGGAGAACTTTGATTATACCTGGGTGATCTCCGCAGACCCTAACAAAGAGGATTCTGTGACAGCAGCATTGGAATCTGTCGCTACCAATGCGCCTTCCGGCATGGGGCTTTATACCTATGCCGAGGAACTGGACTTTTTGACCTTACAGCAGGCTGTGATTTTTGGCGGGCTTCAGGGGTTATCCTGGATGATTTTCCTCTTTGGCGTGGTCAATCTGGTCAACATGACCCTCTCGAACCAACTTTCCCGCCGCCGGGAACTCTGTATGATGCGCTCCGTGGGCATGACCAAACGGCAGCTTTATCAGGTGCTGACAGCGGAAGGGATGTTCTATGTTCTGTTCAGCGCCGTGATCGCACTGGTGGCAGGAACCCCCGTGGCGATTGGGATTTGCCGCTGGATGGGTGAAGCGATGATGGGACAGGTAATGCCTTATCAGTTCCCCGTTGGATCAATGCTGCTGTATATCGGCGTCCTGGTGGTGCTGGAACTGCTACTTTCCATCTGCACCATCCGCAAGCAGGAGCAAAATTCTCTCATTGAGCAGATGCGGCTTGTGGAATAACAACCGCTGGCCGGGACAGAAAATTTCTGTTCCGGCCAATTTTTTTGTTTTCAGGACATTTCTGCAACATTTCCCCTTTAGGATTACGGTATAAGGGAGGATTTGTCGTATGAAACCTATCTTAATCATAGATTCCGATGCCGACCAGTTTTTGCTATTTGTAAACTTTTTTGAATCGTATTGTCTTTTCATTTGTTTTGTGTTATAGTGTTATGTATAATAGCATAACACTTAAAACAGCAAGAAGGTGAGATGGATTGAAACTAATTATTTCAAATGTATCAGGCATACCCATCTATGAGCAAATTAAGCAGCAGGTCAAGGCGGCGATCCTATCTGGAGAACTGAAAGAGGACGAAGCCTTACCTTCTCTCAGAACGCTGGCAAAAGATTTGAAAATCAGCGTTCTAACGGTTACACGGGCCTACACAGAATTAGAGCAAGAGGGATTCGTCAAAAATGTTCAGGGGCGCGGCTGCTTTGTCATGGGCCGTGGCTCTGAACTGATGAGAGAGCAGCTTATTTGTAAAGTGGAAAATGGGTTGACCGATGCAATCAAGGCGGCAAGAATCGCAGATCTTCCAAACGAAGAACTGCACCGTCTTTTAGATATTTTATTGGAGGCGAATAAAGATGACTAACTATTTAGAGGTGAAAAACCTGTCGAAATCCTTTGACAGTTTCCAGCTTCACAATATCAGCTTCACCTTGCCGAAAGGATATATTATGGGGCTGATCGGGCCAAACGGCTCCGGCAAGACAACCACCATCAAACTCATCCTGAATATGCTCAAGCGCAACGGCGGCGAAATCAAAATCATGGGGCTGGATAATATCGCTGACGAGCAGAAAGCAAAATCGGAACTTGGTGTTGTATTTGATACCAACTATTTCAGCGATGATTGGCAGGTAACACAGGTAGAAAAATCTATCTCCGTTTTCTATCCCAACTGGAAGTCGGAACGGTTTGCGGAGATGCTGCGGAAGTTTCACATCGCTCCCACCAAGAAAGTGAAAGAACTCTCAAAGGGGATGCAGATGAAGTTGATGCTGGCCTGTGCGTTCTCTTACGACGCAAAGCTGCTGATCCTGGACGAACCTACCAGTGGTCTCGATCCGGTTTCTAGAGATGAACTGCTGCAAATTCTCTCGGAGTATATTGAGGATGGAGAACACAGTGTTTTGTTCTCTACCCATATTACCGGAGATCTGGAACGCGCTGCGGACTATATTACTTATATCAGCTATGGAGAATTGTTTTTCAGCGGCAGCAAGGATGAATTTGTCGATATGTTCCGCATTGTCAAGGGAGGAACGGAAGAACTGTCTGCTGACCTGAAAGAAAAAGCGGTTGGTGTTCGCACATTCCCTACGGGCTTTGAGGCTCTGGTCAAGGCCGAAGATACGGGTGCTTTTTCCTCTTTGAGCATTGAACCGGCAACCATTGATGAAATTGTTGTATTCACGAGCAAGAAAGGTGACGATTATGAGTAACACATTGAAAGCAACAAAATTGGACTTTTCGCTGGTAAAGCCATATATCAAGGTGATTGGGTTTACCATGCTTCTTCCTATCGCTTTTGCGGCCATTAACCGTTCGATCCTGACAGGCGTTTCCTTTGCCATGTGCTTTATCGCTATGACCACAGGCTACACTTTCTCGGTAACGGAGAAAAACAGCATGGAGCGTTTGTATGGGATTTTACCAATCAAGAAAAGCGAAATGGTAACAGGACGGTATCTCTTTGTTCTTGCGCTGGGCGCGCTGGCTCTGGTGGTTTCTCTTATCACACAGCCGATTGTGCTGCGGGTAATGGGTGAAAGTGTTGGAGCATTTGATATGATTAGCGCAGCCATCGGTGGCCTGTTCCTGTTCGCCCTTTATACCGTATTTCAGATTCCGGGCTATTACAAATATGGAGCCATCAAAGGCCGTGTGTTCATGTATATTCCCGTGGCTGGATTTTTGGCGACCTTGTTTTTCCTGCCCAAGATGCCCGCAGACAATCCCATTGTGGCTACGGTTGTAAGTTCCCCGGTACTGCTGATCGGCCTTGTGCTTGTACTCGTCGCTGTCATGTACGCTGTGTCTATCTGGTTCTCTATTCGGATTATGGAAAACAAAGAAATGTGAGGTGAGCAATATGGATTTTACAATTTTAGCGGTAGTCCTTCTGATTGGCGTTGGTATTCCTGTCCGTAACAAGCTGATCCGTAAGTATCGGGAGGAAAAAAGAAAAAAGGATGATTCTGAAAAGAGGCGTTGAAGCTCTTTGAACGAGGGATAAAATGAAGCAAAAAATATTGATGATAGAAGATGACCCGTTGATACGAAATGAACTGGACACCCTGCTACAAAGTAACGGCTATGAAACAGCCGCGCCGGAGGATTTTGACAATGTAATTGACCAAATCAAGGCGGAACAGCCGCACTTGATTTTGCTGGACATCAAACTGCCGGGAACCAGCGGATTTTCCCTCTGCACTCAAATTCGCACCTTCTCCCAGGTGCCGATCATCTTTGTGACAAGCTGCAACACGGATATGGACGAACTCAACAGTATCATGCTGGGCGGCGACGCCTTTATTACGAAGCCATACCATACGGCCATCCTGCTGGCGAAGATTGCCTCCCTGCTCAAGCGGGCGTACCCGGTCCAGCAAAGCGGGCAGATGGCCTGCGGAGGCGCGGTGCTGCGCCTGGAATCCAGTAGCCTGGACTATGACGGGCAGAGTGTGGAACTGACCAAGAACGAACTGAAAATCCTATATTACCTGTTCAAAAATGCGGGGAAAATTTGCGCCCGTGGGGATCTGGTGGAGTTTTTGTGGGACAACCAGCTTTATGTGGATGATAACGCCCTGAGCGTCAACATCAACCGCATCCGGGAGAAGCTGGCAGGAATCGGACTGACCGATTTTATCAAAACCAAGCACCGGCAGGGGTACACAATATGAACCGCAGGCGATATTGGAAAAACAGAATCCCATTCCTGCTGACCAACCTGGTCTGTATGGCGGCGCTCACCGTGTTTTTGCTGGTGTGCGGCAATTCCATCTCGGCGGTGCTTCTAATTCTCGTGGTGTGGGCGGTGGTCCTGCTGACGGGACTGTTACTCACCTACTGGAAGCGGAAACGGCAGATGCAGAAACTTTTAGATATAGCGGGACAGCTTTCGGAACGCTATCTCATTTCCGAAGTGATGGAGCTGCCGGAGCAGGCGGAGGATCAGGTGTACTACCAGCTTTTGAAAATGGCCGGGAAGTCCATGCTGGAGCAGATCGGGGAGGTTCGGCGGGAGCGCCTGGAATACAAGGAGTACATTGAGCAGTGGATTCACGAGATCAAGACACCCATTACCGCCATGAAGCTGCTGTGCGAAAATCACCGAACGGTCTGGACAAAGGAACTGCTTCAGGAACTGGAAAAGACCAACCGTTTTACCGAACAGGCGCTTTACTATGCCCGCAGCGAACACACCGAGAAGGATTATTCAGTCCGGGAAATGTCCTTATCCCAAGTGGTGCATCAGGCGATTGCGGACAACAAATACCTGCTGCTTCAGAGTGGGGTGCGGCTGGAAGTAGAGGAAATGGAGGATACGGTTTATTCCGATGAAAAATGGGTGCGGTTCATTCTGAACCAGTTGATTGCCAACGCAGTCAAGTATCGGTCCGGGCAGCCGGTTCTCCGCATTTCCGCCCGCAGGCAGCAGGATCAGGTGGTCCTCGTGGTGGAGGACAACGGAATCGGGATTTCCCCCGCCGACCTGCCGCGCGTTTTTGAAAAAGGCTTTACCGGACAGAATGGGCGCATGGTCCAGCAGTCCACAGGTATCGGTCTGTACCTGTGCAAACGGCTCTGTAACAAGCTGGACATCGGCATTACTGCGGAATCGTCGGGACAAGGAACTGCCATCTTCCTGGCGTTTCACATCAACTGTTTGATCCATGAAGTGCAGGGCTGAAAACGGTCCTGCACTTCTTACATTTCTGTTAGAACTTTGTAAGAAAACTTGATACAAACGGCGCTCACACTATTTTACAATAGGAAGCAGAGGTGATATTGCTATGAAAGAAGTATTGAAGCTGGAACATATCCAGAAATATTACGGGAACGGCGGGAATGTCACAAAAGCGATTCAGGACATCAGCTTTTCTGTGCAGGAGGGTGAATTCGTGGGGATCATGGGCGCGTCCGGTTCCGGCAAGACCACCCTGCTCAACTGTATTTCCACCATTGATACGGTTAGCGCGGGACATATCTATCTGGACGGAACGGATGTAACCGAGATCCACGAGAAGCAGATTGCCCGGTTTCGCCGGGAGAATCTGGGCTTTGTGTTTCAGGATTTTAACCTGCTGGACACCCTGACCATCTCCGAAAATATCGCCCTGGCGCTGACCATCAACAAGGTCCCCGCAGGCGAGATCGATGGTCGGGTGCGGGAAATAACCAGAAAGCTGAACATCACAGATATTCTGGACAAATACCCCTATCAGGTGTCCGGCGGCCAGAAGCAGCGGTGCGCCTGCGCCAGAGCCATCATCAACAATCCCAAGCTGATTCTGGCGGACGAACCCACCGGCGCACTGGACAGCCACTCATCCCAAATGCTACTCTCCACTATTCAGGGCATCAACGAAACCTTGGGGGCGACCATTCTTATGGTAACGCATGATGCCTTTTCCGCAAGCTATGCAAACCGTATTCTCTTTTTACGGGACGGTGCGATTTTCACGGAAATCCGCAAAGGCAGCGATTCTCGTAGGACTTTCTTTAACAAGATTTTGGATGTCCTCACCATGATGGGAGGGGGGAGTGAATGATGTACTCTAAACTGGCTTTTCGGAACATCCGCAGGAGCTTGCGGGATTATATCATCTACTTTGTAACGCTCACCCTGACGGCGGCGTTGATGTACTCCTTCCTGGCGCTGGGGTTCTCCCCGGATATTCTCGCCATGACGGAGAATATGTCCATGCTCACCTCCGGTATCCTGATGCTGTCGGTGCTGGTCGCGCTGCTGTCCTCCTTTGTTGTGGGATACGCCATCCGGTTTATGCTGGGCCAACGGAAAAAGGAGTTTGCCGCCTACGAACTGATGGGCATGGAAGTGAAAACGGTCCGAAACCTGTTTCTGGTGGAAAACAGCATCATCGGCGGAGCCGCCTTTTTGCTGGGGTCTCTGCAGGGAACCGCCATGTCAGGGTTACTGAATCAGGTAGTCCAGAATATTTTTGAAATTCCTCACCGCTATCAGGTCTTGTTCTCTCTCCGTGCGTTAGGGATGACCCTTTTCTTTTTCATCCTGATGTATGGATTTGGGATGCTGCGCGCGGCAAAGGTGATCCGGCGTAGGAAAGTGATTGACCTGCTTTATGATAATCAGAAGAATGAAGAAGCCGGGTTCCAGCCCTTGCATCGGAGCGTCCTGACCTGTCTGCTTTCCCTTGCCGCGATGGTGGCGGGAGTGATTTTGCTGGAAAAGGGATTGCACATTCAGACCAATGAAGCAATGCTGTATTGGGGTGGGGCCTGTCTACTGATCCTTGCGGGCGTTTATGAGTTGCACCGCAAAATCCCCATGCTGTTGTACCAACTGGCAAAACGAAACCCGCACCGGAAGTACCGGGAAGAAACGCTGTTTTTCCTGGGACAGATCGGCAGGCGCATCCAATCTTCCGGGCGGACAATGGCGGTGGTGGCGATCCTGCTGACCGTTTCCCTTGCGACCATGTTTGTGGGGATGACGATGGGTGCGGGCTATAAGGCCAACATGGAGGCGTATTACCCCTATGACGCCGGTGTAGCCATTGACGCGCCGCTGACCAAGGACAGCATGGATTCCGTCCGTTCCTTTGTAGAGGAACGCTGCGAAGTGGAGGACAGCGTAACCTATTACCTGTATGCGGTTCCCAATGAAACGATTGAAGCCTTGTCCTTGTCCGATTATAACCACCTGCGGGAGATTCTGGGGCTTTCCCCTGTGTCCATGAACAACAATGAATTTCTGGTTCACTGTGATACCTGGAACTATATGGACGGCATCCGGCAGGGCTTAGAGCAGAAGCCGGAGATCACGCTGAACGGCTGGACGCTGACGCCTGCCGAAACTCCGATTTTGACAGAGCCGATGGAGCAGTATCAGATGGCCGGAACAAAGGGATATGTTCTGGTTCTACCGGATGAAGTGGCTTCCCGGCTGTCCGGGGAGAAAATCCGTCTGGTGATGAAACTTGAGGATAGCGGATACCCGGAACTGAAAAACGAACTCAAGCAATTCCTGAACAGCGGTAAATGGCAGCCTGACATCCAGCCCGGACAGGAATTGCCGGAACGGGTGACGATGGGGGTAACAGTAAAGGCGTGGGGCGTTGCCAATTCGCTCACCGGATTCACAACACTTTCTTTCTGCGGCCTATATCTGAGCATTATTTTTATCATTCTTTCCTGTTCAGTGCTGGCCTTTGAGCAGCTTTCCGCTATTGACCGGAACCGGAAAAATTATGCGGTGATTGACCGGCTGGGCGTATCGGGCCGCAGGCAGGCTTCCCTCGTCCGCAGGGAACTGTCCACCGTGTTCCTGATCCCGCTGTTTTTCCCTATCGTTCTTACGGTTCTGCTGATTGTGGGGACGCAGTTCTTTTTCGGGGAAGCAATTTTGCAGGAAGGACTGGTGCTGTTTTATGGTCTGGTCACAATCCTGCTGTTCTGCGCGATATATCTGACCTATTTCGGCGCCACGATGTCCCTGTTCAAACGGGTTATTTTGCGGCCTGAAATGCACTGAATTTTGAATTTCTACAAAAATGAAGCAATTCGGGCTGTTTTTCTGTCGAAAGAAGTGGGCGTTAGGACAATTCTGCAACAATTCAGTTTTAGAATAAACTTTAAACATTTTTCAAAAAGTGGCTTAAATGCAGTATCTAAGGCACTTCCAAGAAGAAAACAGTAAGATTTTACTACCTTTTTACTACTTTTGCCCATAACAAGCGGATTGCCTGATTTATAGTCGGGTAATCTGTTTTTTTATGCCCTTTTCTAAGTTGTGAATGAAATAACCGGGTGCTTTTGTAAAAAGGAGTACAGGCAGATGTATAAATGGTTTACAGGAATAAAGACAATAGAGGAATTGCGGCAACGGTACAGAGAATTATTAAAGAAATATCATCCCGACAATGAGGGCGGCAGTATTGAGATTACGCAGGAGATTAACGCAGAGTATGACAGCTTATTTGACATTTTGAACAAAGAAAAACACGCAGACGAGGAAACCCCTAAGTATGATTATCAAGCGGAAAATGACGCTTTTAAGACGGTCATAAACACAATCATATCGTACCATATGGAAATCGAATTGATAGGCAACTGGATATGGTGCTTTGACTGTTTCGCATACAAAGACAGGCTGAAAGAGTTAGGTTTTAAGTATGCCCCTAAGAAAAAGGCGTGGACGTGGCATTTTGGGGATTATGTACGGTATAGCAAAGGGGAAATTACGCTTGATGAAATCCGGCAGAAGTACGGAAGTAAGAAAGTCGGCAGTAAATCCAAACAATACGCAATCGGCTAAGAAAGGAATGTGGGGAACTATGAGCAAAAAAGAATTTATAAAGGTTTTTGAATTAACGCTTGTATCAGCAAATCTTGACATTATAAGTCTGTCACTCATTGACAACGACCATGTATTGATTACCTTTAAAGGCAACGGAACAAGGAAAGTCAACATAGAGGGTGACAGTTACGGAGCGATTATTCAAGATACGATGAAGTATGTGTTTTAAAAAATGGATTCATCATTTCCAGTATAAGAGAAAGGGATACCCACGCAACCGGGTATCCCTTTTTTAATGAGACATTTATTATAGAAAAAACAAGAAAGGTATAAAATGTGATTCAGTAAATGATTTAGTTTAGAATGAAAAGCCGCAATCAGTTTTTGTGCCGCCAATGTCAATAATGTCTGGGATATAGCCTGTATCGGATTTACCCTGTAAGCGTTCGTTTCGCATATTGTGCATTTCCATTTGCCAATCGGAAACGCTGTTCCGGCGTTCTTCCTGAAAACGCTTATATAAATCCTCTACGATTTTCTGAAAAGGCTTGCCTGTACGCTTGCTTTCACGCCCTAAAAATTCCAAGAATTTAGCGTTAAGGTTCTTTTCATCAGAAAGAATCTGGTTACAGATTTCAGCAAGTGAATAGACTTCTTCTTTCGTTTTTTCAATGCTTGCCTTTTCAGCAATCAAGGCTTGTGTCTGCGCCTGTACGGTTGCCCTGTCGTTATCAAGGGCGGTCTGCTGTACGGATAAGATTTCACGCTCTTTTTCGATTTCCTGTTGTCCGGCTTTTGCCTTGCTCATAATTTCATTTGTAAGCAACTCCAATTTGTCAAGTTCAGATTTCCTAATATTCATTTCGATTTCTCCTATTTTTAATTTTATTTCTTTCTCGGATAATGCCTTGAGCATATCCGGCGTTAAGCCCTGCTGATGAAATACACCGTTTTTGTCCGTATACCCGGCAAGGACTTCATCAATAGGTTTGTTGTCAAGTTCGATTTCATATCCTTTATCAATCAATGATTTACGGATTGTCTTATGGATTCCGGCTAATTGTTTCGGGTTTTTAAAGAACTTAGTTTGCGAGATAACGCATTTCTTTTTTCCGTTTTTTTCAGATTCATAACAGGGTACAAAGGCAATGTGCATATGTACGTTTGTTTCATCCCGGTGTACGCTGAACCCACGCAGATTCCTTTTATCGAACTGTTGTTCTAAAATTTCGATTACATCCCACATCCAAGTGTTTTCATGCCCTGCGATTGATTCATTATCAAGCTGTATTACTAATGGACGTACAAGGACTGTATCATTTTTGCCCCCGGTATAAATTCTTGCTCCGTTTGCTTTAGCGTAATCAATCCGTTTGTTAATTGCGTTCAGCATATCGCCGGAGTTTTGTGTTTCCTGCCAGATACCGTTATCGTTCTTGAAATAGGATTCATTCAAAAGGGTGTAATCAGGGTTTATATCCGGGTTGCTATGACCGACCTCGACACCGTTTCTTTTATCCGTAGAGCGGTCAATGTGTCTGATATACCCCGCAATGCAGCCATATCCTGTTTTACTGGTTTTCGTACAAGTGAATTTCCCGGAGGATTTTATTTTCACACTTGCGTCAAATGATAAGTAGCCAATGATAACCACCACCTATACGTTAGTTTGTTAGAATTGTATTTTTTTGGAATTTGTCAGCCAGAGTTTGTCGGCTGAATTAGATGTTCCAGAATAAAGATAAACTTATCTTTATATATGTATTATACCAGATTGTTAAATATTTGTCAATCTTTTTTATAAATTATTTTTGCGGAATATGTATTATTTTTCTTTCTTGTTATCTCTCTCCGTAAGGCTTGTTTCCCCGGCAGATTCCCCCTCTCCGCAAGGCTTGTTTCTTTCCCCTGTAAGCTGTCTCTCCGGCTAGGTTGTAGCAAAATACAAGCTAATATCCCGGAGGGCATTAGCTGATTTTGCAAGGGGAGCGTTGCACGCCCCTTTGAACCCCCGGCTTTTGAATCCCCGGCACGGTATCTCTTTTCGCTTTAGGGTTATAAAGCCATGTTCCTGCTATGCCCATGCCATGCCCACGGTATGCCCATGCTATGCCCATGCCATGCCCACGGTATGCCCATATCATGTACTATTTTGTGGGCATGGCTCTATTCCCTTACAGAATCAAAAATACAGGCATTGTGTTAAGAAGAAAGTACAGTGTTCAGTACAGGGGGAGAGGGTACAGAGGGGGATAGCAACAATAAAGCATACAAAGTAAATGCTATTCTTTGTCCGTTTGTCTGTCTTTTTTTGTAAAAAACTATTTTACTTATATTGCTTATCTCTTTTCTTCCTTATATAAATAAAACTTTTTCATTAAAAAAAGTCAGACAATCAGACAAACAGCATTTATACTGTATCTTATATAACTTATCCTGTACCCCATACCATTACCCTGTATCTATGCTTTTGCTCATTATACAGGACAGGTACAGCATTAAGTACAGGGCGGGCATACAGAACAGATACAGAGGGGAACAGCAACAATAAAGCATACAAAGTAAATGCTATTCTCTGTCCGTTTGTCTGCCTTTTTTTGTAAAAAACTATTTTACTTATATTGCTTATCTCTTATCTTCCTTATATAAATAAAACTTTTTTATGAAAAAAAGTCAGACAACCAGACAAACAGCATTTATACTGTATCTCACATATAACCTATCCTGTAAAATAAACCAGACCGTCAGACACGCCGCTAACGCCTGTTCTGTACTCCTAACCCATTACTCTGTATCTACCACTTCCATGTAATAAAAAAAGAACCGGGAGCAAAAGCAAAAAAGAAAGGAACTAATCACTATGAATGAAAAATACTTAGAATCTGCAATGCTTTTCGCAAGGCTTTATGGCATTGCCGAAACCCTCAATCCGTGGTCTTATATCGACAATGAGAAATTTACCTGTATCATTAAAGAATGGACGGATGAATTTATAAATGTGGAAAATGGGGATGTTCTGAAATTCTTTGAATGGAAAATCTCACAAAAAAAGACAGGATATGCTGAATATATCAAGAATCAACCGCCCTGCCCTTAATTATCTTCTGTCCTGTATTCTAATATGTCCGATACATGACACTCCAAAATCTCGCAAAGTGTATCTAACGTCTTTGTCGTAATCGCTTTTCCGTGTTTCATCCTATGTAATGTGTTTGCCGGAACGCCATGTTTAAAAATCAAGGCATACTCTGTAATGCCTTTTGCTAAAAGTGTGTCATAGAATGGCTGATATGAAATCATAGGGAAATCTCCTCTCGATTTTTAAAAAATCATATCATGCCAGAGTTTGTCCATATGCCTAAAATATTAGGCAGTTACGCCTAATATATTGACTATGCGGAGAGATTGGAGTATAATTCTGTTTAAGCAGAACTTGTCGAAAAATGACGGATTATCACAAGAAAGATATTTTTGAATATATCGAATCTAAGAAAGGAAGTAAAATATTATGAAACACATCATCAAAAAATCAATCATTACTATCACAGCAGTCGCAATCATGCTTACATTGGCTATGCCTATGAGTGCAGAGGCGGCAAGCAAGAAAGCTCCGAAACTGAACAAAACTAAGGTTACGTTGACTATCACGAAGAAAAAGACAAAGCCTGCTGTCCAGCTGAAAGTAAAAAATGTTTCAGCACACTAAAGGTACGGAGAGATACACGGTACCTTTAGGGGAGGAGACGGGCACATGGAGTACGACACTGACAAAACAGTGCCCATTTAAATAATTGGATCCATTATGCGCGGCATGGTCAAAGAGTTTCGAACGGGCTTCAAACTCCGTGCCATATTTTTCAACCATGGTATCGTCAATCGAGAGAAAAACGGAAGAGTCTTTTAAGCAATCTGGAACGATACACCGTGCATAGTCAGCGGTGACAGAGCCCCATTGCCGGTGGTCAAACGGAGCTTCATTCAATGTATGGTAAAAACAGTTCAGGGATTTCCCGGTCAGTTTTGAGATCAGATGTATCCAGGCATAACGGACTGAGCGGAAATCCAGGACCAGTATGGAAATGATCACCAAAAACAGATTGTGCATGGTTGGGACAGTGGCATCTGTTACTGTTCACACAGGTCTGTGCATTTACTGCACAGACCGTAAGAAAGTGATTCAAGAGTGAACAAATCCCATTCGCGGAGCGAATTTCAGATGGATTTGCGAATGTTACTGGTCACGGAGTGGAGTGAACAGTAACTTATAATAAACATGATTCAAGTGG
>OFFP01001830.1_pt1 | contig 13569 bp, 10 predicted proteins | sample 1521431 | NCBI WGS metagenome assembly OFFP01 (sample SAMEA3504104, study PRJEB24116) | mouse gut metagenome | biome: mouse gut; feature: mouse-associated habitat; material: faeces | place: Denmark | collected 2011 | reverse complement strand
TAATTTTTATTAAATTTATTATATTGAATATTTAATAAATTGTCAACACATTTTTATTTAATATTCAATCAACAATCTTGACTATCCTTCAGAAAAACGCTATAGTAATTACAATAAGCAAAAAAGGAGAACTAACATGTCGATTTCTGCTAAAGAACTGGCCCAAAAACTCAACATTTCGCCGGCAACTGTTTCCATGGTCCTGAATAACAAACCCGGAATCAGTGAAAAGACACGTACACTTGTGATGGATGCCGCGAGGGAATATGGATATCATTTTTCCAAAAAGGCGGAAGCCGCCTTCCAAAAAGGCCGAATCCAATTCGTCACGTATAAAAAGCAGGGAACGATTGTCGCTGACACGCCTTTCTGGGTAACCGAAGGCGTAGAATACGGATGCAAGACAGCCGGATATGAACTTCTGGTCACTTATTTTCACGAAGATTCAGATATTGACACACAGATCCGGATGCTTGCCGAAAAGAACTGCAGCGGAATCCTTTTGCTGGGAACTGAGCTTTCTGAAAAGGATTTCCGCCCATTTTCAAGGCTCAACATCCCCATTGTCGTCCTGGATACGTATTTTGAAGAATTAAACTGTGATTGTGTACTGATCAATAATGTGCAGGGGGCATACACTGCAACTTCCTATCTGATCAGCCGGGGTTTTTCCGAGGTGGGGTATCTCCGGTCCTCTTATTCCATCGGAAACTTCGAGGAACGGGCGGACGGGTATTACAAAGCCCTCCGCCACCACGGCATCTCCACCGGTCATCCCTATGCCCACAGACTTGCCCCGTCCATTGACGGTGCCTACCAAGATATGAAGAAGCTTCTGGCAGACGCTCCAAGTCTTGCCCCTGCCTATTTTGCGGACAATGACCTGATCGCAGCAGGCGCCATGCGCGCGCTGAAGGAGTACGGTTACCGGATTCCGGAGGACATCTCTATCATCGGCTTTGACGGAAGTTCCATCTGTGATGTGCTGGAACCTCCCCTGACCTCCATGGCTGTTCCCAGACCGCGGCTGGGAGAACTGGGCGTAGAACGTCTGATCAGTAAGATCTGCCACTCCGACAGCACGGTAGTCAAGATGGAAGTGGCTCCATGGCTGAGAGAGGGCAAAAGCGTAGCAAAATAAGTCCTGCCCCTTTTTCTGTCCGGAAACCATTATAAATAAGAAAGTCTGCAATTGACTTCTTGCCCTTTTCCTGCTATAGTCAATACGGTTAAAATGTTGTTTTATCCAGATTAAAAGAACAATCTTGCTTTTAATCAACGATCTGTATAAACTATCAGTACGAAAGGACAATGATCAGCTATGAATTCACTCAGAAAACTCTATTGCAGAACATTTCAGACAGTATTGAAGATCTCCATCCCCTTCCTGCCCTACCGGAAGCCCAAGGTTGTGGGAAGCGTAAAGGCTCTCCCGGACCTGATCAAAAAGAAAAATTGCACTAATGTGCTGATCATCACGGATTCCAGCATTATGAAGCTTGGACTGACTAAGCGTCTGGAAAAGGCGCTCACAGAACATCACATCCCTTATACGATCTACGACGGGACCGTTGCGAACCCTACCACTGCGAATGTGGAAACAGCGGCGGCTCTGTATCTGGAAAAAGGCTGCGACGCCATCATCGGATTCGGCGGCGGTTCCAGCATAGACTGCGCGAAAGGCGTTGGAATCCGGATCGCAAAGCCGAAAAAGCCCCTCTCCAAGATGAAGGGGATCCTGAAGGTACATACCCGTCTGCCTCTGCTGATCGCGGTTCCCACCACTGCCGGAACCGGAAGCGAGACTACCCTGGCAGCCGTCATTACAGACGCAGTTTCCAGACATAAATACGCCATCAATGATTTCCCTCTGATCCCACGTTATGCGGTGCTTGACCCCAGGGTTACGATCAGCCTTCCAAAGGCCGTCACCTCCACTACCGGCATGGATGCACTGACCCATGCGGTGGAAGCTTACATCGGCCGCTCCACCACCCGTGGTACAAAAAAGGATGCCCTTCTGGCTGTCCGGCTGATCTTTGAAAATATTGATACTGCCTATAACGAAGGAACCGACATCGCCGCGCGGCGCAATATGCTCCATGCTTCCTTTTATGCCGGATGCGCATTCACAAAATCTTACGTCGGATATGTACACGCAGTTGCCCATTCCCTGGGCGGGGAATACAATATTCCCCACGGCCTTGCAAATGCCGTCCTGCTTCCGTTCGTGCTGGAAGCTTATGGAGAAAGCATTCATAAGAAGCTGTATCACCTGGCCCTGGCCGCAGGACTCGTGGAAAAGGGAACCTCATACGCAGAAGCTGCCCGTATTTTCATTGATGCCGTCAAGGATATGAAGAAACGGTTTTTGATCGGAGATACCATCAGGGAAATCAAAGAGGAGGATATTCCCAAGCTTGCCCGCTATGCGGACAAGGAGGCAAATCCCCTCTATCCCGTGCCGGTGCTGATGGATGCCGGAGAACTGGAGCAGTTTTACTATGCGGTCTCAGAGCAGTAGATCCGCTGTAAGGAACTGTTGGGAAATAACTGATGCATCGCACAATCTGCACAAGTTGTTTTCCTACAATTCCCAAGCGCACCGAAAAATCAGTTGATGCAGCTTCCGGTGAATCGGATATTTTTCCAGCAAGCATTAGATAAAGAAGGGAGAACAGATGTCATGACAGAGACAGAGATCAAAGAAATCGTACAGAAACACCGTACCTATTTTTATACTGGCGCAACCCTGGATGTCCGCCGCAGGGGCAAGGCACTTATGAAATTGAAAGCATGCATTGAAAAATATGAGTCAAAGATCCACATCGCTCTCGAAAAGGATCTGGGAAAGAGCGCATTTGAAAGCTATATGTGTGAAACCGGCCTGGTACTCAGCGAGATTAGCTATATGCTCAAACATATCCACTCTTTTGCCAGGGAAAAAACAGTATGGACTCCTTTGGCGCAGTTTCATTCCAGAAGCTATAAAAAGCCGTCGCCCTACGGAGTCGTGCTGATCATGAGCCCATGGAATTATCCGTTCCTGCTCACATTGGATCCCCTGGTCGATGCTGTTGCCGCGGGAAATACCGCGGTGGTAAAGCCCAGCGCCTATTCCCCTCATACCAGTGAGATCATCCGTATGATCATCCGTGAATGCTTTGAAGAGCAGTATGTATCTGTCGTCACAGGCGGGCGCACAGAAAATACCTGCCTTCTGAACGAACGTTTTGACTATATTTTCTTTACCGGAAGCCAGGCTGTGGGCAAGGAGGTCATGAGGCATGCGGCGGAGCACCTCACTCCCGTCACTCTGGAGCTGGGTGGAAAAAGTCCCTGCATCGTGGATAAGACCGCCAACGTCCGGCTGGCGGCAAAAAGGATTGTATTTGGTAAATATCTGAACTGCGGGCAGACCTGTGTCGCTCCTGATTATATATACTGCGACCGGGCCGTGAAGGACCGGCTGGTCAAAGAGATCCGGCGGCAGATCCAGAAGCAGTTCGGCAAGACGCCGCTCCATAATTTTGACTACGGAAAGATCATCAACGAGAAACATTTTGACCGGATCTGCGGGCTCATTGATTCCGGCAAGGTGGTCTGCGGCGGAAAAGTAAACCGCGGGACTCTGCAGATCGAGCCTACGGTGATGGACAATGTGACCTTTGCCGACGCGGTGATGCAGGAAGAGATCTTCGGCCCGGTCCTGCCTGTCCTCACCTATGACACGCAAGATGAGGTCATCCGCAATCTCAACGCTCTTCCGCATCCGCTGGCGCTTTATGTCTTCACCAGGGATAAGGCATTTGCCCGCAGGATAACATCCCGCTGCGGCTTCGGCGGCGGTTGCGTCAACGACACCATCATTCACCTTGCAACAAGCGAGATGGGCTTCGGCGGCTTCGGCGAAAGCGGAATGGGGGCATATCACGGAAAAACCGGATTTGACACCTTCTCTCACTATAAAAGTATCGTAGATAAGAAAACCTGGCTTGATCTGCCCATGCGTTACCAGCCATATAAAACGTTCCACGAAAAACTGGTGAGATCCTTTCTGAAATAGGCACGAATTTCAGAATCCCATATGATAAAAATACATCTTTATGCAAAGACAGACCGTAAGGATTCTTCCTGTACGGTCTGTCTTTCTCTTCCGGATACAAAAAATCTGCTCTCAGCAAATATGTAGTATCCTGATTTCGTTTTATATTGTCCTAAGCAGATCTGTTCCGGATATTCGCAAAACTCTATGCCACGTCTTCTTTCAGAGTGCTTTCGTAACCAAGCTTCCGCAGACGCTCCTGAACGACTTCTGCATTTTTCATATCCGTATTAGCCAGGAGTATGTACAGCTTCTCTCCTTCCATCAGCCCCATGTAATCTGTCTGTCGTATGTTGCAGGCCACATTCGTAGAAACGTCCTCGTAACTCTCATATGCCATATCGACCTCCACCAGAGCGCATTCTGTCAGGCCCTTCTCCTTCGCCTCCAAAAATGCATTGACCAGAATGGTAAATGCCTCCTCGTTCAGCACATTGGTCCCTTCCAGATAGCGCTGCCTGCGGAAGTTCGCCATATAGCGGCTCGCGCGCAGGATTGCATTCTGAAGCAGCATCTCGATCACTGTCAGACGTTTTACTTCTGTCTGCGTCATCCGCTCGGCCGGAATCCCCCAGAACATCAAAAATACCCGAATCTCTTCCTGGTCATATACGGCGCTTGCCATAAGCGGGAACTCTTCTGCCATAGACGCATTCATATAGATGCGGCCGTTTTTCAACGTATCATACAGTTCTCCCATCGCCGTATATTTTATAGAATTGCCCAGCTTCCGCGCTTCCCGGGATGTCGCGGAGCACAGCCTGGCGTAATCCCGGTTCGCCACGGTATAGATTGCCACATCCTTTGTGCCCATCAGCTCCGACAGGATCTGCGCCGCATAAAACAGCACTTCCTCAGTCGTATATTTTTCCAGGCCGGAGACGATCTCATAGACCTCCTCCAGACTGTCTTTGTAATAATCATGCGGTACGCCTGATGTCTGCTCCCTGCCGCTGTCCTTGAAAAGCTTCTTCAGCTCTGCGATCTCCTTTGCATTCTCATCCAGGAGTTCTTTCTGCCTCTCAATCTCCAGCTGCATCTCTTCCATCTTCAGCTGTACCGTATCCTTTTCTGTCTTCTGTACTTCTTCCTGATTCAATCCTATCACCCTCCCATATTTCCGCATGCCGTATGAAAATACAGGACATGCATAAAACTCATTTTCAATACCATTATTTTGCACTTCTTTCCTGAAAATGTCAAGAGTGATAAAATAACTATTGCATTGTCCGTTTTTCCAGGTATAATGGGACATACGGGTCTTCTGCAGGGTCTGCGGAAGAACACTGTTGTCAGGCACCCGCGGCAGCCGCCAAATATTCATGCAGGCATGGCTGCCTGTTTCGCGGGAATCAATGTAAATGAAAGGAGTCAACTTATGAATCACGAAAAAATCAGCTGGGTGAATTTCTTCCGGACTATACTTACCATCGCTCTGCCCATCGCGTTTCAAAATTTTTTGTCCACCACGGCAAGCATGGTAGATACGATCATGATCGGCAGCCAGGGTGAATTGTCCGTAGCCGCAGTTGGAATCTGTTCTCAGATTTCATCGTTATTCTTTTCCTGCTACTTCGGGTTCGCAAGCGGAGGACTGCTGTTTTTCTCCCAGTATTGGGGCGCCCGCAATGAGAAAGGCATCAACCGGGTCTTCGGGCTTGCTCTGGTCTGTATGCTGGCCGTATCCGTGCTTTTTGGCGGAGCTGCAGTTGCCAATCCGGATTTTATACTGGGAATTTATACAGATAAGGCAAATATCATCGCCATCGGGGCTCCTTATATCCGGATTGTCGGCTTTGCCTACCCTCTGCAGGTGATCGCTGTGATCATCAGTTTCCTGATGCGTTCTACGGAGCGTGTAAAACCGCCTCTCATCAGTTCCATACTTGCACTGGTCACGAACTTTGTCCTGAACTGGATCCTGATCTACGGACGTTTCGGCATGCCTAAGATGGGAGCCGCAGGCGCGGCAGTAGGTACTTTAGTATCGGGAATTGTAAATGTGTTTGTGCTGTTCCTGTTTCTTGTAAAGGATAAAGAGACGGTCGTGCTGAGAGTCAAAGATATGTTTTCCTGGAAGGATGGTTTTCTCAGGGAATATATGGGGAAATGTCTGCCGATCATCTGCAATGAATTATTCTACGGAGTCGGGCAGATGCTGATCAATATCGTCATCGGACACCAGTCAGAGTCAGCTATCGCCGCTATGGCTGCGTTCCGTGTGCTGGAAGGTTTTGTATTTGCTTTCTTTGCCGGCCTTGCGGACGCATCATCCGTAGTGGTCGGGAAGGAGGTTGGCTCCGGCCATCTCATGAGCGGTTATCAGTATATGAAAAAGTTCGCCGTACTATGTCCGGCGATCACCTTCTGCATCTGCCTGTTCGGCCTGCTGCTGAACGGACCGCTGCTTTCACTGTTCGGCCTTGGGACAGAGGCAATGTTTTTCGGCAAGTATATGATCCTCATCTATCTGGCAGCCGGGACCATCCGCACCTGCAACTATATTATGAACAGCTGCTACCGCGCCGGAGGGGAAGCTGTGTTCGGAACCTTGCTGGAGATCATCTGTCTGTTTACCATCAGCGTTCCGGCAACATGGGCCGCCGGCATGATCTGGCACCTTCCCTTCCTTGCCGTATTCTCGTTCCTGTACACGGACGAGCTGATCCGTCTTGTCTTTGAACTGTGGTATACGAAAAGCGGGAAATGGATCAAGCCTGTAACCGAGGTAGGACGGGCGGCTCTGCCGGAATTTCGGGCAGCGTTTGCCGCCAGAAAAGGCAGGTAATCAATGATACCCTTTCTTGCTTCATGAAAAACGCAAGAAAGGGTATTGGTGTTTTATAACTTTATAAAACATTACTGACTATCGGCATATCAATTCCTGCACGATCAGGTCATTTCCCGACAGGATCTCCATATCCGCAGATTTACATACAGGACATACCATATCATAGCCAACTGCATTAAAAAGCTCTCCGCAGTCCCTGCATTTTACAATCCCCGGAACCACATGCATTTCCAGTGTCGTCTTTTCCATAAATGTGCGGTAAGTTGCTACCGGCCAGCATTTTTCCATGTATTCAGGAACAATTCCAGATAATTCTCCAACTTCTAAAACTACCCGTTGTACTTCTGTCATCCCCTCTTCCTGTATCATTTTTTCAATTGTTTTCACAAGTGATGAGATAATTCCTACTTCATGCATGGTTTATCCTCTCCTGACAGTCTCTTTGACAGCCGTTGCCGCAATCCGTCCGGAACGCTTTACTGCATTTGCCGCAAATTTAATTGGCAGCTTTTCATAAAAATCCGGCGTAGTATTTGTCCGATGCTCCAAATGAATCGCATCAAACTTGCATCTGGTCGTACACAGGCCGCAGCCGATACACATATAAGAATCCACTTGGACAGCGCCGCAGCCTAAGCATCTTTCCGTCTCTTTCCTCATCTGATCTTCTGTAAACGTAGTACGGGCATCCTGATAGCCAATCCCATCAGATCTTTGAATGGCTCTCTGCCGCGGCGTAGAATCATAGCCGTCCACCACTACATTATCCTTATCAAATGCCTTATAATCTCTCCTGTCTCTCCCATTCAGCATGTCCTGGCCTGGCTGCACATAACGATGAATGGATATCGCTCCTTCTTTTCCTGCGGCAATGGCATGGATGGCAAATTTAGGACCTGTCAGGCAGTCACCGCCTGCAAATACGTCCGGCTGCGCCGTCTGATACGTCACTGCGTCAGCCATAACGGTGTTTCCACGTCCGGTTTTTGCCTTGCTGTTTTCCAACAGACCGCCCCATTCGATTGCCTGCCCGATGGAAAGAAGTACCGTATCGGCAGTTACCTGAATTGTGTTGTTTTCATCATATTTCGGCGCAAAGCGATGGTTCTCGTCAAATACAGAAATGCATTGCATAAACTCAACCCCTGTTACCCTTCCATTTTCAGTAAGAATCCGTTTCGGACCCCAGCCATTATGGAAAGATATGGATTCACGCTCGGCTTCTTCCACTTCCTCATCCAGTGCCGGCATTTCTTTTCTACTCTCCAGACAATACATTTCCACCTGTTTCGACCCTTGGCGTATCGCAGTCCTTGCCACATCGACTGCCACATTCCCTCCGCCGATCACAACCGTTTTTCCAGAAAGCTTTTTGCCCTTTCCCTGATTTACACCGCGTAAAAATTCTATGCCGGAGATCACATTTTCTGCCGTCTCTCCTTCGATTCCCAGAGACCGTCCTCCCTGAGCGCCAACTGCCAGATAAAATGCCTGGTATCCCTGCCCTCGAAGCTGGTCAAGGGTGATATCCTTTCCTATTTCTACGCCATTTCTAAATTCAATGCCAAGCTCGCGCAGGATCTCAATTTCTGCTTCCACGACATCCTTTTCCAAACGAAATGCCGGGATTCCAAGCATCAACATTCCCCCGGATTGTTTTTCTTTCTCAAATACCGTTACTTGATATCCTTCTACAGCCAGATAATATGCACAGGAAAGTCCTGCTGGCCCAGAACCGATCACGGCGATCTTATTCGAATATTCATGGCGTTTTCCCGGTATAAAACGCATTTCCTTCTTTAATTCCTGATCCGCAATAAAGCGTTTGATATCATCAATGGCTACCGGTTCATCAATTTCGCCGCGGGTACAGTTATTTTCACAATCATGGGGACAGATTCTTCCGCAGACAGCCGGAAATGGATTTTCTTTTTTTATCAGTTCCAAGGCGTCCATATAGCGGCCTTCTGCTGCAAGCTTGATATAACCTTGTACTCCAATGTGTGCAGGACATGCCGTCTTACATGGCGCCGTCCCTTCTTCCGCTACATCCTCTCTGTTGCGTCTGTAATCTTTGTTCCAATCTTTTTCGCTCCACCTGTGATCTCTGACCTTCCTTACTTCCTTCACGGGGATTTCTTCTTTTGCACAAAGTCTTTGCCCTAATTTTAATGCATTCGTCGGACAGGTTTCCACGCACTGTCCACAGGCCACGCATTTCTGTGATTCAGATACCGCACCATAATTAGAACGGATGGCGTCCGGTGTTTTAAACATATTTGCCATACGAATAGAAAAACAGGAACAGCCGCAGCAATTACAGATTGCGTCCGTATCTCCCAGACCGTCCGTGTGAGGCATCTCATGCATCAATCCATTTGCTTCTGCTTTTTTTAATATTCTTTCTGCTTCCTCCCTGCTAACCTCTCTTGCTCTTCCTGTACGAATGTAATACTCGGCGCTCGGCCCTATCTGAAGGCATATTTCATGTTCCAAATGCCCACATCCTTCTTCACCGATCCTCCGTGCCGCCCGGCAGGAGCAGTCGCTGATCGCAAAAGTATCATATTTATCTAAATAATAACTTATTTTTTCCCAAGGCTTTACTTCCGGCAGATTCGCAATCGCATTTTCAACCGGAATCACCCTCATCATTGCCATACCTTCCGGAAACAGCGGAGACATGGTTGCCAGACGTTTTCTCGTATACTCTTCAAATGCACGGCCAATCTCCGGATGTGCCGCTAATTGCTCTCTGTTATTCACCATCCATTCCAAAATGCCCGGCGCAAACATATTTACAAAAAAGACTTCCTCTCCATCCTCATGCCATACTTTACATACCCCGATCTGTGCAAGCTCCATCAATATTTTATGAGCCTTTTTCACACTCATCCTGCATTTTTTTGCTACATATTCTGCGGTTCTTTTCTTTCGCAGCCCCATGGATAGTGCAACATCTGCTTGTTCATCTGAAACAACGCAGGCAAGAGCATAATATTCCGGCTGATTCTCATCAATTTTATTCATTGCCCCGGCAATCCCGCCTACCATCTTTGCCAGTTTTACAATTTTAGGTCTTAATGCCATACTATTTCTCCTCCGTACTCTTTCCTTTCTGACACGCTTCTCTAAGCCAGTCTGTCCACTCCTTCATTCCTTCGCCTGTTTTTGCGGAAATAGGAATGACGTGTGCTTTCGGGTTTCTTTTCCGAATATTTTCTTTGCATACTTCCAAGTTAAAATCAAAATAAGGCATTGTATCTATCTTGTTGATGAGAACCACATCGCATACCTGAAACATCAATGGATATTTTAAAGGCTTATCATCCCCCTCCGGCACCGACAGAATCGCCACATTTGCTAACGCTCCGGTATCAAATTCTGCAGGACATACCAGATTCCCTACATTTTCCAGAATGGCAAGGTCCAGGTTTTCGATTCCCAGTCCTTCCAATCCCTGCCGCGTCATCTCTGCATCCAGGTGGCACATTCCGCCTGTATGAAGCTGTATGACCTTAACACCCTCTTTTCTAATTTTATGTGCGTCTACATCTGAATCAATATCAGCCTCCATAATTCCTATCCTCAGTTCACTCTTTAATGCAGAGATCGTCTGACAAAGTGTCGTTGTCTTCCCTGCACCTGGTGAACTCATCAGATTCAGTAGAAATACACCCTTTTCTTTTAGTTCTTCTCTCAGCGCTTCTGCCTCTTTGTCATTGTTTGCGAAAACACTCTGCTTCACTTCTAAAATTTTAAACTCTTCCATTATGAGACCCCCTTCTTATAAAATCAGGGACGAAGATTTCCACGCTTCTCCGTCCCTATTGAAAACATCATATCTCTGTCTATTATTTTGCAGCCGGAACCTCTATTTCAAGGTCACTCAGTCCAAAAGTGGCGCACGGGTGGATATATCCGTACTTCAAGTCTGCCATACGGCGTCCGTCAATCTCTTTCGGAATATAGACTTTTCCGCTGATCAGCCTTGAATGACACCATCCACACTCTCCGCTCCTGCATCTGCTCGGAACACGGATTCCGTTTTTCTCCAATATCTGAAGGACAGAATCATTTGCTGAACCGGTTACTGTCCTCGTCTCATCCCTCACTGTCACTGTGATACGGATTGTATCGGACGCACAGCCCGGATAATCTGCCTGAGCCTTGGGATTATGCATTTCTCCGAATAATTCATGCCGGATATATTTTCTCTCTAACGACAGTTTTTCAAGCTCTTTATCCACGAATGCGTACATCTGCTGTGGTCCGCATAAGAATACGGAGTAAGGTGTATCCGGCGCATATTTACGGATCAAATCTGCCGTCACAAACCCATGCTCAAATCCTTCTCTCTCTTCATGGGAAAGCACATGGATAACCTTCACCTTGTCTGTCTCTGCCATAATGCGGTCAAATGCTTCTTTAAATAATATATGATCTGCTTTGCGGCTTCCATATAGAAGGATCAGGTTAAAATCTTCATCTCCATCGCGAATTGCCTGTGCCATAGATAAAAATGGAGTAATCCCGCTTCCGCCTGCCACACCGATCACTGTCTTCGCATCCCGCAGCGAATTATACTCAAAAAATCCTTCCGGTGCAGATACTTCTACGGAATCTCCTTCTTTCCAGTTGTCCAGGATATATCTTGAAGCAAGCCCATCCTGTACAGATTTAACCGTAAGCATATATTTCCCCTCCAATGCCTCTTTTGGCGAAGAAGAAATGGAATAAGCACGGGTAAGCTTCATTCCTTCAATATCAAGAAATACGGTAAGATATTGTCCGGCGCTGAAATAAGCCAGACTCTTTGTTCCTTTTTCCAAATCCGCTGTCAGTACAAAACTCTTACAGTCTGCATCCCGTTCGATTACCTCTTGAATCCGTACAAACTGTTTCTGTGGATGCAGCGCATCCGCCAGTTTGTTCACTTCATAATCCGATGTAATTTCTTTTGCCGGTGCTTCTGCAATCTTTTTCTGCCGTTCTTCCATACGTGCCATAAAACGCAGCGGATCTAATCGTTCAATATTGTATGTTTTAGACATATTACTTTCCCTCCTTTGCATCCCGTACTGTCCGAAGTCCTGTATTCATACCAGAAATATAAGCAGAACTGTAGCCATCTCCACGCTCTCCGCAAGCTCCGCAGAAACGTAAGCATTTAATTGGTTCTTCCGATTCCACGTTCATTGTGCGCATCATCATGGAATCCCACATATCAAACTGGTATCCGTAAGGCGTTCCCCTTGGAGTCATCAGGTATCTTGCAAACGTAGGCGGTGCTGCAATCACGATTTCTTCTATGTAAGGTTTCAGGGAAATGTGAAGCGCCTTCTCACAGTTTTCAATAATCTCTCCTGCAATCTTTATTTTCAGTTTTTTGTACTCCTCCGGCTTTACATCTTTCCATACATCGCCATAGTACATGGTCGTAAAGAATAACGTGCAGGTTCCTTCCGGAGATGATTCAGGAATCACCGTATTCAGGCAGTTCATAATCGCATATCCGCTGTCTTCAATCGTGCAGCACCTGTTGTACTGTTCCCTGGAATCCGCACAGGGGATAACAAAGTTAGAATAATCATGAATCCCTAAGTCTTCTGCCGACCGGTTCATCCCCAGGTAGACCGTAACAAATGATAATGCAATATCGCAGGCATTGGCAAGTTTGAGCATTTTTTCAGGTATTTCCTCTGCCGGAAGAAGACGGGACAGGGCATTCCCCATATGGGAATTACAAATGATATGCTCTGCGTAAATCTCTTTTCCGTCCACTACAACACCGTAGGCTTTTCCGTCTTTTACAAGAATCTTTTCCACTTCGCTGTTATACCAGATCTCTCCCCCATGCTCATGGATTGCCTTCTCAAGCGCCAGGGACATTTCATGGGAGCGCATCTTCGGCATAGCCGGCCTTAGCTGTACATACAAAATCAGCATCAACGCATAGTACAGGAAATCAAGCTGATCTGCAGGCGCTCCAAGATAACACCAGTATGTCACAAGAATATCCTGGGCACGCTTCGGCATATGCAGCGCGTCCAGCACTTCCTTCGTGGTATGGGATGAAATCCGCATGAAATCTGCATACTCAGACTGTAAGACCGCCGGGTCAGGCGTCCCCTTTGACAAATACTCAAGGGCTTCTATCGCATGTCTTCCCAATTCAAAAACTGCTTTTACACTCTCCCGGCTTCCCGGCACCTGCCGTTCCATTTCCTCTGCAAATGCTTCCTCCCCTGTCGGAAGAGTTACGTCAAATCCATCTTCTCCCGGCAAAACCACACGAAAAGCATTCTCTTCAAAGTGCCATTCCACATCTTTTGCTCCCAGCTCATCAAATAACTGACGAACGGTTCCTTCAAAGGGATTCGGCCCTACCTCCGCAAGTTCGTGCAGGGAAGTCTCAAATTCAAACCGCCCTCTCCGGAAACTGGTTGCAGAACCGCCGGGAATATTGTGGCGCTCCAGCACAAGTGTGGAAAGTCCGTTCTTTGACGTAATGCCGCCCGCCGCCAAGCCGCCATTACCTGCTCCCACAACAATCACATCATATTGTCTGCTCATAAAATGTTCTCTCCTTTCATCTCTGACAGGGCTTCTCTTTCCTGTCTGTTTTATTCCCGCGAGCAACGAGCCAAGCGGGCATGCTTGCATGCACATT
>OFFP01001829.1_pt1 | contig 13569 bp, 11 predicted proteins | sample 1521431 | NCBI WGS metagenome assembly OFFP01 (sample SAMEA3504104, study PRJEB24116) | mouse gut metagenome | biome: mouse gut; feature: mouse-associated habitat; material: faeces | place: Denmark | collected 2011 | reverse complement strand
CTGTACGATAACGAGCCTGCTGTTCATGCACATAATCGGTACGGATACGGGCAATAGTATCCGGCTGATAGCGGTGCATATAAATCAGTGCCTTGAAGCCGTACTTCTTGCCGCTGTCAAACAACCAGTAGATCGGACGTTTCTGGTAAATTTTGCAATGGTCGGCATAGAAATCGTTGAGGAAGTAATTGCGAATCACATCTTTCGGCTGGCCTTTGCCGCCTAGTGCATCGGCAATGAATTTCAGGTTTTCGCCCAATGTCTCTGCACCGTAAACTGTTTTCACAAACTCCACGAACAGACCGACAATATCATCCTCAAAATATTCATCGTCGCAAATCGGGATGATGTTATCCTTGTTAGCAGGGAAAGACGCATACTTGCTGGCACACCCCAGGGTGCCTTCTCTTCCTCCTTCGGAGGAATTCACCTTGTCCCATTCACCGCCTGCATAGGCAAGTCCGTCCACATCGAGAGAGTAGCGACCAAACATACATCCCACAGCGTAGGAAATGAAAGAACGAATATCACGCCCAAGGTCTGACTTGCGGACGGTTACATCTTTATCTTCAACCTCCGGTGTCAGTTCTTCCTGTAAACCGTAAATGTCGATAAAGATACGGTTCAGTTCTTCCTCATTGGCTTTCAGTTGATTGAAACGGTCGTCACATTCAATCTGCCACTGGTCGAAAGCTTCAGCAATAGTAGGAACTTTGCGAAGCAACGGATGGTGCTGGAAGTCCCATGAGGTTTCAAAAGAATCCCAATCAATTTTTGACATCTGTACATTTTTTTCAGCTAACTTGTAAATATTATTATCAGTTATCTCGTTATGCTTATAAGGCAAACTGCGTATATCCCTAACCTGAATTGAAACAACCTGTGTAATAACACGCAAAAGATACTCTGCTACTTTACTATTAAGATACGCAATCATATTATATAATTGACTTTCATCCTGTAAAAAGAGAGACACACCAGTCTTTTCAAATAACCATTCTGATGACAAAATTCTAAAACTCGGCTTATATGATGTAATTCTGCTCCAGGATAGTCCCCTCCTAAACCACAAATAGTCAGGAACAATTCTTGCAATATTATCTTTACGATAAAAAACTCTTGCTGTATCTGACCAATTTATCACTTCTACAATATTTCCGTACCATTTTCTATACGCACCACCTCTTGCACATAAAACCCATTTTTGGGATGTTCCAACATTATCACTTCTTATTTCCCAAAAGTTTCTTAAATATTTTTCATTATTTCCTGTAATATTCTGACCATCAGAAATTGTATAGTTCATCAATTCTTCATTAGCAAAGGCATTATAAACTGCTTCACTTACCCAATATGCAACCGGACTTCCCGGAATTTTAGCAAAATTATCTGTATTTACTTCTGCAAACTGATTTTCTAAAATTGGAAATTTCTTAGGAACCTCATCTACGATATCCTCGTATTTTATATGGTTATATGTGCCTCTATAGTTTGATATATGACAATTTCTAAATGCAGCTACCGCCGTTCCAAAGGCAATTCCCATAACCATATTATCCATATGCATCAAGTTAGTTATATTTCTGTTTTGCAAAATACTAACTCTCATTTTTTCAAAGCTGGTCAAGAACATCCAACTTTGCATTGTAACCATACAATTAATACCATTACGAACAACCATCTGATTCCCACGTTCTATACATACCGCAAACAAATCACTCTTACTATCAGGATAATTCTTTTTGACAAAATCCGATAATTTTGCGCTCATGCCCGATGCACCCATATACGGTGGATTCGTCACCACCACATCATACTTCTGCGCCAGTGCTTCTGCCACCTGCACCAGTGGCAGTAATTCTCTCAGTGCTATCTCACGGGACATATTTATATCTTCCGTAATCTCCGTAAAACGCTCATACAGCGCAGACCAATTCTGCGATGTTACGGTCAGAATAGTACCATATTCTTTTGCATCATGCAATTCACTGATAATCGTATCCATTGCCGCTTTCAGCTTGGCATCTCCATTACAGAAATACTCCACCGCAAATTTATCTATATGATTGCTCTCCACAATGGCGTACACATGGGGCTGGATGCCACGGCTGAAGAAACGGCGGTCGTACTGTCGTGCTTTCATCATCACCGCAAAGTAAGCCAGCTGTGCCGCACGGTCGTCAATGTCCAGACCATAGATGTTATTCTCTACAATATTCGCCACCGCCTCACGGGTAGTATAGCCGTAGGATTCATAAATCTTCATCAGTACATCGAACATATACGCAAGGATATGACCAGAACCAGAGCAAGGGTCAATGACTTTCAACTGATCCGGTGTCAGAGCGGTATATTCTTTACGGATTTCTGCCAGCTGTGCCTGTACTTCCGGCTCCTGCTCGGCTTCTTCCAGATAGTAATGCCATTTGGTATCTTCTGGCTCACGGTTTCCGGCAACATAAGCAGACTGTTCTTCCTCAGTTGGCAGAAGCTGCTCTTTTGCATCCGGGTGTCCTTCCAGCCACAAACGACCAAGGCTGTTCTCTACCATATAGCGGACAATCCAATCCGGCGTAAACAACTGGGTAGCAGCAGGGATATTCTCTTTTGTGATTTTGACATTCTTTTTTAGAGCAGCGAACACATCGTCCTTTTTCTCACTGTTATAATACTGATACAACCAGCCGATAATCTGTACTGCATCCTTCCAATCATCCTCCGGTATCAGCTCAATCATCTGCTGAATGACACTGCCATCTCTCAGCAGATTGTCTGGCAGAAGAAGCTCGGTGTAGTCGCTGATTTTCTGGAACATTCCCGGCAGAATCTTGTTCAAGGCGTTGCACTGCACAATCAGCAGATATTTATACAGTTCTTCCGTCTTTTCAGCTTCTTTCAGCTCATAGACTTTCTCCATATCCAATCCATCCAAATCCAGATGAATGGCTTCGGTAATAATCTGCGGTTTAAAGTTATTTTCCTCGTCCGTAAATACACGCACATGAGAAGGGAGGTATCCGTTGACCTCCATAAAACGCAGGGCAGAGAAGCGGTTGAACCATGTGTAGGCAACCTCCTCCATAACCTGCTTGTATCCTTTATCGTTAATCTCGGCTATACAAGCCATCCGCTGTTTTTTCTCAGTATCAGTCAGGACTTTTCCATTGATGCTGTCAGCTGCAGCGGGGGCGATATTGTCCTCTGTGATACCATATTCCACACCTTTCAGTGAAACACGGGCGATCAACTCTGTTCTTGCCCAGACAGCAAACTTTTTAATCGCATTTTTATACATACATCATTCCTCCGGACTCATAAGAACTGCTTTACAGGGATTCTCATCCGTTATCTTTGCTCCAGCTGTAACCGTTATTTCTTTCATTGGAATTGCATATTCAAAATCAAATTGCATATTCTCTATTGCAGCTCCTATTGATGGATTTTTTAATCCAACAGGAACTAAATAATATTTTCCAGCCTTGTTATACATGTCCAAAAATTGATCTCTATTACCTGATCCATTATTTTCATCCATCCACTGATAACGTGAAACCGTTGCTAAAAGTAGTTCTTGCATTTCTATTCCAAAATTATTTGCTCGGCTAATACTTGCATCAATATTTGCACCTATATGTAAAAAATATCCTTTTCCATAATTTCTATCATAGGATTCATATACCCAGCACGACTTAGGAAATGGTGGAACAATGTAATCAACTTTCAAAAAAGTATCTGCAAACTCCATATCTCTATAATTTTTCTTCCACTCTTTGAAAATTTCTTTACCTGCCGAGTAATTTGTAAAGAATAAGCCTATTGCAGGTGCATCTCCACCCCAAAGATATACTGTTCCTCTCCACTTTGCAGCATTCCATTTTTCAAGGTTAATTGGTGAAGAAAAGAACATTGTTTTTCGTTCCTTTTCCGGCAATGGCTTCAATTCTCCCAATGGAGGCTTTTTACTGTTAGTAACACCTCTAAAACGCCAATATAGCCTGTCATATTGCTTTTCATCCGAAAGATTATAGTATGTATATGGTTTCAACGGTGTAGGTATATACTGTTGGTCATCATCATCAAAAAATGCCGCAATAAATTTATTTGTTTCTGCCGCTGAATCATATAACATCTGATAAACAATGTTAGCTTCCCATACAACGCCTCTTCCCTTTTTCTCTGAATAGAGTTTTTGATTATATGTTTCTTCACATAAAACAAGAACAAACTCTGACTCCATGATTTGATGCTCCATCCACCTTGGCCATCCTTCAGAAGGTGCTTCTTCATATTGATCTATCATCGCATCAATGCCTTCTGAACGTAGTCTATTTGCCAACTCCAACACTTTATCTTCATATGCTTGATTTTTATGTGCATATGAAATAAACACTTTTGGGTTATTATCCATTATCTGTCTCCTAATCTTCTGAATTGCTCTTCACGTTTCTAATATTTGCCCGTATCGCAAACAGCGGAACTGATAATATTCCCTTTGCCTTTTTCTTTTCAATACTATATGCAGTCACTTGACACTCCTCGAAGTGATCCTTTTGACAATGCCATTCCAGTACATTTGCTTCCTGTTCTGATAAAGTATATACAATATTATGGAAGGCAATATAATCCTGTCACTATCGGGCATCTGACAATCTACCAATATTTTTTTCTTATGACAAATCACGAAGCTCTCCAAAACGAACGGCTTTTCCCCGACATTAAAGATTTCAATTCCATGTTCAGAGGAACTTTCTTTCACACGGTATGCTTTTTCTGTCAACTCATTTTCAGGTGTTGCTACCATTTGGAAACAGAGTTTCGGTCGCCCTCGAAAAATAGTAGTCAATTCATTTAATCCCCAGCCAATAATAACTCCTAAAATGCCAATAGCTGCACTAATCAATTCCATCCTTCGCGGTTCTCCATCTTTAATTCAGCTTAATCTCGTCGCAATTTTTCAGCAACTGTTTCAGCTGAGAACGAATTTTCTCTACATAATCATCAATATCCGCATCCGTCTGTAAGGTCTTTGCCTGGAATACAACCTGACGATTATAAGCACGGACTACCTTTTTCTTTACCGGAACCGGTTCTTTTCCTGTCTGAGTCGGCTGAATCTGTGGCTTCGGAGCCGGCGGTGCGAGAACTGTTTCAATATGGCTGACCGTATCATCCTTATACTGGCACATTGGCAGGAACATGGCATCCAGAAGGGCAAGGCTCTTTAATTCTGCAATTTTCTCCTTGCACTGGCTGAAATACTTGTCTGATTTTTCAATCAGATGAGATGCCTTGGAATCTCCATTTGCGGCAGTATGGGTTGCTTCCATACACTGACGAACTGTTTCCAGAACCTCGGTACGTTTTTCTTCCAGCATCTTATCATGGGCAGTACGAACGGTATCCATCAGTGGATTCAATTCCCGAATCCGGTTATAGTTGAACTTGCTGCCTGGCTGAACCATCGTAATCAGACGAATGGTATTCAGTGCCTTATGAGCTTCTTCATTTTCCGCAATACGGTCAAGATCATCATGCAGAGATTTTTCAAACTGCACTGCCTGGTCAAATACCGTTACCTGCGTTTTAAAGAAATTCTCAATGCCGTTGCTCATGGATTCTTTGTTTTCAAACAAGTCATCCTCTTTTTTCAGTACACGCTCAATCAGTGCGATATTGTCTTTCTTCTGAGAAAGAACATCATCCATAAGACTGATAGCTGTCTGCACCAGTCCACGATCCGGGTATTTATGTCCTTCGTAACGGTTATTCAAAGAAGCATAGTAATCCCGCTGCTCGCTGAATTTTTCAGTTACAAAGCGAATCAAGCCATCTTCATCATCCGGCACATCCATAATATCGAAATACTCACGGAGCATTTCTTTTACATCCCGCATCATGGTAGCGGAAATGGTTTTACGTTTGCTGATGGAAGTCTTGCCGATTTCACTCTTTTTACGGAGCATATCCGGCAGTTTCGGGTCATCCGGCTGAATGGTATTGCCTGCATATTTGATGGTTACTTTCTGGGAATAAATCAGCTGTGCCGCAACCGCAGCAATGTCGATTTCCTTCCAGCCATACGGAATTGCGCTGTATTTGCTCTGCACATCTGCCATAGATGTGGGCAGCTTTTTCGCATCCTGCATTTCCAGATATTCTTCCATTGCCAAAGCAGCATCACGGTTCGGCTCCATGCCTGGGAGCATGGTAACAGTACCAGTCAGAATCGCAATAATATCTGCATCACTGCCCGCATTTTCTGTAATCAGATCGAGCTTACTATATACATGAGCAACCAGATATTCCAATGACTGGTCAATTTTACTCTTGGCATTTCCACCTTTCATTTCCAGATGTTCCCCATCTACATAGAACTGTGCCCCTTCGATGGCATTTTGCAATTCTGTCATGGCACTCAGCTCGTATTTTCCGGCTTCATCCTGCTGATCGCTGATGATTTTCTGCACACTCTTTGGAAGCTGGCTTACGTTTCTCTGCTTTACATATTTACGAATCTTCATGGCAGATTCCAGCGATTCATAGTATGGCGTATCAGCCAGAACAACAATGGCTTCGTTGCCTTTGGATTCTGTCATCAGACGGAACTCTGTCTTTTCCGTGGTATCTGTCGCGACAGTAAGGAAACGCAAACGCATACCGCCTGTTGCCACACCGACCGTAATACCGTCTACCATCTGGTCGAACGCAAAGTCATATTTTCCATAGCGGAATTTCTTGGTTGTAAAAATATCACCGTAAATCATCTGGGCAATACGCTCCACGATAGAAGCGGTATCCACATTGGTATCCCGGATTTCACGCTGAATATCCTGTTCTTCATCTGTCAGGAAGTTATAAGTATCGCCTGTTCTGCCGATATAGTTCTGGCTGATCAGACGGTCAAGGCAGCCACGGACAGCTTCACGCATAATAATTTTATCCACACGAATATCATCTGCCATCAGAATAACGATATTATCCAGATTAGAAGGAATATCATCAATATACCGAATCAGATACAGAAGTTTCAGCACATCCACATCCTGCTGTTCGATACCATCACCATTGTCTGCGGCTTTCTGGCAGCGCTCAATGACTCGGCGAATAGAACCGTCCAGGAAAGTATGTACGGTATCATAAAAACGAAAGAATGGAACAAGTGCATATTCGTCCTTCTCCTGAATTTTCTGTGCCGCCTCCTGGAAGCCGGAAAGCATGGAACGCTCACCGCCGGAAAGATGCTTGCCGGAATTTCCGTGCTTACGGATTTCTGCAAATACCTTCTGCATAATGATAAACTGATACGGCACGAACGGGAAGTTCTCAGTGAACTCCCTCGAACCAGAATACCCTTTAATATCCAGAATGGAACCGCTGAAGCTGAACAGGTTACGCAAAACGGAATCATTCTGCTCATAAACATTTTCCAAATCAGCAGCTGCTTCTGGTTTCTTTTTCAAAATACGCTTCTGGATGACTTCATCCACAGAGGAAGAAGATAAGCTCAGTCTTGTTTTGAAACGAGCCTGAATACGGGAGAACTCATCGGCACGAACTTTGATGATTTCATCAATCGCTTCCTGTCCGGTGCAGATGACCCAAATCTTACCTTCGCACTCACTGCCGATCTTTTCTGTCAGAGACTGGAGATTCAAAAGCATATCGGTATCTGTACCAACATACTGGCCAACCTCGTCAATCATAAACAGCAGACGGAAGTTCGCCGGTTTGGTATCCACATAGGCTTTCATATCTTCTACAAGCTGTGCGATAGAAATTTCTGTTGCGGTTTTATCATTGAACCAGCCTCGTGCATCGTCTTCGCTCATATCCAAAACTTCCATCAGAGTTGGGATAATGAACTTGCCATTGAACGCAAATGCACGACGCATTTCCAGCCAGGATTTTCCTTTTTTTTCCTCAAAAACTCTGCAAAACTCCTCCGTCTTTCCCTGTTGGTCAATATAACGCTCCATCATGGCAACTTTCAGATTTTCACCGTAAAATCCCAGATGGTTATAAAACATTTTAGCGAAAACACGGAGGACAGCAGTCTTGTCTTTATTGCTGAATCCTTCGATGTCGATATTAAACAGAATTGTCTCTGTCTGTCCCTTGGTGGCACGATCAATCAGCATAAAGGTTGCCGGATCATCTTCAAATTTTTTACGGAAACGCTCTACACTGCGGACACCCTTTACTTCTTTATTTTTCAGAAGATAAGAAAGCATTTTCAGGAAATGAGATTTACCACTTCCAAAGAAACCTGAGATCCACACACCCATATCGGCTGTGGGCTGATCAAAGGCATCCCCGTAATAATTGAAAAATGTAATAAAATGTTTTTTCAATTCTCTGGTGATGACGTATTCATTTAACTCCTGTTCAATTACATCGTCAGCAGCCTGATCTACTTTAATTACACCATTGATTTTGCGGTTGATGTCGTCCGCAAACATATCTCGAATCTTCATGGCTTTATCCCCCTTAATCTATTATGGACTTTGTCCATAATCATCGTTCGCCGCTCGCCAAATATGCAAGCATATTTTTCTCGCTAACACTCACTCTATCACGTTGAATGCCCGGTAATAATCATTTGGTGTCAGACGATTGAACAGTTTTACATGGCGACCGTCAAACTCACCCGGATACATAACAAGAATCGGAACATCCGAAAAATACGGCTGCAAAGCTTCCAGTAATGTATGGATTCTCATAAATGGAAATACTTCACCCACACCCGTAAGCATCAGTACATCGCCTGGTTCATGTGGCTCGTACTGGATCTTATCAATAAACTCTCCATTGCCGATTGCGGAATTTAGCTGCTCCAGAAGATACACACTTCCATCAGCTTCTTCCATATCGGGAATTACATCTGTGATGTCCATGTCATCGCAGATAGAGAGAAATGTTTTATATAAATTGCAAATCTTCAAATGGCAATCCAGGGACTGATCGGTTTCCATCTGATTTACAAAATGCCGAACCACCATTTCATTTTCCGGCTCATAACAGAAGATTCTGATATTCACCTCATTGCTCAATCCCTTGCCTTCCAGGAACTCCGGCTCCTGAATCAATGCCCGAACTTTGTCCAGACGTTCTTTTATGTCACTCATTGGCTACCTCCTACACGAAATGCTTCACAGGAGCATTTCGTTGTACGCTTATGTGTATGAAAAGCAATTAAACGCTGGCAGTACCGCTGTATCGCCATTGCTTCTGATGGCATTCTCCAAAATAGGGTGCAGCCATACTGGATTCAAATGATCTGCCCCCCGATTGTCGAGATACTCCGTCTCCACAAGCACTCTGGCAATAATCTGTTTTAACTTTGTGATTGTGCTGTCGCTCCAGGACGCTACGGTATCATTCTGCTCCTGCAAACGCATAAAAAATGTATTCAAATCTATCTTACCAAAGGACGTGTCCCTTAACCGGTACTTCTCTCCAATGACTGTCAGCATAAACTCCCAAACAAGTCGGCTCTGCTTCATCATCGCATACAGGCAGATCTGCTTTGCTATCTCTGTCGGCTGCGATGCAATCGCAGAAACCAGAGTTTCATCTTCCAGAGCATGAAGTCGTTTCATACAGGCTTTTGCCATCCGTGTAATCGATTTTTCAGTTGGATACTGGAAAAGATTCTGCTCCACAATTTCTGTTACAATCGCTTCATCTGAGAGTCCTTCGCTCATCAGCTTTGCGGTGGAACGCATTTCATAGAAAAGGAACGGTTCTCTGGTCAAAGACGCTATATACGGATAAGAATGATCCATAATGTTTTGCCTCCTTACGGTTCCTCTTTTTTATCAGGAACAAATTCCATGATGTCTCCAACATCGCAATTTAATACGGAACAAATTTTTTCTAATACATCCATGCTGACATTTTCATCTTTAGACAGCTTCGACATTGTTGTCGTACTGAAACCAGTCTGCAAGCGCAAGTCTTTTTTTATCATGTCTTTATCAATCAGCATTTTCCACAGCTTTTTATAGCATACTGCCATATTGTCACCTCTTACCATTATTCCTGCTCAAAGTTCAGTATTCTCGTTACTTTCTCTACCTGTTACTTTCTCTATCATAGCATAGAAGTGCGAATAGTACAATCAAGATGTCAAAATTTCAAATTTATGCTTTACGAACTCGCAGTTCAGATTTGCCATTTTAGAAATTAGGTTTTAGAAATCAAGGGTTCACCCTGTTTTAAGCTCATTTTGTTTTCTTTTAAAAAAGACTTTCCAAGCAATACAATACCCACATTCAATCTTACCACTGCGTTCATTCCCGGAGCCAGATCTTTTTCAAGAAAGTCCTTTTCGGGAATCCAAAAGACCTGGCCTTCGGTTACAGACACCAGCATACCAGATATTCTGCCATAAGCAAGAAAAGAGCGTGCTGTTTTTTTAACTTCACTTTTATGATTAAAAAGATAAAATCTATAGAAGCAAATAAAATGAGACAATTTCAGGAGGAAATCTTATGCCAAAACCAAGAACTAAGACCGGCGAGAAAAACCTCATCAGCCGTCAATTAGTGGAACTTCGGAAACAACACCATTATTCCCAAAGGTATGTATCCTACCTTCTCCAACTTGCAGGCTATGACATGGATAAGAATGTGATCACCAGGATTGAAACAAACCAACGATACGTCACTGACCTGGAACTCCAGGCGCTCTCCCAAATCTTCCATGTCTCTTATGATTACCTCATAGACGGGAAAAACAAAGATGATCACACATAAAGCGATGCTTGATTGTAAAACTGATAGCAGCCCTGCCTAAGCCGGTTGGATATAAAATGTCCGTACTGCTTATGCAGGGCTGGAGATCAGGAAAAGCCCCGGAAAGTCAGGCGCAAATCTAAAGTGCTCCTGCATTATGAACTCAAGGACTTGTCGTTGATAGACAGGACGTTTTATGATTTAAACCCGGGAGCAATCTCTTTATTTAATGAGATACCGGAATCTGTGATTCATATTTCCGTGGAAATTGTGGATAAAGCAAAATCCTATTCCCAGATGAATTTAAGTGATTCGTTTGTATTTACTCTTGCGGATCATCTGCATTTCGCAACCATTATTATGGCTAAGACCAAAACACAGATCACACTGCCAATGCCTGTTGATGTTGGAAATGCGATCTATGCATATCTTTGTAATGGCAGGCCCGCGTCCAATGACCAGCATATTTTTATCCGAACGAAAGCGCCTTATGGAAAGTTGACTGGAAAAGTCTGTACAAAAGCCCTTTATCGGATCCTTCCGGAAAGAGAAGCAGTCAAAGGCGGCGGCTTTCATGTAACGCGTCGGACATTCGCAACAAATCTGCTGAGGAACCAGGCAGAAATTGATGCGGTGATGGATGCCCTTGGCCACCGGGATCCCACAAGTGTCATGAAATATCTTCTCCTTGATGAGGAAAGAAGCAAAAGCTGTGCATTGTCTTTGTCAATGCCGGGATTCCAATGAAGGGAGGCTTGGCATGAAGATAGCAGGATATGAATATCAGAGTTGTTTCGGCCCATACATACAACAGTTTTTGCAGGAAAAAAGAGATGCCGGGTTTATCTATGAATCTGAAGAATGGATCATGCAGTCAAAAGGTCGAAAAGACCGCATGGTCTATCTATCAGAAGATCTTACGGAGTTGCTGAGGGAGTATGTTTTTAAGCTGTCCTCAGTCTTTCTCTGCCAGTCGGTCTGGTTCTTTCCGGCCAGGAATCCCGAACAGCAGCTTAGCAACGTAACGATCGATAAAAGATTTCGTGACAGCTGGGCAAAAACTCCGTTTGCCAAAAACTGTGACCGAAACCCGACCGTCCATTGCCTCCGCCATAGTTTTGTCGTGAAGCGGATGAACCTCTGGATGGAAGAAGGGGTTTCCCTGAAAGAAATGCTGCCATTTTTAAGTAAATTTCTTGGCCATACAAGCCCGGAAGAGACGCTGTATTATTATCATCAGGTCGATTCCGCATAATATGCAGCCTTGACAAAACCTCTGCAAAAGTAATTCCGGAGGTGACCATAGATGAGTAAGAAAAAAAGCAAAGAGAAACTGTTCTTCTCAAAAACACTGGACTTCCTGGACCATTATCTGCCGGAGCAGGCCATGAAAAGCACCAACACGATTGAAACGTACAGAGATGCATTGACGATATTCAGAAGATATCTCTCGGATACTCTCCGGCTGTCTATCCGAACATTCTGTTTTAAAGACTGCACCCATGATCTTCTGTTAGAATTCTTACACCACCTGCATGAAAGTGGAAATGCCGCGACAACCTGTAATAACAGGCTCGCAGCCATCCGGGCCTATCTGTGGTATGCCGCGGGCAGTGATATCTCACTGCAGTCAGTTGCGCTGACAGCTTCACATGTCCCCTTTCTAAAAGTGCCAAAACGGATACGGGAGATCATAAAGGAAGAAGATCTGGCAGCATTATTATCGGCATCAGCGGGTACAAAAACCGGGAAACATGACCGGATGATACTGATCCTCCTGTATGATTCAGCTGTCAGGGTATCAGAATTGTTGTCCCTTGATGTACAGTCTGTCAATCTGGAATCAGCCATCCCCTATATCAGGATCTGCGGAAAAGGCGATAAAGAGCGGATCGTAAAGAAATATGCGGAACAGATACGTCCGGAACATCCGAATCTGCCCAAAAGCTGCTACCCGCATATGATCCGGAGGACAAAATCGACAAATATGTACCGGGATGGGGCAGAGTTGGAATTAATATCAAGAATACTTGGTCATTCATCAACAGAAACCACCAAGATTTATGCCATCCCTTCCGTTAAAATGATGCGGAATGTAATGGAAACAGGAAAACTAGCAACGGATGAGACACCCCAATGGCCAGATGAGGAGGCAGAATTGGCCAGACAATGTGAATTGCGCTAAAAAGTTATCCTTATCTTTTCAAGAAAAAACTGCATAAATGCGCTATTTCTTAAAAAGATGAGGATAAAAATATCGTGAGAATAAGCCTGTGATCAGATAGAGCGTAAGTAAGAAATAATCCGTACCCGTTCATAAATCTATACATTTGGTAAAATATGTCCTAAAGATGAATATCGTTTCATCCGCACTTTGAAAAAAATCCACCTAACAGTTTCTGCTAAGTGGGTGTGCCCTCTGAGCGTTTGGTACGACAGTTTTCCGGTATTGTTTCAGACCATGGCAATAGTGGAAGAATCTCTTCTTTTGTCGGAATTGGCGCCAGATCTTTCATCTTTTCCGATAGATAGGTCAGATAATCATAAGGCTTGAGTCCGTTTAGGATTGCCGTTTCTGTTATGCTATATACGGTTGCACTGGCCTCTGCTCCTTTGATGCTCTTGGAAAACAGCCAGTTGCGGCGTCCTACTGCAAAGTTTTTAATGGCTCTCTCTGCGGCCGTATTATCAATACTCAAATGCCCATCATCTAAGTATCTTCTTAGGTATTGCTTCTGGTTTATCGTATACAAAACCGCTTCTCCTATTTTCGATGACCGGTCTACAGCATCCTCCAGAGAATGTAGCCACTCAAATAAGGCATCTAAAAGCG
>OFFP01001818.1_pt1 | contig 13615 bp, 10 predicted proteins | sample 1521431 | NCBI WGS metagenome assembly OFFP01 (sample SAMEA3504104, study PRJEB24116) | mouse gut metagenome | biome: mouse gut; feature: mouse-associated habitat; material: faeces | place: Denmark | collected 2011 | reverse complement strand
TGAAACGGGTCACCATTCAAGATATTGCGGACGCCCTGGGTGTTTCACGAAACACCGTGTCTAAGGCAATCAACAACTCTGACGGTCTGGCGGAGGCGACAAGGGAAAAAATTCTCCAGAAAGCGGTGGAAATGGGCTATAAGCAATTCTCCTATGTGGCCGCCCTCTCAGGAAATAGCAGGTTTGTTCCCTCCGGGGACTCTGAGCCCCCCGCCGCGGCCAGCGAAATTGCCGTGTTCACCGCAAACCTCTCCCTGCTGTCCAACCACTTCGCCATTCCCATGCTGGACCGGTTCAAGCAGGAGCTGTCTCAGCTGGGCTATTCGTTCAATATTTATAAGGTTGACCGGGAGAATCTGGCCCAGCACACCCTCCCGGCCACATTCGACCCGGAACGGGCCAGCGCCATCATGTGCATAGAGATGTTTGACCGGGCCTATGACGAGATGGTCTGCACGCTGGGACTGCCTGTGCTGTTCGTGGACGGCCCCCATAAGCGGTATGGCGATTCCCTCCCCGCCGACCAGCTGCTGATGGACAATACCACCGGGATTACCAAGCTGGTCCATGATTTATTGGGGAAGGGCATCCGGAAAATCGGCTTTATTGGCGATTATGAGCACTGCCAGTCCTTTTTTGAGCGCTATGTCGCCTTCCGTTCCGCTATGACCCTGGCCGGCGTCCCCGTGGACGAGGCGTTCTGTATCAAGCGGCATTCCACGGATATGGATGTCCCCCTCTCCGCCCTGCCGGAGCTGCCGGAGGTGTTTCTCTGCGCCAACGACTTTATCGCCGTGGACACCATGCAGGCGCTGCGCAAGCTGGGCAAATCGGTCCCAGGCGATATCCTTTTATGCGGGTTCGACGACGCCCCGGAATCCAGGATCATGACCCCGGCGCTGACCACCGTCCACATCCACACCCAGATCATGGCCTTTACCGCCCTCCATCTCTTGCTGTCCAGAATGAAAGAGCCCTATCTGGACTACCGGACCGTCTATACGGCTACTGAGCTGATCTGCCGGGATTCCACAAAGCTGACCGTGAAGGAGGAAGTGAAATGAAATTTCTTTCCTACGACAGTCCCTTTGGCCAGCTGATGATGAAGCTGTGCTACAGCTGCTGTCTGAATATCCTCTGGTTCCTCTGCTGCATCCCCATCGTTACCATTGGGGCGTCCACCACGGCGCTGTACTACACCTCCCTGAAAATCGTCCGGGGGGAGGACCACGCCTTGACCCGCATGTTCTTCCGCTCCTTCCGGGAAAATTTCCGCCAGTCCACCGTCCTGTGGCTGATCCTGCTGGCCGTTGGCGGGCTGCTGGCCAGCGACGGATACATCGTGTACCATCTCCGCGCCTCCTCCACCGGCGCCGCCGCCGTTCTGTGGACCTTGATCCTGGCCCTGGTGATCGCCGCGGCGGTGGCTTACACCATCGTTTTGCTGTTTGTCTTTCCCCTGGTGGCCAGCGTCTCCAACACCAACTGGGCTATGCTGAAAAATTCCTTTTTCATTGGGACTCACTATCTCTTTTGCACCATTCTGGTGTTTGCAGTACATTTTGCCATGTTCTTTCTGGTGGTCAGCGTATTTACCCCGCTGATTATCTTCGGAGAGGGCTTGTGCGCCCTGCTCAGCGCCTATCTGATGAACAATGTGCTGCGCGCCTGCTCCTATGACCCGGAGGAGGAGGGCGCCCCGGAGGCTGGTGGGGACATATGAGTCTTACAAAAGAGGAAACGGCCGCCCGGAGGGCGGCCTTTCAAAAAATGAGCCTGGCTGGCAAAACGGAGTATATCTTTACCTACTTTAAGCTTCCGATCCTGCTAGGTCTTATCGCACTGTATCTGGTATGCTCCGCGGCGTACCGGCAAATCACAAAAAAAGAAGTTATTTTGTACACGGCCCACATCAATATTTCTGTTGGGGATGAGCTGGAAGCCCGGCTGACCGGGGGATTTCTCTCCACCAGCGGGGCCGATCCCAAACGGGCTGAGATCGACCTGTCCCGGGGGCTCTATTTGTCGGACGACCCCGCTCCCGAGGACCACGAATATCAGTACGCATCCAGCCTGAAGCTCATGGCCGCCATCAATGCGGAGCAGATGGACGTCGTCCTGATGAACCAGGAGGGGTATGATATTTTTTCCCAGAGGGGCTATCTCCTTGACCTGTCCGGCCTGCTCACTTCGGACGGCGCCCTGTACCGCCGTCTGGAGCCTCACCTGGCCGTGAACACAGTGATCCTGGAGGACAACTCCATTGAATACACCCTCAACCAGGCGGAGCAGTACAGGGCGGTGACGGAGGAGGTCGTAAACGGGCTCGACCTCTCCCAGTTCCCCCTGTTTCAGGGTGCCGGCTTCTCGGAGCCTGTATATCTGGGCGTGGTGGGCAACAGCCCCCGGCTTCCCGCCGTTGTCCAGTATATTGCGTATTTGGCATCGTAATCTGCCCAAACGGGGAGCGGGACAGGCGGTGAGATCCGCTTGTCCCGCTCTGATCGGAGCAGCCCTTTTTATGACATTTTTTTCAACAGCCTTCTGTTTGCCGGATCATCATAGTCCTTATACGTTCCGTCATCGTCATACAGCAGATATTCAGCACCTGGATACCCCAGCAGTTCAAGGGCGTCTGTCTGAAGCTCCGCCACGCATTCGGCCGCCTTGGCAACTGGGATACATTTCCCGGAGCGAATAAACAGAGGCACTTCATTCAAGGCAATTTCCACGTAGTGGTGCCCCGGAGACAACGTCTCTTGATGGATGGAGCCGTCGGGCATGAACTTGACGAACCGCATTTCTTCCGGCAGATAGACATACCGTCCCTTCGCGTTCTGGGTATAGACGGGGGTGATCATGATCTCCCCGCCCAGCATCAGCTGGTCCTCCACCCGGGGAGCGAACGTGTCCCGTGGATACGCAAAGGCCAGGGGCTTGAAATACAGATCGTCCGAGAGGGCCGCTTTCATATATTCGCTGTAAAGATAAGGCAGCAAACGGTAGCGGACCCCCACAATGTGGCGGAAATCCTCCACACCCTCAAATTGATAGCACTCCTGCTCCCTTGTGTCGATGGCGGAGTGATTCCGCATCAGCGGCGTGAACACACCGAAAGCCAGCCAGCGCAGCAGAAGGTCCCGGGTCGTGTGGTCGCCAAAGCCGCCCAGATCCGCTCCTGTGTACAAAAAGCCGCACATATTCAGAGCCGGCATCATTTGCAGATTCAGCAGGATATGGCTCCACCAGGACTTGTTGTCTCCGGTCCAGATCCCACCGCAGCGGTGCATTCCAATGTAGGAGGAGCGGGAAAACAGCAGAAACCGCTTGTCTGGAGCAATCCGCTCAAAGCCCTCGTCCGCCGCCCGGGTCATATTATAGCCAAACAGATTATGTACCTTATCATGGCGGACCATGCGGCCGTCTACCTGATGATAGAAAGCCTTGTAATAATCCTGATGATTCTGAAGCCCTGTCAGCGCCTCTCGGACCTGAAACATGGATACCGCGCCCGTCTCATCCTCCATATATTCCCGCATCAGCCGGGATGCCGCCTCCAGCCCCTCCGGCGTATAAAAGATTGCGGGCTCGTTCATATCGTTCCAGAAGCCCTCGATACCCTGTTCAATGAGGGAACGGTAGCAACTGCCGAACCAGCGCCTGGCCTCCGGATTCAAGACGTCCGGAAAGTGAGTATCTCCCGGCCATACCGCCGCCACAAAATCGCTGCCGTCCGCCCTTTTGCAGAAATATCCGTTTTTGACCCCCTCCTCATAGACCGGATAACCTTTCTCTACCTTGACTCCCGCGTCGATAATGGGGATCAGTCTGATGTTTCGCTCCTTCATTTCCTTGACAAATGCGGGGAAATCCACAAATTCCTCTCCGTTTACGGTGAAATCCTTAAAATCCTGCATATAGTCGATATCCATGTAGAGCATATCGATGGGGATGTGATTTGCGCGGTATCCGTCCGCGACCCGCCGGAAATCCTCCTTTGTCCGGTAGCCCCACCGGCTTTGGCCGAATCCAAAGGCGAATTTAGGCGGGATATAGCTCCTCCCGATGATTTTCCGGAACTGCTTCACCACCTCATAGGGCGTTTCCCCTTCGATCACATATAAATATAGATCTGCCTCCTGGCAGCTGATCTCCAAAATATCGGAACATGTATAGCCGATATCAAAGGTGACCTTGGCGGGATGATCCACAAACAGGCCAAAATTTTGTTCTCCCGCTATCACGATGAAGTTGTGGGCGCCGTACAGGGACTGTGTGCTCTCCATATGGTGCGGGTCGTCCGAGGCATGGCTGATGTAGCGATGTCCCCGCTTGTTGATCCCCCTGACTGCCTCGCCCAGCCCATAGACGATATCATCCTTGGCCAGCTCATACCGCCAGCGAAAGCCGTTTTGAAGGCTGACCGTTCCGAGGGGAGGGGCTTCTTCCGTCTCTTTTATATGTTCGGCCACGGCCTCAGTCTCAAAGGGATGCCCGTACTTGAATTTCCAAATCATAGCCATGCGCTCCTTTCGTCTGCCGCAAATGGATTACAGCTTCTCTTGCGAGTACTGTGCGTTTACTATAACAGAGCTGCAGAGCTTTGACAACACGAGAATAAAATTTTAATGCCGTATGAGGTCACAAAATGAAATCCTACTTATTTGTCGCCAAAATCAGAATACAAACCGCGCTGGCCTACCGGTTCAACGTGATCTCCACCATTCTGATCCAGTGCCTAATCATGTACGCCATGTCCTGCTTCTGGGCCGCCGCCTATAGTGGCGCCGAGAAGGTGTCCGGCGCGAGCCAGCGGGACATGATCACCTACACCACCATTTCTGTCATCATGGGGAACCTGCTGACCATGGGCGTCCAGAACCGGATCGCTCGAAGCGTCCGGACGGGCAGCGTGGCCCTGGACCTGCTCAAGCCGGTCAATATCTACGGAATCTATCTGGCGGAGGACCTGGGTGACTGCGCCGCCGCCTTCTTCCAGAAGGCCGTCCCCCTGCTTCTGGTGGGGACGGTCCTGTTCGGGTTCCCCATGCCCGCGTCAGCCGTTCACCTCCTGCTGTTTCTGTTCAGCTTTGCCATCGGCTACCTCATCAACTGGATTCTGGCGGCCCTGCTGGGGCTGTGCGCCTTTAAGACGCTGACCCTTGGCCCGTTGGTCAACGCCAAGGGCTTCATCATGAAGCTGCTCTCCGGCAGTATTTTTCCCCTGTGGTTTTTCCCCGCCGGGTTTCGCCGGGTACTGGAGGCGCTGCCCTTCATGAACATCTACCAGCTCCCCCTGGGCATCTACATCGGGCAGTACGCGATGGATGAGATCATGCTCCGCACAGCGCTCCAGCTGTTCTGGTGCGCGGCGCTGTGGGTCCTGTTTGACGTACTGCAAAAGAAAATGGCGGCAGCCATACTGATTCAAGGAGGTTGAGCGCGGTGAAAACCATACGATATTACGCCTCTGTGGCCGCTATCTCCATCCGGCAGTCCATCCAATCCCGGCTGGAGTACCCCTTTATGCTCATCGGCCATGTGTTGGCCAACTGCATCCAGTGGGTGATAGGCTTTGCCACCATCAAGTTCGTGGTGGATTCCTTTGGCAGCCTGGGCGGCTGGGGATATGAAAGCCTGGCATTCCTGTACGGCATGTCCGTGCTGAGCCATGGGCTGGCAGTGGTGTTTTTTATCCAGACATGGTACATGCCTTACTGCGTGGTAGAGGGAGAGTATGACATGTTTTTACTGCGGCCCATGGGAGTGCTGTTTCAGTTTCTGTTCGAGGATTTCAATCTGATCGGCATCACCGACATGATCCCCGGGCTGATGGTATTTTTCTATGGGTGCGCAAAGGTGCATCTGGAAGTAAACGCCGCGAACATTGCTCTGATCTTGTTTACTCTGGCCGGCGGGACCTTGATCCGGGGCGCGGTGTGGATCTTCTGCGGCTCCCTCTCGTTCTGGACGAAGAGTACGGCAAATTTTACGGATATGGTGGGAGCGCTTTTTGAACGGGTGTCCATGTATCCGCTTACTATATATCCGAAATGGACGCAGGCGCTGTTCACATTCCTTCTGCCCCTGGCGTGGATCACTTTCTATCCGGTTAAAGACATTCTGGAAATGGAGGGGAGCGTCATTCCGGTTCCTATGGCAGTCATCGGCCTGGGGGTGGGCGCGGTCATGTTCGCCCTGAGCTGCGGACTGTTTCGGATCGGAATGCGCAGATATGAGAGCGCCGGGAGCTGAGGAACTGCTAAGGAACTGTATGGAAATAACTTGCCGCATTGCGCGGCTCCTGAGAGTTTCCGAGAGTGTTTCCTAAGACATGGAGGAGAAATTTTCATGAATATTATAGAAGTCAGCCATTTGGTAAAGGAATACAAGAAGATCAAAAAAGAGAGGGGACTGTACGGAGCGGTGAAAAATCTGTTTGTGCAGGACGTACAGTATGTAAGGGCTGTGGATGATATTTCCTTTGAGGTGGAAAAAGGGGATATTGTGGCTTACATCGGCCCCAACGGCGCGGGAAAAAGTACCACGGTGAAGATGCTCTCCGGTATTCTGCAGCCCACTGCGGGAGAGATTCTGATTGACGGCATTTCTCCGCAGAAGGACCGCAGGCGGGTGGTTAGGAACCTGGGCGTTGTATTCGGGCAGCGCAGCCAGCTCAACTGGAACCTGCGTCTGGGCGAGACCTTCGACCTGCTCAAAAGGATCTACCAGATTGAGGATGGGCTTTATGACAGGAACCTGAGGATGCTGGATGAGATCTTTCGATTCCGTGAATTTATCGACACTCCGGTGCGCCAGCTTTCCCTGGGACAGCGGATGAGAGGGGACCTGGCGGCGGCAATGCTCCACTCCCCGCAGATCTTATTCCTGGATGAACCGACCATCGGCCTGGACGTAGAGGCAAAATATTCTGTCCGAAAGTTCATCAGGGAGATCAACCAGCGCAGCGGGACGACCATCATCCTGACCACCCATGACCTGGGGGATGTCCAGGAGCTGTGCAGGCGGCTGATCATCATCAATGAGGGAAAGATCATCGAGGATGGCTCACTGGACAGTCTGGTGGACCGGATCGCGCCCTATCGGCAGCTTGTGATCGACTTTTATCATCCCGCCGTTATCCGGCACCCGAAAGCGGAGCTGGTGTCCGTGGAGGAAGCCAGGGCTGTGTACAAATTCAAAAAGGACGAGATCACTGCGGCCCGCCTGATCGAGGATATTTCCCATACCGCGCCGATCAAGGAGGTAGGGCTTAAGGAGGCCAGGATTGATGATATCATAAGGACGGCATATTCTGGAAACGTTCCTCAATAAAAATACTTACGGCCAAATATTTCGGCACTTAGTCTGGCAGCGGCTGAATTCTTTGGAGCGGACAATCGTGTAAGGTAGTCATGTTCACCATTGTAGTGTGTGACTGACCGGATGCCCGGCAGCGGGGGACAGTGAATACAGCTCCTTATCCCCCGAGGACATCCTGTTTTGGCCATACGGCCGTTTCATAAAGCATCTTCTAAGGAACGATTATAGCCCCCAAGCATACCCTTGTAAAGCGAAAAAATGACTGTTGGCAATTCTAACTGGCGCCCTGCAACGGCGGCTGGTTCACATCAATGACGCCATAGCGAACTCATCCAGACCGCCCTGCTCCTTTTCCTGGCCGGACTCTTGCGGAACCTGGCTCATACGGGCTTCGGCTTTGCTGATCAAGGCTTCCACCTTGGCAATCTCTGATTCATCGCACCAGCCCTTTTCCAGACCGGCTTTGCAGTCGGAAAGATCCTTTTGCAGCAGCGACAGCACCTGCTGGAGCTGCCCACGGCTTTTTGCCGCCGCGATCTGTCTCATCCGTTTTCCCACGTTGACGGCGACCTTGCCGCCCTGCTCCTCGGAGACCTCCGGGTCGTCCTGCTTTTCAGCGATTTCCGTTTCCTCCTGCTCCTTTGACGCACTCTGTTTTTCCCGCGCTTCTATGCCGGAGCCGGCCTGCTCCCGCGCTTCCTGTTCCAGCACCGCGGCCAGCCGGCCTTCGGGTGAGATTTCCAGATCGTCTTCCCTCAGATCCGGATACGTTTTCTCTGTTGTTTCCGTGCGTGATCCCTTTTCCTCTTTCTCGGCCTTTTCCAATTTTTTGATATCAAAAAATTTCTCATTGACCGGATTTCTATAAATATTGTTTCGTCCTGAAATATACATTAGACCATCCTCCTATTTTTGCGGGCGCTTCCGGAGACTCCCCTGCACCCATTTATGACTTTTCCTGAACCATGACCGTAACACGAAAGACCTGGTTCTCCGGACAGACCTCCACCTCTCCCATATATTTCTCCGCGATCCGCCGCACGTTGGTCAGGCCGATGCCATGCATGGACACATCCGTTTTTTTATCCGTGACAGGCAGGCCGTCCGCTCCAAATACCAGATCTCCCACAAAAGAATTTTTCGCCTCGATCAGAAGAAAGCGCCCTTTCCGCCTCCCTGCCAGGGAGATAAAACGCTCCCCTTCCGATATCTTTTCACAGGCCTCCAGCGCGTTTTGAAGCAGATTTTGAAGAACGATCCCCACATCAAACGCGTCAAAGCTTCCGGAATCCGGATAGTGAAAATCTGTCCGGAAAGGAATCCCCTGTTCTTCGCATTGCTGCCTCTTATCATTGATGATCACATCCGTGATCGGATTTCCTGTACGAAGTGTCAGCTCAAAGCCGCCCATACTCTCGTCCATCCGAAAAATGTAATCCTCCGCACAGGCGTATTCTCCGTTATGGATCATTCCTTTGATATTGTTCAGATGCCCGCGTGTTTCATGCCTGATCCGCCGGATCTGGCTGTAAAACTGCTCCGCCTCCTGGATTCGCGCCCGGATTGCCTGAACCTGCTGGCGCTCCACGAAAGCGGCGGCCTGTTCTTCCCGAAGCGCGGCCATTTCCTGCTGGAACAGGATGGTCAGATAACCTCCCATGTAAAACAGCAGGGCAAGCAGCGGCACAACCGCCAGAAATACCGGATGCCGTTCATAAAGCTGAAGCAGCCGGCCATCCTTAATCTCATATAGAAGCCGGGCGATCATCTGCCCAAATAAGATTCCCGCGGCCGGGATCAGGCTCATATAGAACAGCTCCAGCAGGCCTGACGGCAGGAACTGTCCCGGCACATCAGGAAATCGGCCGCTGCTGCTGTGCTCCCACATATCAGAATACACGCCGCTGGTGTGCTCCGCCGAAAATGTATATCCCGGCGTTTGTCTTTGTATTCGGCGCAGAAGAGCATAGAGCATGATGATAAATAAAACGAGATGTGAGAGAAGGAGCAGCGTCAGCAGGACCGTGGCGCGTAAGTAAATGGCCTCCGGGGGTTCCACTGGCTCAGGAACGATCTCTTCTCCTATGAAAAACAGGCTTTCTACCATCAAACCGCTGGATATCTTGGCATTCCAGTAAAGCAGCCCCAGAAGAAAGGCCATATTTTTTCCAAGCCCCAGAGCCTTCGATGCTGCCGTCAAAAACAGGAGCAGCACCAGGATAAACGAACCCTGCGGGGCGGCGATCCTACTCAAAAACAAAGATGTCGAAAGGTATACGCAAAAGACGGCCGCGCCCTTTTTCCGCCGGTGCTCCCGCTCCCCCATAAAGGGGCATAAAAACAAAGTCAGACAGACTGCGTACAGCAGTTCCGCTCCGACGGCATAAGCCTGATGAAAGATTTGAAATCCTGTTTCGCTCATAGGCCGGCTCCTTTTTTCAGAAAGCGGAGATACGCTTTTGCAAAATCCGGATACTTATACTTGGAGAGCAGCAGCTTTTCTCCATTTGTTAAGGCTACCTCCGTTTTGCTGTACCCACTCACATAGGAGAGATTGACCAGATACCCTTTGTGGATTCGGAAAAAATGTTCCTGCAGTTCCAGCTCCAGATCCCGGATTTTCATGTAGCAGGCAAATTCCCCGTCCTTCATATGCAGGATGGCCTTATGGTTGCTGCTCTCGATGTAATAAATATTGTCCAATGGAACGATCTTATTTGTACCGGCAAACCGGAGCACGAGCGGGCGGGCTGTCTGAGGAGTTTTCCGCCCGGCCATGACCTGCTCAGCCGCGCGGGCGAAGACACCGGCAAACTTCCCTTCGTCCACAGGCTTTACCAGATAGTGGAAGGCCCCCACGTCAAAAGCGTCAAATACATACTGCTCATAGCCGGTCACAAAAATGATCACCGGCTGTACCGCCGCCCCCTGTTCCCGGATCCTTCGGGCCAGAGTCATCCCGTCTGATCCGGAACCGTCCGGATCCAGCGCGATGTCCAGAAAAAGGATATCGATATCCTTCTGATCCGCAAGATATTCATCCGCAGAAGCATATTCCGCGATCTCACATGGACAGGGCTGCGCCTGAATCAGTGACGAGAGGTAGGCGCGGGTCTTGGGCTCATCATCACAAATCGCTGTTCTTATCATGTTGATTTTCCTCTATGTCTGTCGGAGCATTTCCGTAAACTTCCCTGCACCCATCTCACAAATCTGGGGACAAAGAATTTCCGAGAATACTCTATCTGTTTTTTCGTTCAAACCGGTCCCGGAATAAACCCGTTCGGCGTGACTGGACGGTTTTGGGGCGCGACCGGACCGGGAAGGTTCATTCAGCAGATACGTTACAGTTCACGGTCCAACCGGCCGCGAACTGTAACGTATCCAGCCCATTGAAAAGTCGCCTGACGGCGAGGGGCTGGATATTATTACAAATGTAACTTTATTGGCCGGACGCCGTGTGAACAGTAACGCATATTCTGCGTGTACCATTACTCATTATTGTAACGGCTGGATATGTTTTATGTAAAGGGAAAAAACAGAAGGTTGAAGCCGGAGGTCTCTTCCTGTATAATGAGGAAAAGCATGATCGGATATATATGGTAATGATTCGGAACGGAATGAGGGAGGAGCCATGATAAAAGTATTTTTGGTGGAGGATGAGACGATCATCCGGCAGGGAATACGCAACAATATCGACTGGGGAGCCCATGGGCTGGAACTCGTTGGGGAAGCGGAGGACGGGGAGTATGCCTATCCCATGATATTGAAGAGCCGGCCGGACATTTTGCTGACAGACGTGAAAATGCCCTTTATGGACGGGCTGGAGCTGAGCCATCTGGTAAGGAAGCAGCTTCCGGGGACCAAGATCATCATTCTCAGCGGATATGATGAATTTGAGTATGCCAAGGAGGCGATCAAGATTGGGATCAGCGATTATCTGCTTAAGCCCGTTACACCTTCTGCGCTGATCGACGCATTAAAAAAGGCGGCCGAGGGGATCCGGGAGGAACGGGAGCATTCACGGCTGCTGGAGCGGTATTTTGTAGATTACGAAAAATATATGAAATTTCCTGACAAAACGGATTACAACGGAGTGGACCGCAAGCTCATCGAAAACTTTTTAAAGACCGGGGACCTTGACGAGTGCGGGCTGTTTATCGATGAATATTTTGAAGCCATGGGGAAGGAAAATTACATGTCCCTGCTGCTGCGTCAGTATATGGCCATGGATATTTTTTACTGCGTCCGGGAATTTGTAAAATCTATCCATGCAGAGGAGGCGGAGAACGCCCCGGAGTGGACGGACCTGAAGCGTCTGGCAAAGGCGATCGAAAATACGCAGAGTACGATGGACTATCTGAAGGACCTTTTTACTTCCGCGCTGGCCATAAGGGATAAAAGCTCCGGAGACCGCTACGGCCAGATCATCCGGGAGGCCAGGGATTATATCGCGGAGCATTTTGGCAGCAGCGACTTTTCGCTGAACCGGATCGCGGAATACATAGGTGTGAGCTCCAGTTATTTCAGTTCGATCTTTAAGCAGGGGACGGGGCAGACTCTGATGGAATATCTGACCAGGGTACGGATCGACAAGGCCTGCGAGCTTTTAAAATGTACAAACCTGCGGACGGCGGAGATCGGCGAGAAGGTGGGCTACAGCGATCCCCATTATTTCAGCACGGCATTTAAAAAGGTCATGGGACAGTCTCCGAAGGAATTTCGGGTCGGCACATCAGGAAAAGTGAGGACGGAGCATTGAAGGCAGAAAAGATGGAAGGAAGGAGGGCCCGGCGTTTCACATTGAATATGCGCCTGGCACTTCTTTTGTTTGTTACGGCAATCCCGCTGACAGCCATGATGCTGGGGATACTGAATATGATCAAAGATTATTCGGACTCCTATAATGAGATCATAGCCAACCTGAAGGTGGCAAATGAATTTAATATCAAGTTTAAGGAGGATATGGAATACTCCATGTACCGGGTCATGATCGGCCTGATCGATGCCTCCAAGTTTGAGGACGGGGATATTCTGGAGGGGTCCACGAAATATGCTACGGTGGTGAAGAACCCGATCAATATGATCGAATCGGCCCGGCATTCCTTCGGGACCGTGATCGACCGGGTGCCGGGCACGGACAGCGATATCAAGATCAAGGGGATCCTGTCCTGCCTTGACGCCCTGGAAACGGCGGTGAAACGCATGATCGAAAATTCCTCCGTGCCGGGGGCCTACCAGGAGAGTGAGACGATCTGGGAAAATGATATCAAGGGCCTCTGTTCCATGATCCAGGACTATATCACACAGTATAACTATTATGAACTGATCAATTTGGAGAAGATCCAAAAACAGCTGGAAGAGCAGATGCAGCAAAGCGTCCGGATCTTCATTGCCCTGCTGGTGGCGGTCCTGGCAGCAGGCTTCGGCCTGTCAACCATGATCACGAAATCCGTGACCACCCCCATCAATTCCCTGCGCCAGACGGCGGAGAGGTTTGGTATGGGGGATCTGGAGGTGCGGGCCAGGATGTATGCCCTGGAAGAGATCAATGTGCTTGCCAGGACGTTCAATACAATGAGCGACAAGATATCAGAGCTTATGGAGAGGACAAAACAAGAGCAGAAAAATCTGCGTGAGGCGGAACTGAGGCTTCACCAGGAACAGATCAATCCGCATTTCCTCTATAATACGCTGGATTCGATCGTGTGGCTGGCTGAAGGCGGGAACAAGCAGCAGGTTGTGGAGATGACCGCGGATCTGAGTGATTTTTTCCGGACCGTCCTTTCCGGCGGAAATGATTATATTACCGTGAAGGAAGAGGAGAGCCATATCCGGAGCTATCTGAAGATCCAGAAGATCCGTTATGAAAATATCCTGGATTATGTGATCTGTATCGACCCGGAGATCAAGGAACAGGTCATCCTCAAGATGACTCTGCAGCCCATCGTGGAAAATGCCCTGTATCACGGGATCAAAAATAAGAGAGGCGGTGGGAGGATCACCATCCGGGGCTATGGAGAGGGGGAACATATCGTATTTGAAGTGGAGGACAACGGGATCGGTATGGATGCTGCAGACCTGGAAGAGCTTAAGAAAAAGCTCCGGGGAGAAAAAAGCAGGCTGGATTCCGGGAAAGGAGGTTTTGGACTGAACAATGTGGCGCAGAGGATCCGGATGTACTATGGGGACAGGTCCGAGATCACGATCACATCCCGGAAGGAGGAGGGTACCTGCGTCAGGGTCCGCCTGGGCCGTTCCATAGCGGAAGGCTGGAAGGAGGACGGAAAAC
>OFFP01001815.1_pt1 | contig 13635 bp, 9 predicted proteins | sample 1521431 | NCBI WGS metagenome assembly OFFP01 (sample SAMEA3504104, study PRJEB24116) | mouse gut metagenome | biome: mouse gut; feature: mouse-associated habitat; material: faeces | place: Denmark | collected 2011 | reverse complement strand
GGCAAGGCTTACGGAGTACAAGAAGTATCGTCCGAATTCCGAATATCACGAGGGACGCGGAGTATGGTCGGTGAAAGTAGATATTGCCCTTCCATGTGCGACGCAGAATGAACTTCATCTTGAGGATGCGAAGATGCTTGTGGAGAATGGCTGCTTTATCGTTGCAGAGGGCGCCAATATGCCGACAACTTTGGAGGCGACGGAATATCTGCAGGAACATGGCGTGCTGTTTGCTCCCGGCAAGGCTGCGAATGCAGGAGGAGTTGCAACATCCGCGCTTGAGATGTCCCAGAACAGTGAGCGTCTGAGCTGGACTTTTGATGAGGTGGATGAAAAACTGAAGAAGATCATGGTAAATATCTGCCATAATATGGCAGATGCGGCAGAGCGTTATGGTGCGGCAGGTAATTATGTTGTTGGCGCTAATATTGCAGGCTTCGAGAAGGTTGTAGACGCTATGACTGCACAGGGGATCGTATAAGAGAGCGGATATAGGCAATTTGAAGGCAGTTCGGAGGTATCTTCGGGCTGCCTTTTATAGATTTGGAAGAAGAGGGTATGACGTGGAAGTAGTTTGAAGTAAAAGTAATTTGAAGTAAAAGTGGTTTGATGTAAAATAGATTGATATAAAAATAAGAGACATCATCTGCCTCTTATCTCTGTTCTGTATGAAATAGCGGGAACTGGATTTGAACCAGCGACACCACGGGTATGAACCGTGTGCTCTAGCCAACTGAGCTATTCCGCCATATATACTTTTGAGAAAATCCTGGGGCCTATAGGGCTCGAACCTATGACCCTCTGCTTGTAAGGCAGATGCTCTCCCAGCTGAGCTAAGATCCCTTTCTGAGCAAGTCCCTATCTCGAACCTGCTCCGCTATTATACTATTGTTAGATGTGTTTTGTCAACACCTTTTTACAAATTTTTCAAATAAATTTTTTGCAGGTGTTCTACTTTAGAAGACATGTTGTCTATGAGAAGATCTGCAATGGTAACGGCTGCCATGGATTCTACTACGACTACGGCACGCGGGACAATGACCGGATCATGCCTTCCTGTGACGGTTATGTTTGTGGTATTGCCATAGATATCTATGGTTTCCTGTTCCTTGGCAATGGAAGGGGTTGGCTTTATCGCCGCTCTTAATATGACCCTGCTTCCGTCGCTTAATCCGCCAAGTACTCCTCCGGCATGATTGGAACGCTTTACGATCTGCCCGTTCTTTTCATAAAAAGAATCGTTATTGCTGCTGCCGCAAGCTTGCGCGGCTTGAAATCCATCTCCGATCTCGACGCCTTTGACGGCGCCGATCGACATAACCGCCTGTGCCAGACATGCATCCAGCTTGCGGAATACTGGTTCACCTATCCCGGTGGGCATGCCATCTATGATGCATTCTATGATCCCTCCGGAAGAATCCTGGTTCTTTATACATTCTTCCAGATAAAGCGCGGCGTCCTCGGCGTATGCGTTGCTCGGCATGTAGAGAGGATTCTCGCAGATCTCATTGAAGCGATAACTGTCTTCCGGTACCGTGATGCTGCCGATGGATTTTGTATAGGAAGTAAGGTGTATTCCAAGCTCTTCAAGGAGGAGCGACGCCACAGCGCCGGCTGCGACGCGTCCGATAGTCTCGCGTCCGGAGGTTCTTCCGCCTCCGCGGTAATCCCGAAAGCCGTATTTTTCATGAAAGGTATAATCGGCATGCCCCGGACGGAAGAAGTCCTGGATCTGTCCGTAGTCCTGGGAACGCTGGTCGGTGTTGCGGACGATAAGTGAGATGGCGGTTCCGGTCGTACAGCCTTTGAACACGCCGGAAAGTATCTCGACCTGATCGTCTTCCTTTCTTGAAGTGGTATATTTGCTCTGTCCAGGTTTCCTTCGGTTCAGGAACGCCTGGATACTGTCTTCCGTAAGAGGAAGCCCGGCGGGGCAGCCGTCGATCACAACACCGATGGCGGGACCGTGGGATTCGCCCCATGTGGTGACTGAAAATGAGTTTCCAAAAATTGATCCGGTCATAAGTATCTCTCCTTTAGATATTCTAATATATATTGAGTATTTATATTGGATATTTCCGCATACACTTAATTATAATAGAAAAATGGCAAAAATGATACGAAAAAATAATTGTAATATAATTGTAATATAATTGCAATATCTTCAGAAAATATTCATTATTTTTTTCGATGTTTTTCCTGTACTTTTAAAAGTATGCATATTATAATGTATAGGTATGAAATTTTTTTAGAGGAGTAGGTTGATGGGTAATAAGGATAAAAAGGCAGAAGAGGTTGACAGTAGAACGAAGACAGAAATTCAAGACGGCCTTGATAAATCTAACGCTTTTAAAGGGACGGATGACGATAATGGGACTTCACATAAAAAAAACACTCGTAAAAAACGTTCTGACCGCGCTGGCGTATCTGCTCATGACGATATATCTGGAACAAGCGGATCAGAGAAATCAAAGCGGATAAGAAGAGAGGATTCCCAGAGAAAAGAGAAGGGACCTTCGGCGGATGCATCTGAGGTACGCAGGAGAAAGCCTCCGAGAGAAGGCGGGAAGAGACCAGACAGGAGGAACAAGGGAGAAGAGTATGACGAGATCAGGGTGCTCGAAGAGTTGGACCTTGATGAAGAGGATAATATGGAGAAGAGAGGCACAAAGAGGAGAAAACGTAAGAAAGATAAGAACAGGAAAGGTATGAAGATAGCGGCGATCGTATTTGGAAGTATATTAGGCGTACTGATATTGGCGTATGTAGGGGTCGCGTTGTATTTTGACAGCCATTTTCTGTTCTTTACAAAAATAAATGGGACGGATTTTTCCACGAAGAATATTGAGCAGGTAGAAAGCTATATGAAGAAGCAGGTGTCGGATTATACACTGACGCTGGATAAATCAGACGGCGGACAAGAGACGATCAACGGCAGCGACATTGCGATCGAGTATGTTTCAGGAAATAAGCTTAAGAAGATCATGGAAGAGCAGGATAACTTCCTGTGGATCAAGTCCTTGTGGGAGCATCCCGAGATCGAGGCAGAGATTGGCGTGAAATATGATGCGGAAGCTCTTGCGGAAGTGGTCGCGAATCTTTCCTGTATGAATCCTGAGAACCAGACCGCATCCGTAGATGCATATCCGGCGTTTCAGGAGGGGCAGTTTGTCGTAGTACCGGAGGTTGTGGGCACACAGATCGATACGGAGGTATTCAACGCGAAGGTTGCGGAGGCGATCAATGGCTTCCAGCCGACTTTGAAACTTTCAGAGATCGGGTGCTATATTCTGCCGCGGTTTGTATCGGATTCGCCGGAAGTAGTGGCGGCAAAAGACGCGATGAACAGTTATCTCGGCGCGAATATCACCTATGATTTTAATCCGTATACAGAAGTAGTGGATGCGTCTGTCATATCGCAGTGGGTCAGCGCGGACGGCGAGATGAATGTCATGTTCGACGAAGGAGCCGTTCGGGCATTTGTCAAGGCTCTGGCGGAGAAGTATGATACGAAGGGAAAGACGAGGAATTTTACGACGGCTACGGGAAATGCCGTGACAATAGAAGGCGGAAGCTATGGATGGAGGATCGATCAGGAAGCGGAGTATAACGCCCTGATCGCGAATATCCAGAATGGCGAGACCGTGACACGGGAAGCGAATTACGCGAACCGCGCCGCAAGCCATGAAGGGAATGATATGGGCAGTACTTACGCGGAAGTAGATCTGTCTACGCAGCAGATGTATTTTATCCAGAACGGGCAGGTGGTGCTGCAGTCTGCTATTGTTACCGGTAATCCGAATAAAGGAAACGGAACGCCGCAGGGAGTCTATTCACTGGCGTATAAGGCGCTGGATCAGGTGCTCCGGGGAACGAAGCAACCGGACGGAAGTTATGAATATGAGACTCCGGTAAAATACTGGATGCCATTTAACGGCGGTATCGGATTCCATGACGCGACCTGGCAGTCGTCATTTGGAGGGAACAGATATCAGACACATGGATCTCATGGCTGTGTGAATCTGCCTTATGATATCGCGTCGCAGTTGTATCAGCTGATATCCGCAGGGACGCCTGTGGTCTGTCATTATTGATGAAGGAGAGTAAAGTGTACGAATTAATGAAAAGAGACGGCCTTGCCAAGAGGGGAAGGCTGCATACGATACATGGGGTCATTGAGACCCCTGTATTTATGAATGTAGGAACTGCAGCGGCTATCAAAGGAGCGGTAGCCACAACAGACTTGCAGGAGATCGGAACGCAGGTGGAGCTTTCGAATACTTACCATCTGCATGTCCGTCCCGGTGATGAAGTGGTGAAGCGATTGGGAGGGCTTCACAAGTTCATGGTGTGGGATAAGCCGATCCTCACGGATTCCGGCGGGTTCCAGGTATTTTCGCTGGCTGGGCTTAGGCAGATCAAGGAAGAGGGCGTGTATTTTCATTCTCATGTGGACGGCAGGAAGATCTTCATGGGGCCGGAAGAAAGCATGCGGATACAATCGAACCTGGCATCTACGATCGCCATGGCATTTGACGAGTGTCCTTCCAGTGTGGCAGACAGAGCGTATATGGAGAGATCGGTAGCGAGGACGACACGCTGGCTTGCACGGTGCAAGCAGGAGATGGACAGGCTGAACCAACTTCCGGATACCATTAATCAGAAGCAGATGTTATTTGGGATCAACCAGGGGGGGATCTATGAAGATATCCGTATCCGCCACGCACAGGAGATTACGAAGCTTGGGCTTGATGGTTATGCGGTCGGCGGGCTTGCCGTGGGGGAGTCCCACGAAGAGATGTACCGGATCCTGGATGGAGTCGTGCCGTATCTTCCGGCGGACAAGCCGACATATCTGATGGGAGTAGGTACTCCGGCAAATATTCTGGAAGCAGTGGACCGAGGCGTTGATTTCTTTGACTGTGTATATCCCAGCCGCAATGGAAGGCATGGGCATGTCTATACCAATCAGGGGAAACTGAATCTTTTTAATGCAAAGTATGAGTTAGATGAAGCGCCCATCGAAGAGGGATGCCAATGCCCGGCGTGCAGGACTTATTCCAGGGCGTACATCAGGCATCTTCTGAAAGCGAAAGAAATGCTTGGTATGAGACTCTGTGTTCTGCACAATCTGTATTTTTATAATACTATGATGAAAGAGATCCGGCAGGCGATCGAGGAAGGCAATTATCAGGATTATAAATCAGCAAAACTAGAAAGTATGTCAAAAAACATAAAAAAATCATAAAATCACTTGATGAAATATGGAATATTGTGTATGATAGCAATATCGCTTAGATTTAGGAGGAATTAATATGTATACATTGGCGACACAAAGTGCAGGAGCGAACTGGGCATTACTGATTGTCGTATATGCGGTTATTTTTGGCGGTTTTTATTTTGTCTTCATGAGGCCGCAGAAGAAAGAGCAGAAGAGAGTACAGGCGATGATCGCCGATATGGAAGTTGGTGATACGGTACTTACGACGAGTGGTTTCTATGGTGTTATTATTGATATCAGCGACAGTGATGTGATCGTAGAATTTGGCAGCAACCGAAACTGCCGTATTCCGATGCAGAAGGCGGCGATCGCTCAGGTAGAGAAGGCGACAACAGAATAAAGACAATAAAACATGTGGTCGAAGCGGCGTCTTCGACCACATGTTTTATTGTCAGGCTTTTAATCATCTTCTTCGCTTTGGAAGCTGTAGGTATAACGTTTTCTTGCCATCTCGTCATTCGCCAGATATTCGTCATACGTTGTGATCTTGTCGATCAGCTTGCCGCCGGGTACGATCTCCATGATGCGGTTCGCCGTTGTCTGGACGATCTGGTGATCTCTGGAAGAGAAGAGAAGGACGCCCGGGAATTTGATCAGCCCGTTATTCAGCGCGGTGATCGCTTCCATGTCCAGATGATTGGTCGGTTCGTCCAGAAGCAGGACATTAGCGCCGGAGATCATCATCTTGGAGAGGAGACACCGTACCTTCTCGCCGCCGGAGAGTACGCGTACTCTTTTGACTCCGTCGTCGCCGGAGAACAACATACGTCCCAGGAAACCACGTACGTAGGTTACGTCTTTTTCTTCTGAATATTGTGTCAGCCATTCCACGATCGTGTAGTCGTTCTCGAATTCATCGCCGCTGTCCAGAGGGAAATATGCCTGGGAAGTCGTGATGCCCCATTTGTAAGTTCCTTCATCCGGCTCCATCTCACCGGAAAGGATCTGGAACAGGGTAGTTTTGGCTAATTCGTTGCTGCCTACAAAGGCTACCTTATCGTCGTGATTCAGGGTAAATGTAAGGTTATCCAGGATCTTTTCGCCGTCTATGGTCTTGCTTAAACTTTCAACCGTAAGGACTTCATTTCCGATCTCGCGGTTTGGACGGAAGTCAATGTAGGGGTATTTACGGCTGGACGGCTGGATGTCGTCAAGCTGGATCTTCTCAAGGGCGCGCTTTCTGGAAGTTGCCTGCTTGGATTTGGAAGCATTGGCGCTGAACCGGGAGATGAACTCCTGCAGCTCTTTGATCTTCTCTTCTTTCTTCTTATTGGCTTCCTTCATCTGGCGGATCAGCAGCTGGCTTGATTCGTACCAGAAATCATAGTTTCCGGCGTAGAGCTTGATCTTGCCATAATCAATATCTGCGATCTGAGTACAGACTTTGTTAAGGAAGTAACGGTCATGGGATACCACGATGACGGTATTGTCGAAGTTGATCAGGAATTCCTCCAGCCATGCGATAGCATCCAGATCCAGGTGGTTCGTCGGCTCGTCGAGAAGCAGGATATCCGGATTGCCGAAAAGCGCCTGGGCAAGCAGGACTTTTACCTTCTCAGGCCCGTTAAGATTCTGCATGATCTCATAATGCATTTCAGAGGGAATCCCCAGTCCGTTCAGGAGAGAGGCAGCGTCAGATTCTGCTTCCCATCCGTTCATGGCGGCAAACTCGCCCTCCAGTTCACTTGCTTTGATGCCGTCTTCATCGGTGAAGTCTTCTTTTGCATAGATGGCTTCTTTTTCTTTCATGATCTCATAGAGTCTGGCATTGCCCATCATGACCGTGTCAAGAACGGGATATTCGTCATACTTAAAATGATCCTGCTGCAGGAAAGAGAGACGTTCGCCGGGAGTAATGGAAACGTCTCCTTTGCTTGGCTCGAGCTGTCCGGAGAGGATCTTCAGAAATGTAGACTTTCCTGCGCCGTTGGCGCCGATCAGGCCGTAACAATTTCCCTCCGTGAATTTAATATTGACATCTTCAAACAGGGCTTTCTTTCCTACACGCAATGTTATGTTGCTTGTGCTAATCATAGTGTTTTCTTACTCCTTTTTGTTCGAATCTGAATGATACCTTGCATATCTTACCAAATATACAGGGAAATAGCAAGGCAAATATTACTGTACTATAACAGAAAATGGGTATATAATAGCAGAGGAAAGTGGGGTATGGATTATGATAAAAGCAACAATGGTATTAGAAGGCGGAGCGACCAGAGGGGTCTTCACTTCGGGAGTCTTAGATTATCTGATGGAGCAGGGGCTGTATACGTCTCATGTGATCGGCGTGTCTGCCGGAGCCTGCAATGGCGTGGACTATGTTTCGAGGCAGATCGGCAGGACCAGAGACTGCACGATCCACAAGGAGAGGGAGTATAATTATTACTACGGATTCCGAAAGTTCATAAGGGAGAAGAGTCTGATGAATATGGATATGATATTCGACCGATATCCCAATGAATTTTTTCCGTTTGATTATGATACGTATTTTGATTCCGAGATGGAGTGCGAGATCGTCACGACCAACTGTGAGACTGGCCAGGCGGAATATATGACAGAGCGTCATGACAGGGAACGCCTGATGAAGGTTTGCCGTGCGTCCTGCAGTATGCCTCTGGTTTCGCCGATCGTAAATGTGGACGGAGTGCCGTATCTGGACGGAGGGCTGGCGGATTCGATCCCGGTCAGCCGGGCGATCGGGATCGGAAATAAAAAGATCATAGTGATCCTGACCAGGAATCCGGGGTATCGTAAGAAGCCGACGTCACAGGCTGCGGCTAATCTGTACCGGAGGGCGTATAAGAAATATCCGGAACTGGTCCGGGTGACGATCAGGAGGAATTATGAGTATAACCGTCAGATCCGGCTGGTGGAGCAGCTGCAGCGGGAAGGGAAAATATTTGTGTTCAGTCCGCGGATCCCTACCGTCTCACGGACCGAGAAGGATTATGATTCTCTGATGCACTTCTATGAACACGGATACCAGCAGGCGAAACGCAGGCACAGGGAACTGCAGGAATATCTGGAAGGCAGTTTTATGGGGTTATAGAATGCGCGATTTAGTCAATTAAAGTCTTGAAACATTGGCGGAAATAGGATATGATAAAGGATAAAATGAGTATTTGACAGGAAGGAAGAGGATTATGAATCTGAGAATCGGAGTGATCAAAGGAGACGGGATTGGGCCGGAGATAGTGGCAGAGGCTATGAAGGTAGTGGATCAGACGGCGAAAGCCTATGGACATACCTGTGAATATACACAGCTTTTGATGGGCGGGGCGTCCATCGACGTACACGGCGTTCCGTTGACGGACGAGACGGTAGCGTCGGCGAAGAGCTGCGACGCAGTGCTGATGGGATCGATCGGAGGAGACGCGAAGACATCGCCGTGGTATCAGTTAGAACCATCAAAGAGACCGGAGGCAGGGCTTCTGAGGATCCGCAAGGAGCTGAACCTGTTCGCGAACTTAAGGCCTGCCATCCTGTATGATGAACTTAAGGGCGCCTGTCCGTTGAAGGAGGAGATCACAGAAGGCGGTTTCGATATGATGATCATGCGCGAGCTGACGGGCGGCTTGTATTTTGGAGAGCGCAAGACGATGGAGGAAGACGGCGTCAGGACGGCATACGACTCTCTTACATATAACGAGAACGAGATCCGCAGGATCGCAAAGCGCGGATTTGACATAGCCATGAAACGCAGGAAGAAGGTAACCAGCGTGGATAAGGCGAATGTGCTGGATTCCTCCAGGCTCTGGAGAAAGGTTGTGGAGGAAGTTGCCGCCGGGTATCCGGAGGTAACCCTGGAGCATATGCTTGTGGACAATTGCGCCATGCAGCTGGTGAAGGATCCGAAGCAGTTCGACGTGATCCTGACTGAGAATATGTTCGGGGACATCTTATCTGATGAGGCAAGTATGGTGACCGGTTCCATCGGAATGCTTGCGAGCGCTAGCCTGAATGAGACGAAGTTCGGACTCTATGAGCCAAGCGGCGGTTCCGCGCCGGATATTGCGGGCAAAGGGATCGCCAACCCTATCGCAACGATCCTGTCTGCGGCGATGATGCTGCGGTTCAGTTTTGATCTGGACCGAGAGGCAGACGCCATTGAGGATGCAGTTGCAAGGGTTCTGAAGGAAGGATACCGGACGATCGACATTATGTCAGAAGGAAAAGAGCAGGTTGGTACTAAGAGGATGGGCGACCTGATCGCAGGGTATATTCAATAGAGCAGTATGATGTAATAATACAAGATCAGGGATATGGGAAGGATATGATCCGCCATGTTCCAAAGCAGGAGGATAATATGAGAAGTGATACAGTTACAAAGGGGAAGCAGCAGGCGCCCCACAGATCTTTATTTAATGCGTTAGGGCTTACACCGGAAGAGATGGACCGTCCTCTGGTGGGAATTGTCAGCTCTTATAATGAGATTGTTCCGGGGCATATGAATCTGGATAAGATTGTAAATGCAGTAAAGCAGGGAGTCGCCATGGCAGGCGGAACTCCGATCGTGTTCCCGGCGATCGCAGTCTGTGACGGAATTGCCATGGGACATATCGGCATGAAGTATTCTCTGGTGACCAGAGATCTGATCGCGGATTCTACGGAGGCAATGGCTCTGGCGCATCAGTTCGACGCGCTTGTCATGGTTCCGAACTGTGATAAGAATGTGCCGGGGCTTCTGATGGCGGCTGCAAGGATCAATGTGCCGACCATATTTGTCAGCGGAGGACCGATGCTCGCGGGACATGTGAAGGGGAAGAAGACCAGTCTTTCCAGTATGTTCGAGGCAGTAGGGGCGAACGCGGCAGGGATGATCACAGACGAGGATCTGTGTGAGTTCGAGAACAAGACCTGTCCGACTTGCGGTTCTTGTTCCGGTATGTATACGGCGAACAGTATGAACTGCCTAACGGAGGTTCTTGGAATGGGGCTTGGCGGAAATGGAACCATCCCGGCAGTCTATTCTGCAAGGATCCGTCTTGCGAAGCAGGCGGGTATGAAGGTGATGGAGCTGCTTGAGAAGAATATCCTGCCAAGAGACATCATGACCGAGAAGGCGATCCTGAATGCCCTTACGGTGGATATGGCTCTTGGATGTTCTACGAACAGTATGCTGCATCTTCCGGCGATCGCCCATGAGATCGGCATGGATTTTGAGATTGACTTTGCAAACGGCATCAGTGAGAAGACGCCGAACCTCTGCCACCTTGCCCCGGCAGGCCCGACCTATATGGAAGACCTTGATGAGGCGGGCGGCGTCTATGCGGTGATGGCGGAGCTGAATAAGAAGGGGCTTCTGCATACGGACTGCATGACGGTGACGGGAAAGACCGTGGGAGAGAACATTGCACATGCGGTCAACAGAGACCCGGAAGTGATCCGTCCTATCGACCAGCCGTATACGCCGACGGGAGGACTTGCTGTGCTGAAGGGGAATCTTGCGCCGGACGGAAGTGTGGTGAAGCGTTCTGCAGTTGTGGAGGAGATGCTGGTTCACGAAGGCCCGGCGAGGGTATTCGACTGTGAAGAGGATGCCATTGACGCGATCAAGGGCGGAAAGATCGTGGCAGGAGATGTGGTAGTCATCCGCTATGAGGGACCAAAGGGCGGTCCGGGTATGCGGGAGATGCTCAATCCGACCTCCGCGATCGCAGGAATGGGCCTTGGTTCCAGTGTGGCTCTGATCACGGACGGACGGTTCAGCGGAGCTTCCAGAGGAGCTTCCATCGGACACGTGTCTCCGGAAGCTGCGGTGGGCGGACCGATCGCGCTGGTGGAGGAAGGGGATATCGTTAAGATTGATATTCCGAACCTGAGATTAGAGCTTGACGTGTCAGAGGAAGAGCTTGCGAAGAGACGGGAAGCATGGAAGCCGAGAGAACCGAAAGTGACGACAGGATATCTGGCAAGGTATGCGGCGATGGTAACCTCCGGGAACCGCGGAGCGATCCTGGAGATTCCGGGAAAGTAAGCGGAAGGATGATAATATAATGTACAATAGAAAGAAGGAGAATGACAGAATATGCAGTTGACAGGATCCGAGATATTGATCGAATGTTTAAAAGAGCAGGGTGTGGACACCGTATTTGGGTATCCGGGCGGCGCCATCCTGAATGTATATGATGAATTATACAAGCACAGTGATGAGATCACGCATATCCTGACTTCCCATGAACAGGGGGCTGCCCATGCGGCCGACGGATATGCCAGGGCGACCGGCAAAGTCGGTGTGTGCTTTGCGACCAGCGGGCCGGGGGCGACGAATCTTGTCACGGGAATTGCCACCGCGTATATGGATTCCATACCGATCGTGGCGATCACATGCAATGTCGGTGTAAGCCTCTTAGGAAAGGATAGTTTTCAGGAAATTGATATCGCAGGTGTTACAATGCCGATCACGAAGCATAATTATATCGTGAAGGATGTAAATGACCTTGCCGATACCATCCGTAAATCTTTTATCATAGCAAAGAAGGGAAGGCCGGGACCGGTGCTGATCGACATTCCCAAGGATGTGACGGCGAATAGGGCGGAATATCACAAAGAGACGCCGAAGCCGCATCCTGCGTCGAACGAGGTGAGCGAAGCGGAGCTTGATACGGCGCTTAAGCTGATCACGAAGGCGAAGAAGCCTTATATCTTCGTTGGCGGCGGCGCGATCCTTTCAGACGCCAGTGAGGAATTATATACTTTTGTCAAGAAGGTGGATGCTCCGGTGACAGATTCTCTGATGGGGAAAGGGGCGTTCCCGGGAACGGATCCTCTCTATACAGGGATGCTTGGCATGCATGGAACCAAGACTTCGAACTACGGGGTCAGCGAATGTGACCTTCTGATCGTGATCGGGGCAAGATTCAGCGATCGAGTGACCGGCAATGCGAAGAAATTTGCCAGCAATGCGAAGATTCTGCAGATCGACATAGATCCTGCGGAGATGGATAAGAATGTGCTGATCACAGCCGGAGTCGCAGGGGATATCCGGACCGTCCTCGGGCGGCTGAACGCCCGTCTTGACCAGCAGGAGCATGAGGAATGGGTGCAAAAGATCATGGAATACAAGGAGAGGTATCCGTTGTCCTATCATCCGGATATCCTGACGGGTCCTTTTGTGGTGGAAGAGATCTACCGTCAGACCAAGGGAGAGGCGATCGTGGTGACAGAGGTCGGCCAGCATCAGATGTGGGCGGCGCAGTTCTACCGCTATACGAGGCCGAGAACCCTGCTGACGTCCGGCGGCCTTGGAACGATGGGCTACGGGCTTGGCGCGTCTCTTGGGGCGAAGACGGGAATGCCGGATAAGACGGTGGTCAATATTGCCGGCGACGGATGCTTCCGGATGAATATGAATGAGATCGCCACGGCTGTCCGCCATAATATTCCGGTGATACAGGTGGTGATCAATAACCATGTGCTTGGAATGGTGCGCCAGTGGCAGAATCTGTTCTACGGACAGAGGTATTCGGCGACTGTGCTGAATGACGCGGTGGACTTTGTGAAGCTTGCGGAGGCGATGGGCGCCGTAGGGATCCGGGCGGCAACGCAGGAGGAATTCAAGGCGGCGTTTGCAGAGGCGCTGACGCTTCGCAAACCGGTGGTGATCGATTGTCAGATCGACTGTGACGACAAGGTATGGCCGATGGTGGCGCCGGGGAAAGCGATCAGTGAAGTATTTGACGAGAAGGATCTAGAAGATAGTAAGTGATGTTAGATAGAAAGGTGAGGAACGAATATGAGCAGAGTGTACAATTTTTCGGCAGGACCAGCCGTATTACCGGAGGAAGTGCTTAGAGAAGCAGCAGAGGAGATGTTGGATTATCGGGGGACGGGAATGTCTGTAATGGAGATGAGTCACCGCTCAAAGGCGTTTCAGGAGATTATTGATACGGCTCGCGCGGACCTGCGCGGCTTGATGGGGATCCCGGAGGATTATGAGGTACTGTTCCTGCAGGGCGGAGCGTCGCAGCAGTTTGCCATGATTCCCATGAATCTGATGAAGAACAGGGTGGCGGATTACATCGTCACCGGCCAGTGGGCGAAGAAAGCAAGCGAAGAGGCGAAGAAATACGGCAAGGTAAATATCCTGGCTTCTTCCGCGGATAAGACTTTTTCCTATATTCCGGACTGCCGCGACCTGCCTGTTTCCGAGGATGCGGATTATGTATATATCTGTGAGAACAACACGATCTACGGGACGAAGTATAAGGAACTTCCGGATACGAAGGGAAAGCTTCTGGTGGCGGACGTATCCTCCTGCTTCCTGTCAGAGCCGGTGGATGTCACGAAGTACGGGGTGATCTACGGCGGCGTGCAGAAGAATATAGGACCGGCAGGAACGGTGATCGTGATCA
>OFFP01001800.1_pt1 | contig 13726 bp, 5 predicted proteins | sample 1521431 | NCBI WGS metagenome assembly OFFP01 (sample SAMEA3504104, study PRJEB24116) | mouse gut metagenome | biome: mouse gut; feature: mouse-associated habitat; material: faeces | place: Denmark | collected 2011 | reverse complement strand
AAGGAGGAGGGTATAGAGGATTTTTGGAGAGGAAACGAGAAGAAAACATCTAATAAAAAATAAATCTAAAAAAAAAAAAAAAGATCATCTTAGTAGACATCTTAGGGCAATGGCAGTTGTGTCACAGGAGGCTCCACACACAGACTGGAGTCTCTCAGAGCCCTAAAGTCACAGCTGACTGTCTTGAGTAAGCTAATCTTTATAATCGGTGCTTGGTTTTTCTCTAACTGGTAAAATGAACAATCTATCCCTGATGGCTTTTAGATTCACTTGGGGCCAATGAATCAGATTTACTCAAAAGACCACATTCTAGAAATTCAAGCAGAAATGATACCAAGAGGCATGTGTTAGAGTTCCATCTTCAAGCAAAGCAGTATGTCTTTAAGCATATTTGAAATCAGCTGATGGCAGCCTTATATGCATTGTGGGTGAATTTAGTAACACAAATTCGTTCATCTGTTTCTGCTTCGGTTTCTCATTTATCCAAGACCAACTGGAATGACTGCTTTGCAAAGTTTAATCATGGGGAGGTTAAACACACTGGGGTGTGTTCGCCATCAATTAATGTGAAGCCCAAAGCAGCAAACATTATCATTGCTGTTACTTATTCGACATCAATGCCCTAGTGATTGGATGAATATAATCATTACTCTTTGAAGACTGGAAATTGTTATTGCTCTTCTACAGAGGAAGAGCAAATATTAAATGGTGTCACTTCACACAGCTGAACATAAGTCAGGATTTGCTAAACTGAATCTCATTTTTCCCCCTTCCAGACTTCCTAGCTAATAGGAAGTTGATAGTCGACTTTAGAGCCTCAAGTCTAATATAAACATTTGAAAACCTGAGTCTCTATATCTGTTATGCACTTTTCCTTGGAGGCCCTTCCTTTCTGTTTGTTTCTTCTGTTCAATGTGTTAGGGTTTTCTTTTTTTAATCTTATATATTCTTTTCTCATTATCTTTTAGGAGTCTGATTGTTTACTATGGAGACAGAAAAGAAAGGGTGCATCTGGATGGCAGGGGATGTGTGGAGTAACTGGGAGGGGTGGAAAGAGCAGAAGCCATAATCATGATATTTTGTGCGAGGAAAAGAAAACTATTTAATTTTTAAGAATCTAACAAAGCATTTTTTCCTTATTAATGTGCAATAATGATTGAACACAAGCTCTGCTTCCTGGGTTGAAGGGCAGGCACCAGCCTGTCAACCTGCAGACATACCAGATAGAAAGAGAATAGGTGACCATTACTTACCTACCCACATTGGACCTCTCAGGCACATTGGTATGATAGATTTCATGCAGAAACTCTGGAGGGTTGTCATTAATGTCCTGGTCCTTATCAATGAATTCTGAAGGTGGCCCCAGTGGTTTGTTGGTGTCCCTGTCCACCGCCTGAGCCATCAGTGTGTACTGGGCTCTCTCCTCTCTGTCCAATGTCTTGGTGGCATGAATGTTCCCTGATTTGTCATCAATCACAAAAATGGTTCCCGCTCCTTCTCCTGAGAGAATGTATTTAATGTTTCCATCACCGGCGTCAATGTCAGAATGAAGCTAGAAAACAAAAAAGAAAAGAAAGAAAGAATGTAGGATTTGTAATTTCATGAGGAACACAATAAAAACACATAGGCTGATAGTTACACTACGTACACATGTGTGCACATACATACAGTCACACACATATCATGAGACGAAGTGATTTCCATCACCATTTTCTGAATAGAGAAATGGAGTCTTAGATAACTGCTATGACCTGGGTAATGATGAAGCTGATGGATTTGCAAATGTTTAATTCTCAGGTTCATGTTCTCCCCCTCTTATTCTCTCTTTGACTGCATATATGCATACATACAAAATATATGCATGCACATATGCTTCAGTAGTTATTTGGGAAGAAATGCACATATATATTTCAAAAAGATTTAAGCATGATTTTATGCAGCATATTTCTCTCAGTGTTTATTCCCATTTCATCACTGCTTCAGCTATGAATCACCTTTTTGCCAGTTTCTTATTACTCCTTTATGAAATAATAATTCAAGCCTATACATATACAAACTTATTTCCACAGATTCTTAAAAGCTCTTTGCTAATTTTACATAATCAGGGCTATAAATTGTATATTATAAATTGTAGATTCCTGTAACTGTGACTTCTGCAGCTCCATCAACATCTAGGTACAAAGGGCTTCCTTATTCACCATGTGATATCCTCTTCAAAGGACACTTATATTTGTTACTACAAATACAAGTCCAGGCATTTGTTATTACAAATCCTTCAACTAATCAGATTTTTCTAGATCCACTGTCTAGTGTCCAGAGTGTAATGTCTGGAGCTATTATCTTCTTGGGAGAAGAATCTCCTATGACCCTATGATCATAGTGGACAGTGGGGCAAAGTGATAGACATGTTGTCCCCAGACCCTTGAAAGAACTTCCAATATCCTTGGGATTTTCATGTTTTCCAGAAAGCCTTTAGACAAGATGATTTTTGCCTAAATCTGTATTGATGGAGTCAAGAATCTACTATGGTCTTTTAGCTGCCAATTCGACCAGCAGCTCTGCCCGAATTCTGCTGTGTGTTTCAGAGCCCACGCCCATCAAAGACTTCATTGATTTTCCTGCAGCAATAAAGCCTATGCACTCACTTATTGTCCTCATGATTTCGGAGGTCCTTAACCTCCTTTATATTAATGTTACTTTAATTGTTATATGAAATTGTTACATGGTTTGAACAAATTTACATATTTTAATATGTGAATGCTATTATATGAGTTATTTTCATTGCCTTCTAGTATTGAAAATTAGCTAGATTTAAAAACACTAATCGATTAAACCTGTTGTGTATAGAAATTCAGAAAAATAAAATAAATAAGTAAACAAAAACTTATATTCAAGCATTTACTACAATAAAGATTGTAACTAATTTTTATTTAATATTAATGACTAATAATTTATAATTTCTATCATTATTATAAAACCAAGGCCTACACAGTTTGCTCGAGGTTCACAAAGAAAAACTGAATATACTACTTTTTAAAATGGTTCCATCATTTAAATTTCCTAAATATGTTTAATTATTTGTAGAGTTTTAGTGAAACACCAAAAAGTTCAGCTCCGACATGGATACACAGGCATAATCTACAACCATTTTGGTTGTGTATCCCAGGGCTTCTCGGGCAGGGACAGTAGGAAAACATTTGCTTCTGAAAGGTAAGAAAATATAATCCACCGTTTTAATGCAATATGACTGATGTAATTCTTAAGAGTTTGGCCATTCGTGGAGGGAAATATGAAGTTACTTGATGGATTTCAGTGAACTAATAGAATATCCACAATGTTCACAGTTTCCTTAGTGGCCTGTGTTCCCCTCTCCTATCCAGCCTAGGATTGTGGTGTTTGTTCTTTCTCTGTGCTTCATGGGTATCAAATGTTAGAGGTTAAGTCCCGGGGGCTGGCGAGATGGCTTAGCAGGTAAGAGCACTGACTGCTCTTCTGAACGTCCTGAGTTCAATTCCCAGCAACCACATGGTGGTTTACTGCTACCTCTAATGAGATCTGACGCCCTCTTCTGGTGTGTCTGTAGACAGCTACAGTGTACTTACATATAATAAATAAATATATCATTTAAAAAAAAAGAAATGTACTGGAGCACATAATCTTTGCAAGACCAAGGGCCTCTCCTCCCTCTCCTCCCATTGATGGCCTACTAGGACATCCTCTGCTACATATGCAAATAGAGACACAAGATCTGGGGGTTACTGGTTAGGTCATATTGCTGTTGCTCCTATAGGGTTGCAGACCCTTTTAGCTCCTTGGGTACTTTCTCTAGCTCCTTCATTGGGGCCCTGTGTTCCATCCAATAGATGACTGCGAGCACCCACTTCTGTATTTGCCAGGCACTGGCATAGCCTCACAAGATGCCACGGCCAGGAAGCAGGAGTGGGTGGGTTGGGGAGCAGGGCATGGGGAGGGTATAGGGGACATTCGGGATAGCATTTGAAATGTAAATGAAGAAAATATCTAATAGAAATAAATGCTAATTTTTCATAAAAAAAAAGAAATGATATAAATATGAATGTCAAGGTACTGAAAGTTTCTAAGGAACTTCATGCATTACACATGAAAACATAAAGAGGCATTTCATAGAGGCAGGCAGATTTCTGAGTTCTAGGCAAGCCTGGTCTACAGAGTACTCACCCAGGACAGCCAGGGCTATACAGAGAAACCCTGTCTCGAAAAAACAAACAAACAAACAAACAAACAAACAAAAAACAAAACAAATAAAACAAAAAAGAGGCATTTCATAACTAGCCATGGAGCTGAAATTTTTACCAAGCATCCGGCTTATCCCATTTCCACTTTGTTTCTCCTCCCTCCAAGATTTAAAAGTTGGGTATGTCTTCCCTAGTTTTCCTCTGTCACAAAGATGATCTACTGTACTGACAATACTATTTATTAGGTTCTACAGGAAAGCAGTTTGGGAACACAGCAAGTGCTATCAAGGGGCCAGTTCCTGACTCCAAAGACTGATTGCTTCTCGCTTTGCACAGCACAGCATGACACAGGCTGAACGTCCTACATGCAAACTCTAAGTCTTCTGTGCTTTGCCAAATTCTACCTTTTCAGGGAATTTTCAAGCATTCAACCTTGAACGTCACCATTCAGACTGTTAGTGAACAAGCCAACTATTCCTCCTACTTAGCTCCATTTCAAAAGGAAGATTTTGCCAGATCTGAGCAGGCACATATGGACACAGGCGCACACACGCACACACACACACACACACACACACACACACACACACACACACACCATCCAACTAAGTCCTTTTACGAACCTTACTTTTCAAGGTCATACATGGGATGATGCCAGATTTTCCCTTCCTCTCTTTATTCCTCGTCTTCTCCCGAGTGCATCATATGACATTTGTTATATCCAGAGACACAAAGTCATCTGACTCACTAAGCCCTCTACCCCTGCCACCACCAAGCCTAAACACACTGTCCCCCACTGAGACAGTGACAAAGCAGAGGGTCATTTTCTCAGAGCAATTTGATACCCAGCTCTACACATTGCTTGAGCTAAGTTGCCCCGCTTTACTGTGGCTGTCTTTTTCCTCTTCCTTTCTGTGGACACAGCACAGCTCTTTGGTTACAGGATTCTGCTGGTCAATTATTTTCCCCTACTTCCATGTTATCAAGACTACGTCTACATCTTTTTCACATGAATGAAATTATTTAGAACATTATTTCTAAAAACACTTATTTCCAATTCTAAGTTATGTTGAGATTATCATGAACATTTTTGAGCATAAAAAATAAACGATATAAAAAATGGACTGTTGTTTCATATAAAAACAACGACAAAGATAACTTGTTGGCATCCTTGGGGTTCAAAACTAGGAATCTCTATCATCTGTCCTTGCATTTCTCTATATTGAATCAGTTCTGTTTAACTTCAATGTCAGGGGTTATTAGATACTTGCCTCTATTTTTCATAAGGGTTAAGGACATAAACTAAATTTCATTACCCTCCTCATTATATTTTATCTTCTTCCTTAAATGAATAAGTGGCTGCCTCTTTTTCTTGCTTGTTTGGAGTCAGGTATTGCTTCAACCTGATTTACTGTCTGTCTACCACTTCCACATAATAGAGCTTCAATTTGTACATATTAAAATAACTATCTCCTGTGAACTAGTGTCAATATTACCTAAAAGACTGTCTCTTGTTTTATCATAATAAGTAGTAAGAAGTCAGTTTGCCAAATGTGTTTTGCCCTCTCTACATTTATATTTCCAATGGAGTTGAATAAGCAGTGCATAACCTTAGAAGAGGAAATATAGCAAAAACATACCTAAAGACAAAATGGATAATATCATTCCTATCCTAAAGACACATATTCACTCATTTCATTGGAGTTGGTATTAGTGCCAAGACCTGAGGATTCAAGGCTAATCTAATTCCTCATACAAAGTAAAACGAAATGAAGTGACAGAGGCAGACATGTAAAACAGCAAAGTAGGATGAAAGGGATTGGTGAGACATGGGAATATAAAAGTGGGAACAGGCAAGTTGGGGTTAGAATATAGTCTGAGAAATTCCTCCAGTTGAAGAATGGTTCAATAAATTAAGGCAGTATTTCTTTTAGTAGACTCTAAAGCAATCCAAAGTCAAAATGGAGTCCTTATCCTATAATAAGTGAACATTAGAAGCATTCTCAGTGTGGTTTGGTCTATGAATGAGGAGGAGAAGACTGGATGCGTATACACATAATATGATTCTCTTTTTAATGACAGTAGATCATTCTTGTTCTCTTTTTCTGTTTCATTGTTTTAGTTTTACTTATCTTGCTTTCGCCTATTCATTAGTTTGCCTACTGTTGTTCTGTCTTGTTTTTTTGTTTGTTTGTTCATTTGTTTGTTTGTTTTGTTTTGACCTGGTCATGTCCTTCTGCACTGATAATGAGCACATATAGACACATCAACATCAAATATAAGCAGCCTTACCCTGCCCACCAGCACAGGGTTGGGCCCAGTGTACTCGTCTATCACAAAGAACTGATTCCAGACCCAACCTCTCTTGGAGCGTTGCAGCATCTGCCCCTCCTTGCCCTTCTCATGGTGTCCATGGAAAGAGGGATGCAGGTGGCTTCATTGCTCCAGGGCAAACATACCAGGCATACCAGGGCAGCTTGTAAACAGTAGTTCTCCTTCATTTTTGGTTATGCAGTAGGCACAGGAGAATGTAGCTGTCACTTCCTACACCAACAGAGTGGCTTTCTTTTGGATGGCGGCCTCCCAGATGTGACCTCCTCTGGAATGGAGTATCTTCACTCACTGAGGACATCACACCAGGGTTGTTCACCTCTGCAGTCAGCTTCTGCAAGCAGAGAAAGAGATGAGATTAGCTGCAGCCTCCATCCACCTATTGTTTCGTTTTCATTTAGCAAACATGTGGTTTGAGTATCAGTTTACCACTTGTCAGCTTTGGGAAAGCTGACAGCTTTCTCTGAACCCAGCTTGCTCATTTCAGAAATGTAGATAAGAATAATATTCGTTGAAAGGTTGCTGCAATGATCAAGAGAAATGGGAATATAAAGCCACTAATACAATGTCTAGAACCCAGAAACTCTATTATTCATTGATCATATGTGTGCATCCACAGCAAGGATGCCAGAGGCCAGCACAGCAAAGAGAGGATGCTTAAAGGATATGGTGACTGAATTGAATACTAAAGCAAAAGCTTCTATTTTAAGAATGGAGAAGATAGGATACCATGGAAAAAAAAAACACCAGAATTCCATAACCATTACAGTTGGCCAACCACAGCATAAACCAAGACTTAAGCACAAATGGAAAATAAGAGGAATCTTATGTCATAGTCTGTGAGATGGAAGGAAAGACAAGGCAGACCTCAGGAAATGATGATGGTAATGAAAATAATCAATGAAGAAATGAATGACTAAGGTATGTGTGTGGGAGGGGTACAGGTATGGAATCCAGAGCTCTGTAGACAGGCACAGAAGGATCACAGAAATTTTAAGAAGTCAGAGGCTAGTTTGATCTAATCTGACTTTCATAGTGAATTCCAGCACAGCCCAACCTAGCAAGGTACTGTATTTATAGAGAAAAAGTTTAAAAAGGCAAGTCTTCATTGAGCTTTGTGAATCAATTAATTAAATTATGCTGATCAATTAACACTACAGTGTCAACTAATAGGTCAAATTCCCATTGACTCACTGGAGGATCTATTAATGCTACTGAAGTCAATTACAGCTACCGCATCAATTTGTTCTTTTATGGTCTGACATCTCCCTCACCAGCTCAGCATCCTATCTTGCTGGACAGCTTTTCATAGGATGCTTTCCAGTCTCACCCCAATCACAAGAAGAAAAATTGAACAGTTAACCTGTTGCAGGCAGCATATTATTGCTTCTTCAAACCCAACCAGCACACTCCTACTCATTAGCAGTAAGATGGAGCCATTGGCATAGTTTACCTTCCCAGATTCCTTGTATTTCTCTGACCTAGAGTCCCTCTAGCTCCCAGACTTCTTGAATTTCCCCCTATATAACATTCTTTGATTACTCCTCCCACTTAAAATTCATCTTTCCTTGTTTAGAAATATCTGCTTCTTCTTGGTGGTATCCAGAGTCCAGGTGTTCTCAAAAACACATGCATTCTCTATTAACCCATTACCCATGGATAAACACAGAGTGAGAACCTAGATTCCTCTCATTTTCCCAGGGAGGCAAAATGCAAGCCTGTCACTGTTGCTAACCACATTGTGCACATGTGCCTTGAAACTGGAGATGACAAAAACCAAACCAAACCAACCAAAACAAAACAAAAAACGGGCAGGGAAGCACTCAGAGAAAAAGGAAGTAGAGTTACTTAGCCATTTGGCTTTAGTAGTCTTGGGCACAAGAGGGCTGGTAGACTTTTTTTTTTTCGAGACAGGGTTTCTCTGTGTAGCCCTGGCTGTCCTCAAACTCAGAAATCCGCCTGCCTCTGCCTCCCGAGTGCTAGGATTAAAGGTGTGCAACACCACCGCCCGGCTCTGGTAGACTTCTTATTCACATAGCAAATCCCTTTTCTCTTGGTAGTCTGACTTAGCTTTTTCAAGTCTTTGGTCTTACACCAAGATAATATTTGGACATGCTGCAGATACAAAGGTGTCTGCTATCATGCAAATACAACTTCTCCATAGGATTACTCCTGTCTCTTCTCAAGAAATAGGGAGTTGAAGACCTTACTTAGTATTTGTTGTTTACAGATGCATTGGAATGTGTAAAATGCAGTATGAAGGAATAAAGGCAAAAGATGCCTTGCTGTCACACACCAACCTCATTCCTCACATGAAATATATTTATAGATTCACACTGACATCTCTCTCTGTCTCTCTCTCTCTGTAAGTGTATAATGGTGTATGCGTGTGTCTGTGTATGTAAGGGTGTGTGTGTGTCTGTGTGTGACTCATGAGGGGAGGTTGTTGTTCTTATCATTGTTGCTGTTGTTGTGTACATGAGTTCAGATGTTCACAAGGCCAGAAGCCATCAGATCCACTGAAGATGGAGCTCTATATGGTTATGACAGGCTGGACATGAGTGAAGGGAACCCAGCTCAGGTCCTCTGTAAGATCAGCAAATGTTCTTGACCACCGAGTAATCTCTACTGCCCAGAAAAGCATCAGTTTAATGATGCACAAAGTGCTGCTTGCGGCAAGTCCAGAGCACTATGTGGAAAAAGCACAGTGAAGTCTGCAGCAGGAAAAGATCTTAAAGTGAGGCCACAGGAAACAACAGAGAGAAGTCTGGCTTAACTGAGGACACCAGGCCCCAATGCTGATTTGTACCTGAAGCTCTGAAGTTCCCCTCTGCCTCCTAATTGGGGAAAGTCCTGAATAAAATTTTCTACCAGTGGCTTCCATCTTCTTATATGTGATTGGGGTTTTGATGAATGATTGTGGGGAGTGTCTTTTCTGTTTCAGATGCTAGGGCTGTGACTGGTAGCTTCTTAATTAGTTGTATTTACTACACATGGATTAGGACCTGAGTTCAAAGGGGCCATCCATAACAACTCAGTGTATGAGATCAAGCACACCCTTGAACTTCAAACTTAATTCTGTCTCTTTGGAAATTCTAGAAGAGAAAGGAGAGAACATATGGTGTAGGGTTCCTGCCCATTTTATATCATGCCAAGTATTAAGTGTTCATTCACAAGGTGATAAATTATTCCTGCATATAAACTGTGAAGTGTATTTGAAAGAAAGGGTTTAATTAAAGTTGATATTTCTACCCTCTTTTTTTTGTTGCCATGTTGCTGTAAAGCACAATTATTTCTGACACTAAAGTGCTGAAATTACATGACAACTTTTCTACTTTATATAAACATATTAAAAAAACCTTCTAGTTTCATACTAATTAGTAAGAGTTCCAATGTGACCAATAAACAATGAACTTTACTCTTTTTATAAAAAAGATAACATTATAAAATTTCTGTTGAAAACAATAGCAAAACTAAATGCATAAAATTAACTAATTGGTCTTGTGATTTTTAAATGCTTATATGACTGAATATAATTCAATATATTAGCTACCTTGATAATTAACCCTTGTTTTATAGAATTTGAATTTTAAGTCAATTATTCTCTTTAGAGTAAAATAAACGTGATAAAATTAGGGTTTATTAGCCATCATTCTAAAAGCTTCATAATTATTAAGTAATTTATTGATTAATATGCCAACCCTATTAATGGGTACAGTGAATATTCTGTTAAAAGGATATTAATATTGAGATCTAGACAAATTAAATACAATTTGTGCCACTATAAAGTTCTGTTGATAGCCAAATTGATTTGAGCCTAGACTATCTAACTCTGCTGTCTATTTTGAAAAACACAAAACAAAACCAAAAACCTTCTTTTCCCTTTTCTCTTTTTTTAATGTTTAATTTTTAAAATATTTACTTATTTATCTATTCTACATGAGTGTTCTGTCTTCACACATACCCAAAGAAGGAATCAGATCCTATTTATTACAGATGGTCAAAAGCCACCATGTGGATACTGGGAATTGAACTTGGGACCTCTGGAAGAACAGTTAGTGCCCTTAACTGCTGAGCCATCTCTTCAGCCCCCCTTTGTCTGTTTTTAAAGTGCATAAAGAAATGAAAAATATTACCTAAGACCTATCAAACTGAAGAATGTTAGTTCATTGTCTGGAGTTGGCTAGATAGCAATAACAGACCTGTGATTAAAAAAAAAAGAATAGCTAGTATTTTTAGTATTATCCTCCAAACCTCCTCAAGTGGACTTTCCATGACTTAAGTTACAAAAACCACACAAACATAAATGGTATTGTCATGTCCATTACATATGCAAGTGGAATAAAGCACACAGAGGTAAGTAACTTTTCCAAAGTTTTTGAGAATGCCAGGGAAAAAGATGGGATTGAATCCTGTGGGATAACAGATCCCAGACCTGGATTCTACCCTCTCCAGTTCTAGCTAATTCTGCATCTCTAAGAGAAGGTGAAAGACCAAACACAGAGAGATGCCTCTGCCTCAGTATCTACATAATTGCCTTTTCTCTCTCTCTCTTTCCTTGTCTTTCTTTCTTTCTTTCTTTTTCTTTCTTTCTTTCCTTTCTTTCTTTCTTTCTTTCTTTCTTTCTTTCTTTCTTTCTTTCTTTCTTTCTTTCTCTCTCTCTCTCTCTCTCTCTCTCTCTCTCTCTCTCTCTCTCTCTCTCTCTCTTTCTTTCTTTCTTTCTTTCTTTCTTGGTTTTTTCCAGACAGGGTTTCTCTGTGTAGCCCTGGCTGTCCTGGAACTCACTCTGTAGAACAGGCTGGCCTCGAACTTAGAAATCCACGTGCCTCTGACTCCCAAGTGCTGGGATTAAAGGCATGTGCCACCACCACTGCCCAGCTTATAATTGCCTTTTCTTGATACTAACTCAAGACTGAGGAACCTGAAGTGAGTACATACATGATCATATTTTTTAAAAAAAAAAAAATGTCATCGCTTCTCTGCCTTTTGGCTAAGATCAAGTGTTAAAAAAAAAATCAGAACAGAAAGTAAAGGAGAAAATATTCCATAGAAGATATTGAAATGAAGATGGACACAAGAGTATAAATTATCAATATTAAGTGTAATAATGTAGTATAACTAATCTTTATTTTCTTATCCTTAAATCTCTATCTTAAAATTTCTAAAGGTAGCCTTTAAAGGATGGATTCAGGGAGTTTTGTTTATTTAATTCTGTGATTTTTTTTTTTTAAGAAAGACCTGGAACTTCTCAAGACTGGACTGTTGAATACTGTAGAAATTTAGCACAGATCTCACAAAGAAATTAATAAAAGGCTGCCCTCCTAAGGAGACCTTGATGTGGGTAATAATTAGAGAAATCTATCAATGTTCTAATTAATATTAATAAAAAACCCCAAAGCACTTGCCACCCCAATGGCAATCTTCCCATTAAAGCTCTTCCTAGCAGCTGGCCAGGATGCCTAAGCATCAGGGTTCCACTAACACACGTAAGAAGACTTCACTTTACGAAGGGAGCACAGTGCTTGGAGGGAAAAAATAAATGTTGTTGAAAGTCACAAGAGTAATAGTGTGACAGGAAAATGGATTTGCAAAATCACCAGTTCTAAGTGGAAGGCTCACCCCTCTATCTAGAGAGCAGAGAGTCCTTCTTAAGCAGGCTGCTGAGCCTGCTTGTCTCCTTAAAAGAAAATGACATATATGGGTGTTTAAGTATATTTGGACTCCTGCTGGAAATTGTTATCGGGTAGGAAATGAAAGACAAAAACAGTTAGCAAAAAGCAAGCAGATTTGGTTTTCAGTTTTCTCCTCCCCACAGAGCTGGAAGAATCAGACACACTGACCCAATCTTTTTATATCTAGCGAGCTAATTGACAGCTAAAGACAGGTTATTATTATGCAAAGTATATTATCAAGGTTCTCACCAGAGCTCAAAATCCTATTTTTGTATCTGCAAGGTTTCCATGTGGGTGAGCAAAGGGACTCTGGTCTCTCCTTCAACAAACACAGCTTTGTAACTAATCGGATTCTATTATGCAAATTAACTCAAGAATATTTTATTCTGCGCTCAGATCTCATCACTCAGCGCAGAGCTGGTCCCTCTTTCAATTCAAATCACAGGAATTATGCCTTCTCTGTGAAAATCATAGAGGAGGGAGAGAGGAAGTGTCAGGGCACTCTGGTGGAGTCAGCTTGTGAGGCAGAAATGCCAAAAAGCTGCTCATGAGAAATGAATTTCTAGGACTCTCCTCCTGGATATTCTGGCGAAAGCCAACTCTCCAGTTTGGATCGGTTTGTCAGGCGAAAAGCCTGGAAGCTGTTTCACGAGGATAAGAGTCCAGGGAAATTTTCCTCCCAGAGTTATGGCATCTCTTTCCCTAACCCATTATATTCAAATTTCCACCACATTAATCTAGTGTATAGATTCACGTGCACTCTATTAAGCATTACCTTATAGTAAATGCCTTTTAAGATTGTATTCTAACATAGCTAAAGCCTTTTCCCAGTGTTCTTAGATTCCAGATAGCAGCAAGGAGCTTAACCCATTCAGTAAACAATTAAGCACTTGCCATTTTACTCAGCTGTTTACAGATAGAGACTAAAATTCTCACTGAGATAGAAATTCTTATTACAGACTACATTCCATGCCAAGAGCAAATTAGTATACTATACTGAAAATGGACAGTCTTCAGATATAGATAAGAATTAACGAGGCCTAGAGAATTTTGGGGTCAGTGACACTACATTATTCTTGAGGCGTGTCAAGAGTTAACTACCCTGAGGCAATTAACTCTAAGTGTAAAACTCTTGCCTGGCAGAAAGTGCTAATCTCTAATGTAAACATTTATCTGGTCCCTACAAATTCCCTTTGTAGTCACTCCCCTTGCATCTGTGCTAATCTCTAGTGTTATACATTTATCTGGTTCCTTTTGAAGTCACTCCTTTTGCACCTGGAAAAATTCAATGTGCCTTGTTCTGCAATTTATTCTGTATTATAAAAGTCTGATGCTCGACTGGAAAATTACATTCAGATTCAACACGACTCTCGTGTATCTGTCTGTCACTACATCTTATCTTGCCCATCTACTCTAGAGACTCTTTCCTACGCAGGCACAGGGGACCAGAGGGCCTGCGGCAGCCAGCAGTTTCTGGGACAGGCGAGAGCCACAGAGCTTCTGAGGCGG